>OJVY01000115.1_pt1 | contig 46443 bp, 40 predicted proteins | sample 1600301 | NCBI WGS metagenome assembly OJVY01 (sample SAMN04436925, study PRJEB24849) | human gut metagenome | biome: human gut; feature: NICU; material: stool | host: Homo sapiens | place: USA: Saint Louis, MO | collected 2012-05-22
ACGACGTGAACGCAATGCGTTCCGACGTTCAGGCTGCTAAAGATGACGCAGCTCGCGCTAACCAGCGTCTGGACAACCAGGCTACTAAATACCGTAAGTAATAGTACCTGTTAATAAAATGGCGCACATTGTGCGCCATTTTTTTTGCCTGCGTCAAACGCCTACTGCGTCACCCTCTCCCCTTCATCTTCCGCCACCGCAGCAGACACCCGGCTGTTCTGCACCGACAACACGCTATTGCTGGCTGACGGGCCGCTACCGGACGACACGATAACCGGGATCCCGGCACGACGTGACAGCGCTTTATCAATCAGCGCCTTATCGCTTCCTGCCTGAGAAACAAAGGCCGCAAAGTCGGCAGAATGAGTAATTGGCGAGACCTGCGGATTTTCCCCTTCTACCTGCGCCAGCGGACGGTGGACCTCAATATAGCGTTTACCATCCGGCTCCACGGAGAACTTCACGGGTTCATTGATAATCTGCACCCGCGTGCCCACCCGCACCTGTTCGAACAGCGCCTTAATGTCCGGGGCGTTCATCCGCATACAGCCAGAGCTGACCCGCAGGCCAACGCTGTCCGGCGCGCTGGTGCCATGAATGAGATATTCCCCATTCCCCACGCCTAAACGCAGCGCGAAGCGTCCTAGCGGGTTATTTGGCCCGGCAGGGACCACCGGAGGCAGTTTAATGCCCTGCTCCAGAGAACGTGCTCGTATGCCCGGCGTGGGCGTCCAGGTGGGATTCGGGATCTTCTGGCTCACCCGCGTGGTCGTCACCGGCGTTTCCAGCCCCAGCTGACCAATGCCCAGAGGATAAACCTGAACAATATTTTGCCCCGGCGGGAAGTAGTAGAGCCGAAGCTCAGCAAGATTCACCACAATCCCCTCGCGGGGCGTATCCGGCAACAGCATTTGCGACGGAATGGTTATCACGGTGCCCGGCGCAGGGTTTACCGGCGCAATGGTATTGTTGGTTTCCAGGAGCACCTGCGCCGCCGTATTAAACCGGCGGGCGATGGTCTGCAGCTTATTATCCCCTTCCTGTATCGTGTAGGTTTGATTTTGCCCAATCAGACGACTGCCTGCGGGCGGCAACGGATAGTCCATCGCGCGGGCCGAATGAAGGGCTCCGAGCGAACTGAGGAGTAATAGAGTAATGAGAGACGCGCGCTTCATGCTGAGATTCCTTATTCACTGACAGAACGCCAGAAAGCTGAAAAACCAGCGAGGCGGGAACCACCTCGCGAAACAGAATGAATGCTGTTCTGTAAGTCTAGCTAAGGATTGCAGCTTTGGCGCGAATGGCGCGAATCATCGCTTCCAGTCCCTGTGAACGGGACGGGGTGAGGTGTTGGGTTAAGGCCATTTTTTCAAACCACGGACGAACATCGAACGCGACGATATCCTGCGCCGACATCTGCTGGTAAAGGCTAAAGACGACCGCAATCAGCCCTTTTACAATGGCGGCATCGCTGTCGCCGCGCAATTCGATCGTGCCGTCATCCGACTGCGCCATCACAATCCACACCTGGCTCTGGCAGCCCTGAATACTGTTCTCCGGGCTGTGCGCCTCTTCACCGAGCGGCGGCAAACGCTGTCCCAGCTCGATGATATAGAGATACTTCTCTTCCCAGTTTGCGCAACGCGAGAAGTTGCGCAGTAATTTATCTTTGTCCGGCAGCTCTGCCATCTTTCGCCTCTCCGTTAGCCCAGCAGCTGATGAATGCGCTTCAGCCCCGCCACCAGCCTGTCGACCTCTTCCGTCGTGTTGTACATCACCAGCGATGCGCGGCACATTGCCGGTACCTGGTAAAACGCCATCAGCGGCATGGCGCAGTGGTGCCCGGTGCGGACCGCCACGCCGTAGTTATCGAGGAAACTGCCCACGTCATAGGCGTGGTGTTTCCCAAGATTAAACGCGATTACCCCTTGCCGATCGGCAGGCCCGTAGAGGGTTAAATCCGGCACGCTGGCAAGCTCTGCAAGCGCGTAGTGCATCAGCAGCTGTTCATACTCCTGAATGCTTCCAAGGCCGATCGCGGAAACGTAGGAAACCGCGGCCCCCAGCCCGATAATGCCCCCGGTGTTGGGCGTGCCCGCCTCAAAACGCCACGGGGCGCGCGCGTAGGTTGTGCCTTCCGTCAGGCTGACGGTGGCGATCATCGACCCGCCCCCTTCCCACGGCGGCATCGCCTGCAGGATCTCTTCTTTCACATACAGCACGCCAATCCCGGTCGGCCCGTAGAGCTTGTGGCCTGAAAAGACGTAGAAATCACACTCCAGCGCCTGGACGTCAACCGCGTGGTGCATCACCGCCTGCGCGCCGTCAATCAGGACCTTTGCGCCCGCCTGATGGGCCTTCTCGACGATCTCTGCCACCGGGTTTTCGGTCCCCAGCACGTTGGAGACCTGGGTAACCGCCACCAGCCGCGTGCGGTCATCCAGCAAGAGGTCAAGCTGCTCAAGCTGAAGCGTCCCGTCAGCGTTTAGCGGGATCACCCGCAGCTGGGCGCCCACGCGCTCGCAGAGCATCTGCCACGGCACGATATTGGCGTGGTGCTCCATCTGGGTGATGATGATGTTATCCCCCGCGTGGACCTGCGCGTTGCCCCAGCTGTTAGCAACAAGGTTGATCCCTTCGGTGGTCCCGCGAACAAAGACCAGTTCTTCCGGCGAGCGGGCGTTAAGGAAGGCAGCAAGCTGCGTGCGCACGTTTTCCATACGCTGGGTCGCCTCGGCGCTCAGGGTGTGAATACCGCGATGCACGGCGGCATAGCCGTGGCGATAGAACTCGGCTTCGGCATCCACCACCTGATTCGGCTTCTGCGCGCTGGCCGCGCTGTCCAGGTAGGCCAGCGGCAGACCGTTTACTTCACGGGTCAGAACCGGGAAATCTGCCCGTACTTTTTCGACGGGAAAACTCATGCTTCGCCTCCAGGCAGGCGCTGACCGATCCGATCCAGCACCTGCAGTTTTAACTGACCATCGTGCAGCGCTTCCGTCAGTTCGGCGGCAAACGCGTAGATAATCATTTTCTGCGCCGCCTGCTGGTCGATGCCGCGAGAGCGCAGGTAGAACATCTGCTCGTCGTCGATTCGCCCGACCGTCGCACCGTGGCTGCACTTCACGTCGTCGGCGTAGATCTCCAGCTGCGGCTTGGTGTCCACCTCCGCCAGGCGACCTAACAGCAGATTGTTGTTGGTCATCTGCCCGTCGGTTTTAATGGCGTGCTGCGCCACGTTAATCAGGCCGTTAAACACCGCACGCCCTTTATCACTCACGATGGTTTTATGCAGCTGGCGGCTGTTGCAGTAGCCTTTGTTGTGCTCCAGCCAGGTGCGCGTGTCACACACTTCTGATTTAACCGGCATCGCCAGGCTGTTGATGCGCAGCGTGGTGTTTTCACCGTTAAGCTGCGTGCTGGTGTTGTGGCGCAGCACCGCCCCGCCGAGCAGGAAGCTGTGGCTGTACGCGGCGGCATCCTGTCCCAGGACAATGTCGTTATGGGCAAAGTGGTGGCTCTGCGCATTCTCAAACGCCAGCTTGATGTGGTGTAGCTGGGCATTCGCCGCCACGTTCATCGTCAGTCGCGACCCGGTAAAGTGACGTGTCTCATTGAGGCTGACGTAGTGTTCGATGACCGTGGCCTCCGCCCCCTCCGCCAGCTCAAGATGGTGGCGATAGTGCGCGGTATTGATTTCGTCACCGTCCAGACCCTGAGTGATGTGCATCAGCAGCAGCGGTTTGGCCGGACGCTGGTTACGCTTCACGCCGATATGCGTCACGCTGCGGGCCAGGCTTTCGGTCAGGTGCAGAAAGACCTCAGGTTGAACCGGGGCGCTCAGGCGCTGGCGATCGTCGTTTATCTCAATCTCAAAGCCGCTCTCCTGGAGCGTGTCGCTCAGCTCAGGGCGGAACTGAGCGTCGACAAACACCAGGCGCACGGCATCCACGCCCACTGCCAGCGCGTCGCGCTGCGCAGGCGTGAGATCCGCCAGGCGGGTCACAAACTCGGCGTTCAGCAAGCCATCAAGCGGGGTGTACTTCCAGTTCTCATGCTTACGCGTCGGCAGGCCAAGACGCAGCATCTGCTGCAGATGCTGTTGCGCCTGCTCAGAGCGCGTGCCGCCCTGGGCTTCAAACAGCCGGTGCCACTGCTGGAGCGCATTACTGCTGTTCGGTAAGCCAGCCATAACCCTGCTCCTCCAGTTGTTTAACCAGCGTGAAATCACCGGATTTCACAATGCGCCCCTGGTAAAGCACGTGGACGTAATCCGGCTTGATGTAGTCCAGAATGCGCTGGTAGTGGGTGACGATAATAAACGAGCGCTTGCCGTCGCGCAGGGCGTTCACCCCGTCAGCGACAATCTTCAGGGCGTCGATATCCAGACCGGAGTCGGTCTCATCCAGAATGCACAGCTCGGGCTCCAGCACCGCCATCTGCAAAATGTCGTTACGCTTTTTCTCGCCGCCGGAAAAACCGACGTTCACCGAGCGGGTGAGCAAATCTTCCGGCATTTTCAGCAGCTTGATTTTCTCTTCCATTAAATCCTGGAAGTCGAAGCGGTCGAGCGCCTCCAGCCCCCGGTATTTCCGCACCGCGTTGAGCGCGGTTTGCAGGAAGAACTGGTTGCTGACGCCGGGGATTTCTACCGGATACTGGAAGGCCATAAAGATGCCCTCGCCCGCGCGGTCTTCCGGCGACATCTCCAGCAGATCTTTGCCGTTAAATTCGACCGAGCCGTGGGTCACCTCATAATCTTCGCGTCCCGCCAGCGTCGCAGAAAGCGTACTTTTCCCGGAACCGTTCGGCCCCATGATGGCGTGGACTTCGCCCGGCTTGACGTCAAAATTGAGGCCACGCAGGATGGCTTTATCTTCTACGCTGACCTGTAAATCTTTAATGCTTAACATGTGCTTTCCTTAACCGACGCTGTGTTCAAGACTAATGGCGAGGAGTTTCTGGGCTTCAACGGCAAATTCCAGCGGCAGTTCAGAGAACACGTCCTTACAGAAGCCGTTTACGATCATCGAGATGGCATCCTCTTCGCTGATCCCGCGCTGCAGGCAGTAGAAGAGCTGATCTTCCCCAATCCGTGACGTGGTCGCCTCGTGCTCCAGCTGGGCCGTGTTATTACGGCATTCGACGTAGGGGAAGGTATGCGCCCCGCAGTCAGCGCCAATCAGCATCGAGTCACACTGGGTGAAGTTTCGCGCATTGGTCGCCGTCGGCATGATTTTCACCAGCCCGCGATAGCTGTTCTGACTGTGTCCGGCGGAAATCCCTTTCGAGATGATGGTCGATCTGGTGTTTTTACCGATGTGGATCATCTTGGTGCCGGTATCGGCCTGCTGATGGCCGCTGGTGAGCGCCACCGAGTAGAACTCGCCGATGGAGTTATCCCCGCGCAGGATGCAGCTCGGGTATTTCCAGGTGATGGCCGAGCCGGTTTCGGACTGGGTCCACGACATCTTGCTGTTTTCGCCTTCGCACAGCGCACGCTTGGTCACGAAGTTCAGGATGCCGCCGGTATTGCCGTCGCCCGGGAACCAGTTTTGCACCGTCGAGTATTTCACCTCGGCGTCTTTATGGATGATGACCTCCACCACCGCCGCGTGCAGCTGATAGCTGTCGCGCACAGGTGCGGAACACCCTTCGATGTAGCTGACGTAGCTCCCTTCATCCGCGACCAGAATGGTACGTTCGAACTGGCCGGTTTTTTCGGCATTAATGCGGAAATAGGTGGAAAGCTCCATCGGACAGCGCACGCCTTTCGGCACGTAAATAAAGGTGCCGTCCGAGGCCACCGCAGCGTTAAGCGCGGCAAAGAAGTTGTCGTTAGAGGGCACCACGGTTCCGATGTACTTTTTCACCAGTTCAGGATGATCGTGAATCGCTTCGCCGAAGGAGCAGAAAATGATCCCCTGCTCTGCCAGCTTCTCGCGGTAGGTCGTCGCCACCGAGACCGAGTCAAAGATAGCGTCCACCGCCACCTCTTTCCCTTCGCGCACCGGTACGCCCAGCTGGTTAAACGCCTCTTCTACCTCTTTGCTGAGGAAACTGTTCTCCGCGCCGGTTTGCTGCACCGCGCCGGGCTGCGAGGCGCAGGTGTCATCGCAGCTGCCGCAGGAGGGCGCGGAGTAGTAGCTGTAGTCCTGATAGTTCAGTTTGTCATAATGCGCTTTCAGCCAGTGCGGCTCTTCCATCTCCAGCCAGGCGCGGTAGGCGCTCAGGCGAAACTCCAGCATCCACTCGGGCTCGTTACGTTTCGCCGAGATCGCCCGTACGACATCTTCATTGATGCCTTTTGCCAGCTCATCGGTCTGCAGCTGCGTGAAGAACCCCTCTTTATAGTTGAGGTGCCCGCCGCTCCAGGTATTTACTTCACTCGTTGCTTCAGTATTACGAGACATAGTTCCGCCTATACCCCAAAGCTTTCGCCGCAGCCGCATTCGTTCTGGGCTTTCGGGTTATGAAATTTGAATAACTGGTTTAAGCCTTCGCGGACGTAGTCCACTTCGGTGCCGTCGATAAAGGGCATGGCCTGCAGCGCGACGTACAGTTTTGCGCCGTCGGCCTCAAACACCAGGTCATCTTTCTCGGGTTCGGTGACGGTATCAAGCACGTAACCGAAACCTGCGCAGCCGGTCTGTTTGACACCTAAACGCACGCCGAGGATCTCGGGCTTTTTCGCCACCAGCTCGTGAATATGTGCCGCCGCCGCTGGCGTGAGCGTTAACCCGCGCCAGGCAAAATCGGCAGGATTAAAGGTTTCTGAATGCAGTTCCATAGGTCCACCTCATCTGATAAGCCATCAGGGCATAACACCATGTTAGTGATAACGATTATCACTTCAACCCTCTGTCAGCAGGGGCATTCGGCTAAACCGCCCTTTTTGCCTACTTTTATTAAGCATAGACCCTGTGGCAGGATGCAGGCAGGATGGATTTAATTGTTCAATACATTGATTAATAATGCATTTCGTTGTGGCATTTGGGCAGGAGAGGAGAAACGTAAAATATGCATTGGAAATGCCTATTTTTGAGATAGCTTTTGCATGGAAAGTGACAAAAATAAAAAAAGGCCCTCAAGGCCTCTTACACTTAATGATGAAATGAGACAGCAAACCCCTGTTCACGCCAGTGGTCGAGCTGTTCCTGCTGTCGAGGCGTTGGCGATTTCCCCGTCCAGACGAAGATTTTTTGCCCCGGGAACAGTTCAGGACGCGGCGAATCAATCGGTTCTGCCAGGACGTCAATGTGCCAGCCCTTCTGCGCTAAGCGCGCGGCTTCGAGCCACAGATGGGTGCGGTCATCGCACTCCCAGCCGATCAGGAGCGCGTCTTTACCGGCTTTCTTACGGGACTCCGCCAGGCTTGCAATCGCGAATTCAATCAGGACTCCGTCTAACAGGCTCGCCATGTGTCGCACGGTATTTTGGTCCTGGTTCATCCGCTGACGGACGGGAGATATGATATTGTCAATCAGGGAATCTATCGGGTGATCGCGGCGGAACTCACCAATTTTGGCGCGCAGCTTTGCCGGGCTGGCGTAGCGCAGAACGGTCATCATCTCTTCCTGGAACGAGACCCAGTTGCCCTGAGTCAACACTTCCTTGTTTTCCAGCAAGGCTTTTACTTTCCCGACCGAAACGCCGCTCTTCATCAGGCGTTTGATCTCTTCTATACGCAGGATATCTTCATCGTCAAACTGACGATGGCCCCCTTCGCTGCGCTGCGGCTTCAACAATCCATAACGGCGCTGCCAGGCACGCAGCGTAACGGGGTTGATACCGCATCGTTCGGCCACTTCGCCGATACTGTAATAGGCCATTAACTCCCTCACGCTCAGAACTTCCATACCTAACTGCACCAACCTTATCAGATTGTACAAACCATTTGTATAACTAAGACCGCATTTTGAACGGGTGAATGGCTTACCACCCCATCCACCTGTTAATACATTGTTGTATAAAATTTACCGTTCGTACAGTAACGACTGCCAGATTGTGTACAGCTTTATCACAATTCGAACTTTTTCTCCGGCCAGGCAATGGCTGGAATACCGCCGTGCCGGGGGCTGGCAAAAAGATGCCCCTGGAACTGGGAAATTCCCGCAGACTCCAGCCACATCCACTCTTCTGCCTTCTCTACCCCCACCGCGCAGAACTGGATTTCAAGCGAGGAACAGCATTTGATGATCGCCTGAATGATGGCCTGTCGGGGGCCACTTTTATGCACGTTCGCGACCAGATCGCGATTAATCTTAATTCTGTCAGGCTGGAAGTGGGCCAGCAGCTGCAGCCCGGCAAAACCGGCACCAAAGTGATCGATCGTCACGCTGATACCCGCGCTTTTTAACTGCCTGACCGAATCCGTGAATTCATCAAAACGGGAAATGGCTTCGCTCTCGGTGAACTCCACCACGATTTGCTCAGGTACAAACCCGTTTGCTTCAATCGCGGTAAGCAGAAAATCCACGGCGTTGGGAATGTTAACCAGCGTCATAGGCAGCAGGTTCAGGGATAACGTCTGGTCCTGTAACCCCAGCGCGCTGGCCATAGACAGAGCCACCTGCTTGCTCTGCAAATCAGAGGTGTACACTTCCTCCTGCGGAAGGCTGGCGAAATAGGCCCCCGGCGAGTCGCCGGACGGGGTGCGGAGAAGCGCCTCCCAGGAGACAACCTGCTGCATAAATGGATCGACTATCGGCTGGAACGCGAAGCTGCAATCCGCCCCTTTCGCGACCACCTCAGGCTGCGCGGACAAGCGCGTTTCTTCGCGAACGAATTCCCATGAGTCCGCAGGCGGCAGTTCAAAATAGTTCGCTTTTTCCGTGGCCTCGACAAAGGTGCGGAAAAACTGCAGAGGGCGATCGTTATAGGCCAGCTGGTAGCGTGTCGTCCCCTTATTAAGTATCTGCTGCAGCACCTCGTCCCGGTCGAAGTGGCGCAAATCAAAAAGCTCCATACCCACGTTGCCAAAACGCCGGACAGGGCCGTGATCGCGCATTAACTCGACCACGTTATGGTGGCGCGGGTCGTTGCAGATCTGCTCATAGATAGCCGAAACGTGCTCCACCGGCCCTTCAAGCAGTTGAAAAAAATGTGTGCCGTTAAACAGCAGGATCCCCGTGACATTGGATTGCCGATTTTTACGATTTGCAGCAGCGACCATTGCTTCCAGCGCTTTCACTGGAACGTCCTCGCAGATATGACTGCGGTAAATGATGGTTGTGAGCATGCTATTCCTGGGGGGTTAGGGTTTTGGCCACAAAAGACGTGGGGAATGTTTATTTATAGCACATTAATTGCCTGACAAATAATTTACATCTCAACCATTTACGGCAGTTAATGAGACCGTTTGACTCGGCTGTACAACTTACCAGCACATGCGCTTTTTGTACAATATATCCTGCACTCTACCCCCATCACAACGCCAACCCAACACAATGAAAAATAAATGATTTATTAAATATATCGTAAAAAATCTAAAAATCTGTACATTTTAGATGTACAGATTTGGAAATTGTGTATACCTTAAATGTAACGTTACTGATTACAAAATTTTACAGGAGCGAAACATGCAGCAGAAAGGTTACGTCGCAGATTCCGCAGCAGCAATCGCACAGTACTTCGAAAAAGCCGCGCTTCCGACCCAACAGGAAACGCTGGGCCAGGTGGTTGTTGAAATTCTCAGCGACGGGCGAAACCTTAATCGCAAATCGCTTTGTACAAAATTGCTCAGCCGCCTCGAAAAGGCCGACGGCCCGGAAGAGGAAGAGCATTACCACATGCTGCTTGGTCTGCTCTTCGAACGGTAAGGATATGAATCGCAGTAACGCAGACCGATTGATAGACCAGCTTATCGGTGAAGCCGTTCTCTCTCTTCTGAAAGAGCGGGGGCCGGTGACAACAGAAGGCTTGCTACAGCGTCTGCGGGTCATGAAAGAACATGAAAAGGATCCCCAGCGGCGGGAGACACTTGCGGTGGTGATTGCCGAGATCGGCTCAAACAGCATCGCCTTTACACGTCGCAGAACCGCGCAAGGACGAACAAAAAGAGAGGGATCTCTCAACGATAACCGAGACAATGTAGTGCCGTTATTTGGAAGTGGAAAACCGTCCGATCCCAAAAAAATACATTGACTGCAATTTAACAGCTACGGTGAGAACAAATGAGACAAAATATTCAGCTTCAACCCGAATATCACTCTGCTTTTTTAGACAGTGCGCTGGCGGAGTATTTCCGCCATGCAGGCGATCGTTTTGCTGAAGAGTCCGCTATTTTTTCTACTGCAGTACGCTGTGTTCTGGCCTCCGAAGGTCATCTTTCCAATAAAGCGATCATCCTCTGGCTCATTCAGACGCTGGAATCCACCAACGACGTGGTTCAGGCGGATGTGATTCGTAAGACGCTGGAAATCGTGGTGGGTTACACCATGGACGATCTCTGAGTTCCTGCTCGCCGCGCCCCCTAACGTGTCATCGTCAAAACTGACGATCGGCCTGACGATGACACGCGCCCTCCCCATAACACCCTGTAATACACGCAAAGCCAACCTGGCACGCTTTCTGCTTATCTCCGCATACGGGACTGGTTTTTCCAGTCAACTTTGCTTCATTTCTTAACAGGTCTGTTATTGATGAAAAAGATCGCCAGCGTCTGCCCGTACTGCGGTGCAGGCTGTAAATTGAACCTTGTTGTTGAAAATAACCGTATCATCCGTGCCGAAGCGGCAGAGGGGGTCACAAACCAGGGCACCTTATGTCTGAAAGGGTTTTACGGCTGGGACTTCCTCAACGACACCCGTCTTCTCACCCCCCGCCTTACCCAGCCCATGATCCGCTACCGCAAAGGCGAAGCCTTCACCCCCGTTACCTGGGAAGAGGCGATCCGCTACACCGCCCACAGGCTCAGCAGCATTAAAGCGCAGCACGGGCCGCGGTCGATCATGACCACCGGCTCCTCTCGCGGCACCGGCAATGAAACCAACTACGTGATGCAAAAGTTTGCCCGCGCGGTGCTGAACACCAACAACGTGGACTGCTGCGCGCGCGTCTGTCATGGTCCGTCCGTGGCGGGTTTACAGGAAACGCTCGGCAACGGCGCGATGAGCAACTCCATTAACGATATTGAAAACTCAAAATGCCTGCTGGTGTTTGGCTATAACTGCGCGGACTCCCACCCTATCGTTGCCCGCCGCGTGCTGAAAGCGCGTGAAAACGGCGCAAAAATTATCGTCTGCGATCCGCGCCGTATTGAAACGGCGCGTATTGCCGACCAACATCTGCAGCTGAAAAATGGCAGCAACATGGCGCTGGTGAACGCCTTTGGCTATGTGCTGCTGGAAGAGGAGCTGTACGATAAAAGCTACGTGGCGCGCTTTACGGAAGGGCTTGAGGCCTACCGGCAAACGGTAAAAGACTATGCGCCTGAGAAGGTCGAACATCTTACCGGCATCCCCGCCCGTGATGTCCGCCAGGCGATGCGCACGTTCGCGGCGGCTCCTTCCGCTACCGTGATGTGGGGAATGGGCGTGACCCAGTTTGGTCAGGCCGTTGATGTGGTCAAAGGGCTGTCCAGCCTGGCGCTGCTGACCGGGAATCTCGGTCGCCCCGCCGTCGGCGTCGGGCCGGTGCGCGGTCAGAACAACGTCCAGGGTGCCTGCGATATGGGCGTCCTGCCGAATATGTTCCCCGGCTATCAGGATGTGACCGACCCGGCGGTCCGGCAGAAGTTCGCTGATGCCTGGGGTATTGATGTCAATAAAATGGACGATCGCGTCGGGACGCGCATTACCGAAGTGCCGCATCTTGCGCTGGAAGGCAAGGTCAAAGCCTATTACATCATGGGAGAAGATCCGCTCCAGACAGAAGCCGATCTCGGCCTGGTGCGCAGCGGTTTTGAAGCGCTCGATTTTGTCGTGGTTCAGGACATCTTTATGACCAAAACGGCAGAGGTGGCGGACGTTCTGCTTCCGGCTACCTCATGGGGTGAACACGGCGGCGTCTTTACCTGTGCCGATCGCGGCTTCCAGCGTTTTGGCAAAGCCATTGAAGCCAGCGGCAACGTGAAGCGCGACTGGGAGATCATCAGCCTGCTCGCCACCGAGATGGGCTACCCGATGCATTATGACTCCAACCAGCAAATCTGGGACGAGATGCGCGAGCTGTGCCCGCTCTTCTACGGCGTGACGTATGAAAAAATGGGCGAGATGGGTCACGTTCAATGGCCGTGCCCGACGCTGGATCATCCCGGTACGCCGTACCTGTACAAAGATAATCAGTTCGATACCCCGAGCGGTAAAGGGCAGCTCTTTGCCGCACCGTGGCGCGCGCCGGCTGAAACTCCGGATGCGGATTTCCCGCTGGTGCTCTGTACGGCCCGCGAGGTGGGCCACTACTCCTGCCGCTCCATGACCGGGAACTGCGCCGCGCTGCAAAGCCTGGCCGACGAGCCGGGCCGGGTGCAAATGAACCCTGCCGATGCGGACAAGCTGGGCATTACTGACGGACAGCTGGTCTGGGTACGCTCCCGCCGGGGGAAAGTAATTTCCCGCGCCAGCATCAGCGAGCGCATCAACGCCGGGGCCGTTTATATGACCTATCAGTGGTGGATTGGCGCCTGCAACGAGCTAACCCAGGATAACCTCGATCCCATCTCCAAAACCCCGGAAACGAAGTACTGCGCGGTGCAGCTGGAGGCGATTGAGGACCAGCGCTGGGCGGAGGACTATGCCGCATCGGCGTATCAGTCCATGAAGTCGCGGCTGATAAGTGCGGCGAACGTCTGAGGAAAACAGGAATTAGCAAAAGTTTTACCCGGCACTGGAATGATCATCTTTTTGGCCGGGTAATTCCCTAACGAAATTGATCTAATGCTTCGCGAAACAAATTCGGGTTACAGCGTTTTTCCAGTAAGCTGTTCAGGAGTTCAAGCAACTCGTGCTCATTGCTCAGGTTGTACTTATGCATAACAGCATACTTATGGGCATAGACCGTCTTTGGCGTGAGCATCATCTGCCTGGCTATGTTTTTGACGGATTCCCCCTTGTAAATCCCGGCCATTATATTTAATTCGCGCTGTGATAACGTTTTATGCTTACAGCTTTCGCAGGCTTTTGAAAAGAAAGGGAGAGCGGAAGCACTGTATGCACCCCATGCCTGACGGAATACCCTTTTCAACAGATAGAGTGGCGCTGAGCGTGACACAAAGAAAGTCTGCTGAATGCAGAACGGTAAAAACGATGATGACGGTTCTTCCGCTTCTATAATACCAATGATGGCGCATTTAGGCGCACACTTTAATTCTGGGAAACAGGTATAATGCTCACCTTTGCTGAACGCATAAACGATTATTTCCGCCCGAGCAATATTCTCCACCTCATAGCCTTTGAGAAAATTGACGTTTTTTGCATATTCATTGTTAAAAAAATCTTCAACAAATGACCTGAGGCTATGGTGATATAAAAAATCATCTTCTTTAATTAAAACATTTATCATTTATTAGACCGAGACATAATCAATATTCAACCTTTTTTCAGGCCAAAGAAATCCCTGCATTAAATTGCACCCTGAACCCTGAGCCAAAGCAAAGAGCTCGTTATCTTCGATGCCTTCAATAAGTACTTGCTCTACCATTATTGAGCAGTAAGCTATCATTGATTGTAAGACCCAGGGGGTACATCTATTTTCCCATAAGCTCTTTTTATCTACTTTAACGCCATCAAATACGCAAATACGTTCGCCCAGCAGCGCTAAATGCTCGCTTTTAACATCATCTAACCATATCTTTGCACCTGTTTTTTTTATCTTCTGATGCAATGTATTAAAACTGTCTCGTTCTTCATTTGTTAGCAAAATGAAATTACATGGATCTTGCACCTCAATAACGATACCAGAACGCAGGCTGGGCAATATTTCACTGACCAATTCGGATTGGCATAATAACCTTGCCGGGACGTTAATAAAATAGTCACCGCTCTCTTCACACAGAGAAATTATACGCAACTGCCAGCGCAGCAAACGAGAGCTTGCATTTAAAGACATCTTTTCAAAAAACGTTTCGCAGTCGATCCCCTGGCGTAAGGCACTTAGCATCTCCCATGCCTTTATCTTGTTTTCCTGTGAAGAATAGATAGGCTGGAACCGAACACCACATATAGCATGTCCAAGCAAGGAATTAATCAACATGGAGGTCTCAAACTTATTATTTTGAAAAAGATATTTCAGCCGTTATTGATAGGTAAAATCAACGTTCATTACTGACTGGAAAGTTCCAGCAGTGGAATTTCCCTGCGGCGTAAACATTCTCGCAGACAGGGGAAATGTCGAGCTGCGCGTACTGCTATCGACGTTGACCTGCATTGTGCTGTTTACGCTATATGTTGTCGCATGATCCCTGCTGGCGATACGTAATGCAACATTGTTACTGGTTCCGCTGTTTTTCCATGCCGTGGGATCTTGCGTATCGGCATTACCGGTAAATTTGGCCGTTACGCTGCTGGTGCCTGCTGGGCAACTTTGCACCAGCAGATCAAAATCAGACCAGACGCCCCCATCACCGGCATTAATGAGATTCTGCTTTGTATCTTCCCCCAGATTGACCACTTTCGAAACGGTGCCCGTGTCAACGACACACGGGCTGGCAATAACCTGGCCGGTTACGCTGATTGTTGTAGCAGCGCAAGTAATTAAAGGTGACGAGCTCAGGACCACCCCAATTATATACGGTTTGACATTCATATATTTACCTTTACTGGTAAGTCATTGTGACTGTTATTGCCGAACTGATCGAACCAGGCGTTGTGTTCCCATATAGAGAATATGCGTTAGCTTTTAATGCTATCGATGCCGTACTGTCGCTCTGGACTGTTTTAACGACGGCAGATCCAGGACCCAACATATTTCCTGTCACACCATCATACAAAGCAACATATACATTACCTGCTGTACCTGAATTCATATAGAGATTAGGTGAGTCGTGGGAAGCAGAACCACCAATAGATGCTTTTACAGTACTGGTACCTGTCGGGCAGTTTGTAACCGTTAGTGTAAATGGTACCGCAGTAGATGACGATCCGGCAGCCGCGAGTGCAGTTGCCTGTATATTTCCTAAATCAACATTAAGGCTGCTTGCCCCGCCGTTAACAATGCAGGGTGACGCCACGACATTACCCGTCACGTTAATATTTACAGTATCCGCAGAACACGAAAAAATGGGGGCGGTCATCAACAAAGCCACAATACTTAACTTACTATTCATATCATACTCCTTATTGATAAGTAATATTCAACGTTGCTGTTGCGTTTGCTGTCCCGGGATTAACAGTCGGCTTCGTCTGATAATAACGAGCAACAAGAGGAAATGATTCAATACCCCCCGGTGATTGCTTTAGCAAAATATTATTATTAAGGTTAAGTGGCACGCCGCCATATAAAATCTGTACGCCAACTCCCTGTGCAACTCCATAGCTCCCCTGACCTGACAAAGCTAAAACACTTGTATTGGTCACGTCCGGATTTTGTTGACCGCTTAAGGAAATATTAATATTCGCACCCGAATCGCAGGTTAACCCAAGATTTTGACTTACTTGCGCATTGGCTGGTGTAGTGCCCACTGTTGAACCAAAACCTGCAACAGGAATATTACCTATAGGAAAACTCAGCGCCGCTGTATTAAGGCTACAGGCCAGAGTAGTGATGCTTCCACCGGTTATGTTCCATGTTGCAATAAGAAATTGGTTTGAAATTGACACATTGGCAACTTGTCCACTGCGAAGGGTTCCTGATGCCGCAGAACCGGTTGTTCTTACCAGTTCAACTTTATACATATAAGACGCGTTATAGTTACCAAGAGCAAACCCAATTGGAAAGTAGTGGTGAAAACCACCACCCGTGTCATTTTCAGAAACACGCACACCGTACCCACTTACACCTATATCATAGAGGCTGTTCCCCAGTGACGTACCGTTCATCGCCTCCTGATAGACGTTAGTGGTATCAGTGCATGAAATATTTACATTATAAATACCCGACTGGGAAGCAACCACCGTTCCCGGCGCAACATCGCGCTGCGCAGTTATCGTATTAAAATGTAAATTGAAATTTTGCACAGCGATATTATTCGCACATCCGGCATAGCTTTCTGAAGATATTAATGTCAATATCAACAGCAAAAAATATTTAAGCAGATTCATTTTATTTCCTATCGACAAACAGTACTGACAACCGCAATGTTATTTTTAACATCGGAAGGTTTTAAAACGTATGAGGCTTTACACTGCTTATCACTACCCTCACCCCATTGCGCGATAAGGTCGACATTCTCGCCTAGGCCTGTGAGATAAACCTGTCCATTATCGCCCACAATAAAGCCGCTGTTTTTAATACCACCTACGCTGACAATCGCCCCAAAGGGAATGGGCTGTCCATTACCGCGCAATAACGTAAACAATGCACGTTGACCAACGTTGGCAGTGTATTCAGCGCGAACAATAGCTCCGCGCGTAGGCACAACGGTTCGGGTCGTGAGATCCAGTTCTACATCATCGGACATACTTTCTGGGTCGATTACGATATCGTTTTTACGGTAGACGTTGACGTTATTTACCGTGGTATATCCCCGATAGTCCGTTTTCGCGCCCGTTTGGTTTCGCACCGTCAGACCTTTCGCTCCCGGCACTTTTACCAGAACGTTCGTTTCGCCCAGCGGTTGCGATAACGTCACGCCGTCAGCATGCGCAATGACCCCGCCCTGGATACCGTAGTTCAGGCGCTCACTGTTCTGGTCGTAGCTGTACCCCGCCGTCACCTCAGCATAGGTCCCCTTGTAATCACCGTTCACGTTGCCGCTGTATCCGACATTATTGCTGCCATATCCCTGCTGAACGTTCCAGTTCAGGGCATTGTTTTCCAGCGCGGTGCCGTTGATGCCAACCGTATGGGTCGTTCCGCTATTTTTACTGTTATTAACGCTGTAGTTTGCCCACGTCTGCGGCAGGAATTTATCCAGCGGCACGCTGATGTTAAATGCCACCATCCGGTCTTTGTCATAGCTCGTCGGGTTACCGTAGGTACCAGGCGTCCCGTTACGCGTTGAGGTATACGTCAAACCGTAGCTGATGCCGTTCCAGAAATTGTTATACCCCAGACTCCAGGACTCCATCGCTCGCCCGGAATTCCAGTAATCTTCACGAACGGCGCTCACCATGATCGAGCCTAATGAACCGCCCAGAGACTGGTTCATCGTCAGCTCCATACGGTTACGACGTCTGTTTTGCATCACACCGTTATCGCCATAAGAATCAAGCACTTCCTGCATACCGTAAAAGCCTTTGGTCGAATAGCGGTAGCCTGCAATAGCAAAGTTAGTGCCGGTTTCGACAAAGTTCTTACTGTAGCGGGCGCGCCAGGACTGGCCGCTATCGGTCGGCAGATTTTGTGGGGTGGACCATGCCTGAATGACGTCGACAGAAACTGCGCCGAGATCTCCCATGTTCTTACCCATACCGGCAGCGACCGACTGGTAGTGGCTGGACGTTTGACCACCGCCGTATGCCGTTAAGCCATACGGTAAGCCATAGATGCCCGTAATTTGCGCAAACGGCGTCTTATCTACACTACTGTTGTAGGAACGATATTGCCCACCCGTGACGGCGTACTTGAATCGCCCTTCTCGCTGCAGTACAGGCAATGACGCAAAGGGAACGGTGAATTGTTGAATGCTACCGTCAGCCTCTTTTATCGTGACCTGCAGATCGCCTGCTCCCCCTGTCGGATACATATCCGTAATCTCGAAGGCACCAGGCGCAACGTAGGTCTGGTAAATCTCATACCCATTCTGACGGACAATGACCTGCGCATTGGTACGCGCGATACCGCGGACAACGGGTGCATACCCTTTGAGGGAGTCGGGTTGCATATCATCATCGGAGGCCAGCTGCGCACCGCGGAACGGCATGCTGTCGAAGACATCAGCGGGCGCAGTGCTATCGCCAAGGGTCATCTGCGCTTTTAGCGGAACGAACGCGCGCTGGGCGTAGGTATAAACGCTATCCCATTTGTCCTTGCCATCTTCATCCCGTGACCAGGTCGTGTAATTGCGCAGACGCCATGGTCCGATATTGATTCCCGGACGCAAATTAGCGTACTGCGTGTTGCTGGTATCACTGCTCCCGTTGCGCGAGCGGTTGTTGGCGCCACTCAGGCTGTAGTTGAGCAGCGCAGCCGTGATACCGTCATCCCACTGTTCTGGTGGAACGTATCCACGCGCCTGACGAGAAATGGCCGCCTGCGGGATGCTGATGAGCAGACGCTGTGCGCCAAACTGGAATTCAGTGGATCCGGATGGTATCGCGTGCAGGTTCGCACAACGCTCGTTGTCCACCGCCAGCGCCGGGAATAGCTCGGTTTTTACGCCCCACTCTTTAAGCTGCTCCACGGTCAGACAAGGTTCTAATTTCCCCTCATCATTGGGAGCACCAGAGGTTTTGAATTCGATATCACGCGTATCAACAAGTTCGTTATCCAGCATCACATCGACGTGATAGGTTCCCGGCGCCTGCGAGCCCGCTTCAAACGCAGCGAGATCGGCTTTACCTCCATTTTGCGGATTATCGAGTTCAACCAGGTCCGGGTTGAAGTAATCACGCGCCATGGCATTCTGCATTGAACCCGCGAGGGCAAATGCAATCAGTAAAGCCAATCGCGCAGGTTTAAAATTATTATATTCCCTTACTATCATCATTCACGTCACCTTGGAAACGACATTCCAAAACCAATTATTTTCACAAGCTTGTGCTTTGCACGTCACTCACTGCCCCATAATCATTAATGACTTTATAATTAATAGAGGTTGAGTTAGCGCCAGCAGGCAGCGTGAAATTCATTGATTCCCCAGGAAGTACATACGAAACATTTTCAATTTTTTTACCGCCCAGACTGATTTCATTGAAGTTAATGACATAGCTGGTTGGGTTGGTAACCTGAAGTTGATTACCATTACGACGCCAGGTTAACTGATGACTCAACTCCTGCGGCTGCTGAGACTTTAAGCCTGCCGGACGGTATATCAGCTTAATGCGCGTTTTAATCGCAATTTGCAGCGTATTATCTTTTTTGGGCGCTGACGGTATCGCTTTAATATTTAGCCAGTAGAGACTTTCTTTATCCTGTGGCATATTGCCGGTCACCACGACACGCTCAATGTTCTGCTGTCCACCATCGAGACGATACAGCGGAGGGGTAATAATAAAAGGAGCTTTCTCAGCGCCACCATTTAATGTCTCAACCCATGACTGAATAAGGTACGGCGTCTTATCCGGGTTGTTAACATCAATGGAAGCTTCTTTTTTATTGCCATCATAGACGACACGCGTTCCGCCAATAATAACACCCGCATTGGCGGCGGACACGCTTGCTGAAATCACTGCGCAGGCAATTAAAGTTTTGCTAAGAAAATTCATTTTACACCTCGATAAAAAAGGGCCGTATACCGGCCCTCATATATTTTTCCGGTCAGGAAGATTACTGGTAGCTAACGGAGAAGTTAGCTACACCGTTTGCTGGACCTACGCCAACAGTTGCAGACGTTGCTTCGTACTGAGCAAAGAAGTCCAGCGTGTTTGGTACAGTTTCAGCCAGGCTGTATACGTGGCTGTTAACACCCGCCAGCGGCAGATCCTGGCTATCAGCCGTCATCAGGTTAATAGCAACACCCGTTGCGCCACCGGTTACAGCCAGCAGGTTAGAGTTTGCTGGATCTGCAGAACCGTCAAACTTGATGGTTGCACCAGTTACGGTTGCCGGGCAGTTGGTCAGAACGATTGAGAATTTAGTCGCAGCGGTTTTATCGCCAGCAGCGGTAAATTCAGATTTGCTGTAACGGCCCAGATCAACGGTCTGGTTTACAGAACCCGCATCAACGGTGCACGCTGCATCGATGATTTCGCCGGTAAAATTAACGGTACCAGCAGAAGCGAATGCATTAGACATGGTCAGAGCAGCAGTCGCAGCGAAAGCAGCAGCAATAATCGTCTTTTTCATGATTTATATCCTTAGTAACTTTATTTATAACTATCATTTCGGCAACATCATCCCTATGGTTTATTCGACCATTTATATGTGCCGGTTTTAAAAGTGCCGTAAGCATAACGTTGAACCCTCTCCCTTTAAATAACAGACAACGTCTGCAAACAAGACAGGAGCTTCAATGCTGTTCACTGGCTGAAACGAAATTTATTAAAATGCCCGATAAAAGACAATTTAATTTTCAGTCCAACTGTAGACCTTAACTCTATAAAGAAAACATTAACCTTTTAATAACTTCACATACAGAATCAAAGCCCAAGAAAATTCTTACATTCAAATAAAAAACCAGTCCAAACATAGACCAGTCACTCGCTAATAAATAAATCAAGCACTTATAATAACTATTACTTTAACGGTCTACATTTAGACCGGTAGGGTATATTTCCCTGGTGCTTAACGTTTTAGATAATGCGGCTATGTGCGCATGCTCAACTGCACCGGTTAAAACAGAGGTTAACTATGAATACCAGGCTAGAGACGTTATCCCCTCAGGCGCGGATCTCCGCCTTAGCGACAAAACCTTTCTCCGCTATTGAATTACTCATTAATCACATGGTGCCATTCTCAGAGCGGATGGTAATCGAGAAAGGTGAGGTTATGCACTATTATCGCGACGAAGCACGCTATTGCTTTTTATTGTTAAGCGGCAGCGTTGCCCTGCACCGTCGAGGGGATGGCATCATTCTCAACTCTGAGTCGGCTCCCTTTGTTCTGGGCGTCAGTAACCAGCATACCAACGGCCATATGTACGTCAGGGCGTTAGAAACATCTGAGATTGGTATGCTGGCGCTCGCCAGCTTCAATCAGATCATTGCGAATGACAATTTGTGGGAACACTTCGCCAGGCTGCTAATGTATTCGGCTTCCCGGGTATACGAGCATTGCGCGATGATATCGCAGCTGTCCGCGTACGATATTATCTGCACTCAGCTCGTGGAGCTTATGCAGGAACCCGAGTCCATTCGGGAACATACTACTGCGGCAAATTACATTAAGAGCCGTACATGGCTTTCACGTAGCGGCATCATGCGGATCCTCTCCGAACTCAGAACAGGCGGATACATTACGATGCAGCGTGGGGTTCTACAGGAGATAAATCATTTACCGTTAAAGTATTGATAACACCTTGCTGAGTTAGAGCCTGAAAGCCCTGTCGGCGCTATAATGTTTCGATAATACAATGAAACAGTAAGGTCGTTATCTATGCCAGATTTTGAGGACATCGCAGATGATCGTTATCGCTCATCACCTTTCGCGAGTGAACTAATTGCACATCTGCGTCCCTTTGCTGTCTTTCATACGACAGTCGTCGGAGAACGTTTAGAGCATACAATTCATGGTGAGGCCATGTGCTACCTCATACTGGAGGGAAGCGTGGCCTCCTACCGCCGGGATGATGAGACCCTGTTGTTCACCGTGCAGGCCCCCGCTTTGTTTGGGATAGGCAATGTGACGGACGTCTTTTTTGATGAGTATTGTAAAGTCATTACACCAGGGCTGACGGGTGTTATCTCGGTAGAAAAAGCGCGGGAAGTTGTGGAAACCCACAATCTCTGGAACATTCTATCTCAACATATTATGCATGTTACCAATCGCCTCTATAAAAACATGCTTCATCGAATTGCGCCCTCTGCCTATGAGATTATTCGTGGACAGTTAATCGATTTGATGCGCGAAGAAGACACTTTTCGCAAATCGATAACCGCTGAACGCTATATTCGCGATAAAACCCACCTCTCCCGCAGCGGCGTGATGCGCATTCTGGCGGATTTAAAAACCGGCGGATTTATCGAAATGGAAGAAGGCAGGCTTATCAAAATCAACAAGCTCCCCGCTAAATACTGAATCTCAGACACAAAAAAGGCCGCAGTTGCGGCCTTTTCAACATTACTCTCTCAATGGACGTGAACGCCCAACCGCCAGGCAAAGTAGATCTCTTCTTTCAGCTCATTCGAAGAGAGCGCCAGCAAATCTGTAAATTCCAGCTCAAGCTGTTTCAGCTTTTTCAGGTACTGCGCCGGGGACAGATTGCTCTTATCGCGACGTAAATATTCAATTGCCAGCTGTGTTGGGGTTATTTCAGTATCCATGATGTCCTCGCTTATGTACAAAACCTGACCAGTATATCACAACCCACTGGCTAGTTTTTGACCAAAGGCAAAACATCTGAAAACTTTACACAACCGCTGTCGTCAACCTTGAAGAGCAGCACAGGCGATCCTGCTCGTCGAGAATGTCAATCTGCCATACCTGGTGGCGACTACCGGCGTGCAGCGCGCGGCACACGCCGCGCACGCGCCCGCTGCGTACCGAGCGGATATGATTAGCATTCACCTCGAGTCCGACCACCTTCTGCTCCCCTTCGGTACAGAGATATCCCGCCACCGAGCCCAGGGTTTCGGCCAGCACGACGGACGCCCCGCCGTGCAATAAACCAAACGGCTGGTGAGTGCGACGATCGACAGGCATGGTGGCCTCAATGTCATCGTCGCCAATGCGGGTGAACTGGATATCCAGCAGCCCCACCATATTCCCCTCGCCCATGGCGTTCAGCGCCTGCAGCGTCACGGCACGTTTCCAGATCATCCAATTATCTCCAGTAAAGCCTGCAATGGGTGGCGTACGCCGTTACCCTCTACCCGTTTCACCTGGCTGCGGCAGGAGTATCCCGTCGCCAGACAGCGGTTTCGCGGCAAGCGCTGCATCGCCTGATGCCAGGACAACTCATAAATGCCGAGCGAGTTGGCGTGGTTTTTCACTTCGTGTCCGTACGTGCCGGCCATGCCGCAGCAGCCCACGCTAACGCTCTCCAGCTTCGCGCCGAAGCGGGCAAAGACGGACGCCCACTGCGCGGGGGCGCCAGGCAGCGCGGTCACTTCCGTGCAGTGTCCGAACAGATACCACGGCTCACCGCTGACGTCCTGAACCGCTTTGTCTTCCAGGGCCGTCGGCAGCCACTCGTGCACCAGCATGACGTGGAAATCACCGCGCTTATCGCCCAGCGTCTGCCTGTATTCATCGCGGTAGCACAGCACCAGCGCCGGGTCGACGCCGACCATCGGTATCCCGAGTTGCGCCACGCGGTTTAAGAAGTCAGATGTTTTCTGCGCGGTCTTCGCAAAGCGCGTCAGGAAGCCTTTAATGTGCTGCGCCTTGCCATTGGGCGAGAACGGCAGCACAACCGGCTGATAGCCCAGCTTTTCCGACAGGCGGATGAAGTCCGCAACCACCTGGGCATCGTAGTAGCTGGTAAACGGATCCTGCACCACCAGCACCACCTTCGCTTTTTGCTCGGGCGTGAGCGCCTCAAGCTGCTCCAGGGTCATGTTCGCCGAACGATGCCCGACGAGCTGGCGCTGCAGAGACGGCACCGAAAGCAGCGGCAGATCGACCATGCCGATATGCTTTTCGGAAAGCTTGCGCACCAGCGGCTGGTTGATAAAGAAGTTGAAGGTCTTCGGCGCGCGCGCCATCAACGGCGCATAGCTCTCTACCGTCGCCACCAGATGGTCGCGCACCGGACGCAGATAGCGCGTGTGGTAAAGCTGCAGGAAGCGCGAGCGGAATTCCGGGACGTCGATTTTAATCGGGCACTGGGTAGAGCAGGCTTTACAGGCCAGACAGCCGGACATCGCCTCTTTCACCTCATGGGAGAAATCATACTCGCCCTTGTTGGCATGCCAGCTGTTGCGGGTGCGCTCAATCAGCGAGCGCAGGCTGGCCCGTTTTTCCGGCAGCTCCTGCTCCAGCTTGAGGGGATCGACGCCACGGTCCGCCAGCAGACGCAGCCACTCGCGCACCAGCGTCGCCCGCCCTTTCGGCGAATGAATGCGGTTGCTGGTGATTTTCATCGACGGGCACATCGGGCTTTTCACGTCAAAGTTAAAGCACAGGCCGTTGCCGTTGCACTCCATCGCGCCGCGCCAGGAGGAGCGCACCGCAATCGGGATCTGTCTGTCGTAGGTGCCGCGCTTGACGGCATCCACCTGCAGCATGGGGGCGTCCACGCCTTCTGGCGGGCAGATTTTACCCGGGTTGAGGCGGTTATGCGGGTCGAAAGCCGCTTTCACCTTGCGCAGCTCCGCATAGAGCTGTTCGCCGAAGAACGCCGGGCTGTATTCTGCGCGGAACCCTTTCCCGTGCTCGCCCCACAGCAGACCGCCGTATTTAGCGGTTAAGGCCACCACGTCGTCGGAGATCTGCTTCATCAGGATCTCCTGCTGAGGGTCGCACATATCCAGCGCCGGACGCACGTGCAGCACCCCGGCATCGACGTGGCCAAACATGCCGTAGCTCAGGCCGTGGCTGTCCAGCAGGGCGCGAAACTCGACGATATAATCCGCCAGATGCTCAGGCGGCACGCAGGTATCTTCGGCAAAAGGAATGGGCTTCGCGGCCCCTTTCGCATTGCCGAGCAGACCCACGGCTTTTTTACGCATCGCATAGATACGCTCAATCCCGGCCAGATCGTTACAGAGCTGCCAGCCGATCACGCCGCCTTCGCCCTGCGCAATCAGCTCATCCAGCCGCTGGCAGAGCGTGGTGACCTGGCTCTCAATCAGCTCCGCGTCGTCGCCTGCAAATTCCACGATGTTAAGACCGAGCATCTCTTTGTCCGGCACGTCGGTAATGAGATCGCTGACGGAGTGCCAGACAATATCTTCCCGGGCCAGGTTGAGCACTTTGGAGTCGACCGTCTCAACCGACAGCGCTTTCGCCTCCACCATAAACGGCGCATTGCGCAGGGCGGAGTCGAAAGAGTCATATTTGACGTTCACCAGACGACGCACCTTCGGCAGGCGGGTGATATCCAGCCGCGCCTCGGTGATAAACGCCAGCGTCCCTTCGGAACCGGTGAGCACGCGGGTTAAATCGAACTGGGTCAGGTCGTCGTTAAAGACGTGGCGCAGGTCGTAGCCCGTTAAGAAGCGGTTCAGTTTGGGGAATTTGTCGAGAATAAGCTGGCGGTTGTCGCGGCAGCGCTCCAGCACGGTACGGTAGATGCGTCCGCTGGCGGTGTTATCTTTCCCCAGCGTTTCCGCCAGTTCGACCGGCATCGGCTGCGTATCGAGAATATCGCCGCCCAGCAGAACGGCCCGCACGCCCAGCACATGATCGGAGGTTTTGCCGTAGACCAGCGAGCCCTGACCGGAGGCATCCGTGTTGATCATCCCGCCGAGGGTCGCGCGGTTACTGGTGGAAAGTTCCGGGGCAAAAAAGTAGCCGTAAGGCTTGAGGTACTGGTTAAGCTGATCTTTGATAACGCCCGCTTCGACCCGCACCCACCCCTCTTCCGGGTTGATCTCAATGATGCGGTTCATATAGCGCGACATATCAACAATAATGCCCTGGTTCAGCGCCTGACCGTTGGTCCCGGTGCCGCCGCCGCGCGGCGTAAAGACCAGCGAGGCAAAGCGCTCCTGCGTGGCGAGCCGGGCAATCAGCGCCACGTCGGCCGTAGAACGAGGGAAAACGACGGCATCGGGAAGAAGCTGGTAAATACTGTTATCGGTTGCCATCGTCAGCCTGTCGGCATAGTTCGTGGCGGTATCACCTGTAAACCCCTGTTGCTCCAGTGCCTGCAAAAAATTAAGCACCAGCTGAACGACGCCGGGTGCCTGGGAAATCTGTGGGATCATGACTGTCGACCCTAATTAGAGTAATGTGAAATCGTTTGCGTTGTGTCCGGAAAGTTTTATCACATTTTTTTCTTATGTGCTTCGTAGAATTACGGGCAAAATCCGCCTGTCAAAAACCGCTGAGATCATTAATGATTAAAGAGATGCGGTTTTCCGTTCCCGCCAGCCGCGCTGGCGTTCTTTTAAGGAAAGTTTCATTTATGGTCAATCTTCGCCAGCCAAGGGATGTTGCGCAAATTTTGCTGTCGGTGCTGTTCCTGGCCCTCATGATCATTGCGTGTCTGTGGATTGTTCAACCCTTTATTCTTGGCTTCGCCTGGGCCGCGACCGTTGTCGTTGCCACGTGGCCTCTGCTGCTGCGCTTGCAGAAGCTGCTGTTCGGCCGCCGCGGGTTAGCGGTGCTGGTCATGACGCTGCTGCTGTTCCTGCTGTTTATTATTCCCATTGCGCTGCTGGTAAACAGTCTCGTCGACTCCAGCGGCCCGGTGATTCGCGCCGTGACCAGCGGCGATCTCACGCTGCCGGATCTCGCCTGGCTGAACAGCATTCCGGTCGTGGGCGCCAAGCTCTACAGCGGCTGGCACAGCCTGCTGGAGATGGGCGGCAGCGCGCTGATGGCAAAAGTGCGCCCGTATATTGGCACCACCACCACCTGGTTTGTGGGTCAGGCGGCGCATATTGGCCGCTTTATGATGCACTGTACCCTGATGCTGCTCTTCAGCGCCCTGCTTTACTGGCGCGGTGAGCAGGTGGCTTTGGGCGTTCGTCACTTTGCCACCCGCCTGGCGGGCAAACGCGGTGACGCTGCGGTACTGCTGGCGGCGCAGGCCGTACGCGCGGTGGCGCTGGGCGTGGTGGTCACCGCGCTGGTGCAGGCGGTGCTGGGCGGTATTGGTCTGGCGATTTCCGGCGTACCGTATGCCACGATATTCACCGTTGTCATGCTGATGACCTGTCTTGCACAACTGGGGCCGCTGCTGGTGCTGGTGCCCTGCATTATCTGGCTCTACTGGACGGGAGATACCACATGGGGAACGGTGCTGCTGGTCTGGAGCTGCGTGGTCGGCACCATGGATAACGTCATTCGCCCGATTCTCATCCGCATGGGCGCAGACCTGCCGCTGATCCTGATCCTCTCCGGGGTGATTGGCGGCTTGATTGCCTTCGGCATGATTGGCCTGTTTATCGGCCCGGTGCTGCTCGCCGTTACCTGGCGTCTGTTCTCCGCCTGGGTGCATGAAATTCCGCCGCCGGGAACCGACCCGGACGTGATTTTGAGCGAACTGGAAGAGCTGGAAGAGAAGAACACGCATTAAGTTTTTGCCGGGTGGCGCTAACGCTTACCCGGCCTACATCCCCCCACCCAATACTTTAACGCTGCTAAAGTATTTATTCGTTGAACACTGGTCAGACCCGCAATTTCTGCACTCAATCTGCTCATAACCTCAAGAAATCTTTATATCTCTTTAACTATTGAGACGAATCCGATCGACGCTAAAAGCGGACATGCCTACTATTAGCACACGGTTATAAATCAACACCTTGATTTATAAGCATGGAAATCCCCTGAGTGAAACAACGAATTGCTGTGTGTAGTCTTTGCCCATCTCCCACGATGGGCTTTTTTTTATCCTGACTACGCGCGCGTAACCTCACAGGTACTGAGCATCCGCCACTCGGCAGGCAGCACCCGCGTTTCCCCGGTCACATTGACCGTCACCACCTGGCGGATATCCGCCGACGATGCGCCAACCTGCAGTTCAAACTCGCCCGGCTCAACGATGCGTTTCCCGTCGCGACGGGTGAAGTTGAACATCTCCACCGGCAGCGTAAAGCTGAGCGTGGCGGTTTCGCCCGGCGAGAGCGTGACGCGCTGGAAGGCCTTCAGCTCCTGAAGCGGCCGCACCTGGGTGGCGACCTTATCCCTGACGTAAACCTGCACCACCTCGCTGCCGCTGCGCTCTCCGGTATTGGTAATATCCACGCTCAGCGTCACCTCGCCGTCGACCGGCACGCTGCTTGCAGCGACGCGGGCAGCATTCCAGCGAAACGTCGTCCAGCCGAGGCCGAAGCCAAACGGATAACGTGAACCGAAGTGGAACGCAAACGGCGTGCCCCCGCTCTTGAGCTTGTGATTGTAGTAATACGGCATGGCCCCGGCGCTTTTCGGCACGCTCACCACCAGACGGCCCTGCGGCTCTGCCCGTCCCGTTAACACGTCCGCAATCGCCCAGCCCCCTCCCTGCCCCGGTGCCCACGCCACGATCAGCGCGGCCACCTTGTCCTCCAGGCCCTGAAGAGTGTAAGGACGCCCGCCGGTCATCACGACAATCACCGGCTTGCCCGTCGCCACCAGCGCCTCCAGCAGCAGCTGCTGCACGCCCGGCAGGTTCAGGGAATCGGTGTCGGAACCTTCCCCCACGGTACCGCTCTGGAACAGCCCGGCGAGATCGCCCACGCAGGCCACCACCACGTCACTCTCCAGCGCGGCATTGACCGCCTCGGGGATAAGGGCGGTGCTTTGCGATACCGGCGACTGCTGCATCGGCTTGCCGCCGCTGTCGCCCGGGAAGACCGGCGCACCCGCCATCCGTTTCTCGATGATGTGACACCCTTTGGCGTAACGGACCTGAGACGCGCCGAGGTAGTGTTCCAGCGCTGCGCGCGGGGTCGTCACCTGCGAGGTCTCCTCCACCATATCGCTGATGATCAGATGCGCCGGGAAGCTGTAGCCGCTGAGCAACGCCAGCGGATCGTCTGCCGTCGGCCCCACCAGCGCCACGCGGGGTTTACCATTCAGCGGCAGAATGCCGTTGTTTTCCAGCAGCGTGACCGATTTTGTCGCCACCTCCCGCGCCACCTGGCGGGTCATCTCATTTTGCAGATCGATGCCGTTTTCATCCGCATACGGGTTCTCAAACAGGCCGAGACGGAATTTTTCGGTCAGCACACGGCCCACAATCTCATCCACTTTCGCCATAGAGATCAGCCCGCGCTCAACGGCGTCCGCCAGATGCCGCGCGCAGTCATCTTTCGGCAGCTCAACGTCCAGCCCGGCGTTAAACGCCAGCGCGGCGGATTCGGCCGCATCGTGGGAAATCCCGTGATGCTGGTGCAGCAGGCTGACGCCGCCGTAGTCCGCCACAATAATGCCGTCGAAGCCCCACTGTTCGCGCAGGACGGTGGTCAGCAGGAAGCTGTCGCTGTGCCCCGGCTGGTTATCGATGTCGTGGTAGGCGGGCATGACCGAACCGGCGTTTGCCAGCTTGACCGCCATTTCAAACGGCAGCAGGAAGGTGTCGTTCAGCTCGCTAAAGCCAAGATGTACCGGCGCATGGTTGCGCGCTCCTTCGCTGAACGAGTGGCCCACGTAGTGCTTGAGCGTCGCCAGCAGGTCGCGCTTATCGCCCTGTAAGCCTTTCACGTAGGCGGTCGCCATCACGCCCACCAGCCAGGGATCTTCCCCGAAGGTCTCTTCGGTTCGCCCCCAGCGCACGTCGCGGGAAACGTCCAGCACCGGCGCCAGCCCCTGCTGGCAGCCGACGGATCGCGCCTCTTTGCCGATCTGCTGTGCCGCGCGCTGCACCAGTTCCGGATCCCAGGTCGAACCGTAGTTCAGCGACGACGGGAACAGCGTGGCGTCTTTGCACAGCAGCCCCACCAGGCACTCTTCATGGAACAGGGCCGGAATGCCGAGGCGCGTCTCCTCCATCATCATGCGCTGCAGGCGGTTAGCGGCGCGCACGCCGGTTTTCGCGTCAACGATATGGGTACCCAGCGGACGGGTGATCTGCCCGACGCCCAGCTTCAGCCGTTCGCTCAGTGCAGCCTGCTCGCTCACGCCAGCGAATTCGTCGCTCAGATCGCTGCGCTCGCGGTGGTTACCGTTTTCATCGAGGATCAGCCAGTACGCATGCATCTGGGCGAACTTCTCTTCCGGGGTCATACGCGCCAGTAAATCGGCGACGCGCTCGTGCACGGGACGTCCCGCGTCCTTATAGATAGCTGTCATGTTTTACTCCTGTAGTGCGGAAGGGGTTGCCGGGCTGAGCGGCCCTGCTTCGGGTCTCACCTCACGCTTGCTGGCCAGCTCCCGGGCGATGGAATCCACCAGCCGACTGTTAAGCTTGTAGATTGAAAGCAGCGCGACCATGCAGAGGAACAGCGCGCAAGGGATAAGGGTGAACAGGGCGTTGATCGTAGAGAGCACGTGCGGCGCCTGGGCTGCCTGTCCCGGGGCGTAATCCACCATGCCAAGCACCCAGCCGACGACCGCCCCACCCAGCGCCAGCCCAAATTTGATGGCAAACAGCGCGGTAGAGAAAACCAGCCCGTCCAGGCGGCGGCCGCTGCGATGCTCTTCGTAGTCGACCACATCGGAGAACATGGTCCACTGCAGCGGCGTGGTGAGGTTTTGCACAAAGCTAAAGACAATGTTGAGGCCAAAAATCAGCCACACCTGCGAAGGCGGCAGGAAGAAAATCAGCGCCCCGAAAATGACGAAGGAAATAATGGTCCACTGGTAGGCGCGCACGCGGTCAAATTTCCCCAGCAGCCGTTCAGATAATAGTGCGCCGCTTAAGGAGGCGACCATTCCGGAAACAATAAAGGCAAAAACCAGCTCCGGGCGCAACAGCACGTAGTTCACGTAATACATCGTGGCGGAACCGCGCGTTACCACCGCCGTTAACAGCAAAATATTAAACAGGAACACAATGCGCCACTGGCTGTTTCCGGCCAGCAGTTTTAAATCGGTGAGCATCGAGCCGGAAGTATCACTGCGCGGAGAATAACGCTCGCGGGTCATCAGGAAGCAGCAGAAAAACAGCACAATGCCCAGCAGCCCCATCAGGCTCATGGCATAGAAATAGCCTTTCTGCACGTTGCCCTGGCCTAACAGTGAGACCAGCGGCAGGGCAATCACCGTCACAATCAATCCGCCGATAAACGACAGGCCAAAGCGCCAAGACTGCAGGGAGTGACGCTCGCGCGGATCCAGCGTCAGCGAGCCGGGCATGGCGCAGTAAGGCACGTTAATGGCGGAGTAAATCAGGCTTAAGATCGCGTAGGTCAGGCAGGCATAAACGATTTTCGCCGTAGGCCCCACGTCCGGTACATAGAAAGTAATGAGGCAGCTCACGCCAAACGGAATGGCAAACCACAGCAGCCAGGGACGGAAACGGCCGTGGCGCGTTTGAGTGCGATCCACCAGCGCGCCAATGCACGGGTCGACAAACGCATCGACCACGCGCACCACTAAAAACATCGTGCCCATGATTGCGGCGGGCAGCCCAAAAACGTCCGTATAGAAATAGGCGAGAAATAACGTTGCCGTTTGCCAGACCAGCGCGCTGGCCATATCACCTAAGCCATAACCTATTTTATCTTTGGTACGCAATACAGAGGAGAGTGTCATTGTTATTTGCCTTTTTATCAGGTTAAAACGTATTTCAACCAGTTGCGCATCACCTGAAGGGAAATGCGCAGTAAGGCTCAAGTATTAGCAACGGTTTGCGCGCTAACAATTGTCTAAATTGACAGGCAAATTATGATATTTGGTTTTTTACTTTATTTGTGATGGGGAGCATATTCGGGCGGAAATAAAAAAGGCGAGGAATAATATCCTCGCCTTTTCGGGTCAGCGTGGCGTTACTTGTTCAGTTCCGCCAGGCTCAGCCAGGTTTGCACCACGGTGTCCGGGTTCAGGGACAGGCTATCGATCCCCTCCTCCATGAGCCAGGCGGCAAAGTCTTCATGGTCGGATGGCCCCTGACCACAAATACCGACGTATTTGCCCTGCTTCTTCGCCGCGCGGATGGACAGGGAGAGCAATGCTTTCACCGCCTCGTTGCGCTCGTCGAACAGCTCGGAGACCACGCCGGAGTCACGGTCCAGACCCAGCGTCAGCTGCGTCATGTCGTTCGAGCCGATAGAGAAGCCGTCGAAGTGCTCCAGGAACTGCTCGGCCAGCAGGGCGTTGGACGGGATTTCGCACATCATGATGATCTTCAGCCCGTTCTCGCCGCGCTTCAGACCCTGACGCGCCAGCTCGTCAACAACCGCTTTCGCCTGATCGACGGTACGCACGAACGGGATCATGATTTCGACGTTGGTCAGCCCCATGTCGTTGCGCACGCGCTTCACCGCCTCACACTCCAGCGCGAAGCAGTCGCGGAAGCTGTCGGACACGTAGCGTCCGGCCCCGCGGAAGCCCAGCATTGGGTTCTCTTCTTCCGGCTCGTAGCGCTCGCCGCCCACCAGGTTGGCGTATTCGTTAGACTTAAAGTCAGACAGGCGCACAATCACGCGTTTCGGATAGAAAGCGGCACCCAGCGTGGCGATCCCTTCGGTCAGACGGCCGACGTAGAACTCTTTCGGCGAGTCGTAGCCTTTCATCATCTCGCGGATTTCGTTCTGCAGCTTCGGCTCCTGGTCGTCAAACTCCAGCAGCGCACGCGGGTGAACGCCGATCATACGGTTGATGATAAATTCCAGACGCGCCAGGCCTACGCCTTCGTTCGGCAGGCAGGCGAAGTCGAACGCGCGGTCCGGGTTACCGACGTTCATCATGATCTTCAGCGGCAGATCCGGCATGGTATCCACGCTGGAGCTCTTTACGCTGAAGTCGAGAATATCGGCATACACGTAGCCGGTATCACCTTCGGCACAGGAGACGGTCACGTTCTGTCCGTCCTTCATGCGCTCGGTAGCATCACCGCAGCCGACAACCGCAGGAATCCCCAGCTCGCGGGCGATGATCGCCGCGTGACAGGTACGGCCGCCGCGGTTGGTAACGATAGCCGCCGCTTTCTTCATGATCGGTTCCCAGTCCGGGTCGGTCATGTCGGTCACCAGCACGTCGCCTGGCTCAATGCGGTTCATCTCGCTGATGTCGTGGATCACCTTCACCGGACCGGCACCGATGCGGTGACCGATAGCACGGCCTTCCGCCACGATTTTGCCCTGGGCGTGCAGCGTGTAACGCTCCATCACCTGACCGCGTGAGCGAACGGTTTCCGGACGCGCCTGCACGATAAACAGCTTGCCGGTGTTCCCGTCTTTCGCCCATTCGATATCCATCGGACGGCCGTAGTGTTTTTCAATCTGCACCGCCTGCTTCGCCAGCTCCTGCACTTCGGCGTCGGTCAGGGAGAAGCGGTCGCGCTGCTCCTGCGGTACGTCTTCAATTTTAACCTGCTTGCCATGCTCCTGGGTCGGGGCATAGATCATGCGGATTTTTTTCGAGCCCATGGTGCGGCGCACCACCGCCGGACGGCCAGCGGCCAGCGTAGGCTTGTGGACGTAGAATTCGTCAGGGTTTACCGCACCCTGCACAACCATCTCACCCAGACCCCACGCGGAGGTGATGAACACCACCTGGTCGAAGCCGGATTCGGTATCAATGGAGAACATCACGCCGGATGAGCCCACGTCCGAGCGCACCATGCGCTGCACGCCAGCGGAGAGCGCCACGCCGCGATGGTCGTAGCCCTGGTGCACGCGATAGGAGATGGCGCGGTCGTTGAACAGGGAAGCAAACACGTGCTTCACCGCCACCAGCACCGCATCGTAACCCTGGACGTTCAGGAAGGTTTCCTGCTGCCCGGCAAACGAGGCGTCCGGCATGTCTTCTGCGGTGGCAGAGGAGCGCACGGCAAAGGAGGCCTGCGCGTCATCAGCGGAGAGCTGGTTGTACGCGTCGTGAATGGCTTTTTCCAGTTCCGGCTGGAAAGGTGTGTCGATGATCCACTGGCGGATCTGCGCCCCGGCTTTGGCAAGCTCGGTCACGTCATCAATATCCGTTTTATCCAGCAGGTCGTAAATGCGCTGGTTAACACCGCTCTGGTCTAAAAACAGGTTAAAGGCATCGGCGGTGGTGGCAAACCCGTTCGGTACGGAGACACCCATACCCGACAGGTTTGTAATCATTTCACCCAGGGAGGCATTTTTGCCCCCAACCCTGTCTACATCATTCATGCCGAGTTGGTTATACCAAAGCACCAGCGGTGACGAGCCATTGTTGGACATCGAAACAATCCTTTTGTGATATTTGATCGGAGTAAGAAACACCTGACTACGTATTTATACTGGCATAATTATTTCCGCTAAAAAAACGGTGAATCGTGTAAGCAATTTAAATTTTCAACTTTTCGGATACTTTCCCATCAACGATTAACCCGATGATTCCTCTATATTCAGCCAGAAACCCCAAAAATAAAGTCGCTATTTGAAAAATGAAATCCACTTTTCAGGAAAATCAAAAACAGCGTTTCATTCATAATTAGGATAAGTTCTTTGCTGTGTAAATTACTTTTTTAATTTATGCTTTCAGACAATTACGTCTGATATTCAGGGTGGGTAAAATGGATAGTGCTGTCGATCGTCACGTTTTTTATATTTCTGATGGTACGGCGATCACCGCCGAGGTGCTGGGCCACGCGGTGATGTCGCAGTTTCCCGTATCGATCAACAGCATTACGCTGCCTTTTGTCGAAAATGAGAGCCGCGCCAAAGCGGTGAAGGACCAGATCGACGCCATTTACCAGCAGACCGGCGTCCGCCCGCTGGTGTTCTACTCCATTGTGATCCCCGAGATTCGCGCCATCATTCTGCAGAGTGAAGGCTTCTGCCAGGATATCGTGCAGGCGCTGGTGGCTCCGCTGCAAAGCGAGTTGAAACTCGACCCAACGCCTATCGCCCACCGTACCCACGGGCTGAACCCCGGCAACCTGACCAAGTACGATGCCCGTATCGCCGCCATTGACTATACCCTGGCGCACGACGACGGCATCTCGCTGCGTAATCTCGACCAGGCGCAGGTGATCCTGCTTGGCGTGTCGCGCTGCGGCAAAACGCCGACCAGCCTCTACCTGGCGATGCAGTTCGGCATTCGCGCCGCCAACTACCCGTTCATCGCTGACGATATGGATAACCTGGTGCTGCCCGCCGCCCTGAAGCCGCTGCAGCACAAGCTGTTCGGGCTGACCATTAATCCGGAGCGCCTTGCCGCCATCCGCGAAGAGCGCCGCGAGAACAGCCGCTACGCCTCCATGCGCCAGTGCCGGATGGAGGTCTCCGAAGTGGAAGCCCTGTACCGCAAAAATCAGATCCCGTGGCTGAACAGCACCAACTACTCTGTGGAAGAAATTGCCACCAAAATTCTCGACATCATGGGGCTTAATCGCCGCATGTACTAATATGCTAGTACATTAGCTCAGATTCAGGTATCATCATCGGCAACCACGGGGCTATGTCGCCCCGAACTTGAAATCAGCAGGGATTGGTTTAAGGTGATGCCCATCACTTCCCGGTAGTCTGCCGATGAAGCAAAAATTTTCTGAGACATTCCATGAATAAAACCGATGAACTCCGCACTGCGCGCATTGACAGCCTGGTCACGCCGGCTGAACTGGCCCAGCGGCATCCTGTTTCCGCGGCCGTTGCGGAACACGTGACGGCCTCCCGCCGCCGCATTGAAAAAATCCTCAATGGTGAAGACAAGCGTCTTCTGGTGGTGATTGGTCCCTGCTCCATCCACGATCTGGATGCCGCGATGGATTATGCAAAACGGCTTCAGAGCCTGCGGGATAAGTACCAGCATCGCCTTGAGATTGTGATGCGAACCTACTTTGAAAAACCGCGGACCGTGGTGGGCTGGAAAGGACTGATTTCCGACCCTGACCTCAACGGCAGCTATCGCGTGAACCACGGCATCGAGCTGGCGCGGAAGCTGCTTTTGCAGGTCAACGAGCTGGGCGTGCCGACCGCCACCGAGTTCCTTGATATGGTGACCGGGCAGTTTATCGCCGATCTGATCAGCTGGGGCGCGATTGGCGCACGCACCACCGAGAGCCAAATCCACCGCGAGATGGCCTCCGCCCTCTCCTGTCCGGTCGGCTTTAAAAACGGGACCGATGGCAATACGCGTATTGCGGTTGATGCCATCCGCGCGGCCCGTGCCAGCCACATGTTCCTGTCGCCGGACAAGAGCGGTCATATGACCATCTACCAGACCAGCGGTAACCCGTACGGGCACATCATCATGCGCGGCGGGAAGAAGCCCAATTATCATGCACAAGATATTGCGGCGGCCTGTGAAACGCTGGCGGAATTCGACCTGCCGGAACATCTGGTGGTGGACTTTAGCCACGGCAACTGCCAGAAGCAGCATCGCCGCCAGCTGGACGTCTGCGATGAGATATGCCAGCAGATCCGCAGCGGTTCAACCGCCGTTGCAGGGATTATGGCGGAGAGCTTTATCAAAGAAGGCGCGCAGAAAATCGTTGCTGGCCAGCAGATGGTATACGGCCAGTCGATCACCGACCCGTGCCTGAGCTGGGAAGACAGCGAGCTGCTGCTGGAGAAGCTGGCTGCAGCCGTGGACACGCGCTTTTAACATCCTGCCGGGGGGCGGCTTCGCCTTACCCGGCCTACGATTCTTGCCGTTGTAGGCCCGGTAAGGCGAAGCCGCCACCGGGCTTTTGATTGCACAATATTGATCCTCTCACCCTTTTTTCACAAAAACGCTTGCCGTAAATTTGCAGTTTATTGATAATGATTATCATTGTTACATTAATTGTTATTTATAAACATTATGTCACGTACGGATAACAGCGCGGCAACGCCAGCAAAAACAGACACAGCACCAGCCCCTACCGAGCGTCGGATTGACAGCAAAACCCTGCTCGGCGATGCGGGGCGGGTCATTATCGAGCATGACGGCCAGCGCTATCTGCTGCGCCAGACCCATGCCGGAAAACTGATCCTCACAAAATAAACCAAAAACTTCGCCAGCCACCCAGGTGATCCCCAGGCAGCCAGCGCTTTCGATTCTTTATGGAGAGTTGCTATGCCACACCTGCCTTCCGCGTCTTTACGCCCGTCACTTCTGGCGCTGGCGATTGTCAGCACCCTGCCGGGCGTCGCGTTTGCTGCCGCAGATGAAATGACCGTCACCGCCACGGGCAACGCCCGCAGCGCCTTTGAAGCCCCCATGATGGTGAGCGTGATTGATGCCACCGCCCCGGAGAAACAAACCGCCAGCTCGGCGGCCGACCTGCTGCGTAACGTTCCCGGCCTGATGCTGGACGGCACCGGGCGCACCAACGGGCAGGACGTGAACCTGCGCGGCTACGATCGTCGCGGCGTGCTGGTGCTGGTTGACGGCGTGCGTCAGGGCACCGACACCGGTCACCTGAACAGCACGTTCCTCGATCCGGCGCTGATTAAGCGTATCGAAGTGGTTCGCGGCCCGTCGGCCCTGCTGTACGGCAGCGGCGCGCTGGGCGGCGTGATTTCCTATGACACCGTCGATGCAAAAGACCTGCTGGAAACGGGTAAAAACAGCGGTTATCGTGTGTTTGGTACGGGGGCGACAGGCGATCACAGTCTTGGCATGGGGGCCAGCGCCTATGGCCGCACCGACACGCTGGACGGTCTGGTGGCCTGGTCCAGCCGGGATCGCGGTGATATCCGCCAGAGCGACGGAGCAACCGCCCCTAACGACGAGTCCATCAATAACATGCTGGCGAAAGGCAGCTGGAAAATCGACCCGGCCCAGACCCTGAGCGGCGCCCTGCGCTACTACAACAACGATGCTCAGGAACCAAAAAACCCGCAAACCACCGGGGCGGACAGCAGTAACCCGATGACCGATCGCTCCACCATCCAGCGTGACGCGCAGGTGGGCTACCGCATCGCTCCGGAAGGTAACGACTGGCTGAACGCCGACGCGAAGGTCTACTGGTCCGAAGCGCGCATTAATGCCCAGAATATCGACAACAGCGGTGAGTTCCGCAAGCAGACCACCAAAGGCGGCAAGGTGGAAAACCGCACCCGCCTGTTCAGCGACACTTTAGCAGCACATCTGCTGACCTACGGTGGGGAATACTACCGTCAGGAGCAGCATCCGGGCGGCGCGACCACCGGCTTCCCGGAGGCGAAAATCGACTTCAGCTCCGGCTGGCTGCAGGATGAGATCACCCTGCGCGATCTGCCGGTCACCCTCCTGGGCGGTACGCGCTATGACAACTACCGCGGCAGCAGCAATGGCTACGACGACGTGGATGCCGATAAATGGTCCTCCCGCGCCGGGTTGACCGTCAGCCCGACTGACTGGCTGATGCTGTTTGGCTCATACGCGCAGGCGTTCCGCGCGCCCACTATGGGCGAGATGTACAACGACGCCAAACACTTCTCTATTGGCCGCTTCTATACCAACTACTGGGTGCCAAACCCGAACCTGCGCCCGGAAACCAACGAAACGCAGGAGTTTGGTTTTGGTCTGCGCTTTGACGATCTGCTGCTTGCCAACGATGCGCTGGAGTTTAAAGCCAGCTATTTCGATACCAAAGCCAAAGACTATATCTCCACCACCGTCAATTTTGCCGCCGCGACCACCATGTCTTATAACGTTCCGAACGCCAAAATCTGGGGCTGGGACATGATGGCAAAATACTCTGCCGACCTCTTCAACCTCGACCTGGCCTATAACCGCACGCGCGGGAAAGACACCGATACGGGCGAGTACATCTCCAGCATCAACCCGGATACCGTCACCAGCAAGCTGGACATTCCGGTGGCGCAGAGCGGTTTTTCCGTCGGCTGGATTGGCACCTTTGTCGATCGCTCAACGCATATCAGCAGCAGCTACAGCAAGCAGCCGGGCTACGCGGTCAATGACTTCTACGTCAGCTATAAGGGTCAGGAGCAGCTCAAAGGCGTGACCACGACGCTGGTGCTCGGCAACGCCTTTGACAAAGAATACTGGTCACCTCAGGGCATTCCGCAGGACGGCCGTAACGGCAAGATTTTCGTAAGCTATCAGTGGTAATTCCCGTCGGGGCAACTCTTCAGAAGGATAAGAAAATGAATCACTACACGCGCTGGCTTGAGCTGAAAGAAGACAATCCGGGTAAGTACGCGCGCGACATCGCAGGGTTAATGAACATCAGCGAAGCAGAGCTGACCTTTGCCCGCGTGGGTCACGACGCCTGGCGACTGCGCGGCGAGATCCGCGAGATCCTGGGCGCGCTGGAGGCGGTGGGCGAAACCAAATGCATCTGCCGCAACGACTACGCCGTTCACGAGCAGGTCGGAAGCTTCACCAACCAGCATCTGAACGGCCATGCCGGGCTGGTGCTGAACCCGCGCGCGCTGGATCTGCGCCTGTTCCTCAACCAGTGGGCAAGCGCGTTTCACATCAGTGAAGCCACCGCCCGTGGCGAGCGGCAGAGCATTCAGTTCTTCGACCACCAGGGCGATGCCCTGCTGAAGGTGTACGCCACGGATAACACCGACGTTTCCGCCTGGGGCGACGTGCTGACTCGCTTTATCATTGCCGATAATCCATCGCTGGCGTTGAAGAAGCCCGATATGCCTGCTCACGCGGAAAATGCGCAAGCTGCGCTCGTGGACAACGAGTGGCGCGCCATGACCGACGTGCACCAGTTCTTCAGCCTCCTCAAACGCCATAACCTCAGCCGCCAGCAGGCGTTTCGCCTGGTCGGGGACGATCTGGCCTGTCGGGTAGAGAACAGCGCGCTGGCGCAGCTGCTGGAGACGGCGCGCCGGGACGGCAATGAAATCATGGTCTTCGTCGGCAACCGCGGCTGCGTACAGATTTTCACCGGCGTGGTGGAAAAGCTGGCGCCGATGAAATGCTGGCTGAACATCTTCAACTCAACCTTTACCCTGCACCTGCTTGAAGACGCCATTGCGGAGACGTGGGTCACGCGCAAACCAACCGCTGACGGGCACGTCACCAGCCTGGAGCTGTTTGCCGCCGACGGGACGCAAATCGCCCAGCTGTACGGCCAGCGCACCGAAGGCGAGCCGGAGCAAAGCCAGTGGCGCAGCCAGATAGACGCCCTGACGGCGAAAGGGCTGGCCGCATGAAACGGTGGCTTGTCCTGTTCAGCGCCCTGCCCCTGATGGCGTTTGCTGCGCCGCAGGAGAAAATCATCACGCTCGGCGGCGACGTCACCGAGATTGTCTACGCCCTCGGCGCGTCGTCTTCCCTGGTGGCCCGCGACAGCACCAGCCAGTGGCCGCAGGCGGCGAACGTGCTGCCGGACGTGGGCTATCTGCGTCAGCTCAACGCGGAAGGGATCTTGTCCATGCGCCCCACGCTGGTGCTGGCCAGCGCCCAGGCGCAGCCCTCCCTGGCGCTAAAGCAGGTTGAGCAAAACCACGTCCGGGTTATCGCGGTTCCAGCCGCTAACGATTTGAGCGTCATCGACGAAAAAGTGCGGATCGTGGCGGAAGCGACGCATCGCGAGGCCGAGGGGGAAGCCCTGCGCGGCAAGCTGCGTCAGGCGCTGTCAACCCTGCCCACATCGCCACTCAACAAACGGGTGCTGTTTATTCTCAACCACGGCGGGATGACCGCGATGGCTGCCGGACAACAGACCGGCGCGGACGCGGCCATTCGCGCGGCAGGGCTGCAGAATGCGATGCAGGGGTTCACCCGCTATCAGCCGCTGTCTCAGGAAGGGGTGATTGCCAGCCGGCCCGATCTGGTGGTGATTTCGCAGGACGGCATCAACGCCCTGGGTGGCGAAGCGAATCTGTGGACGCTGCCCGGGCTGGCGCAAACCCCGGCAGGACGCAATAAGCAGGTGCTGGCGATTGATGATATGGCGCTGCTGGGCTTTAGCGTGCGAACGCCGGAAGCCATCCGGCAGCTGCGTACCAAAGCGGAGCAACTGCCCTGATGTCCCGGCGAGTCGCCCTGTCATTGTGGATGCTGGCCGCGCTGCTGGTCGTCACGACGCTGACGGCCAGCGGTATTGGCGCGCTGCGCCTGCCGATCAACCTGCTGTGGAACGGCGCCGACGAGGCCCTGCGTCAGATCTGGCTGACGATCCGCCTGCCACGCGTGCTGCTGGCGCTGGCGATCGGCGGTTCGCTGGCGCTCGCGGGCTGCGTGATGCAGGGGCTGTTCCGCAACCCGCTGGCGGACCCGGGCCTGCTCGGCATCAGCAGCGGCGCGGCACTTGCCGTCGCGCTGTGGGTGGTGCTTCCGCTCTCGCTGCCTGCACTGGTGATGCTGTATGCCCCGATGCTGGCGGCGTTTCTCGGCGCGCTGGCCGCCACCTCCGTGATTTTCCTGCTCAGCCGTCAGCGTGACGCTTCCCTGTCGCGCCTGCTGCTGGTGGGCATTGCCATCAACGCCCTGTGCGGTGCGGCCGTCGGCGTGCTGTCATGGCTCAGCAATGATGCCCAGCTTCGCCAGCTTTCACTCTGGGGAATGGGCAGCCTCGGCCAGGCGCAGTGGTCGACGCTGCTGGCCGTCGCGTCGCTGATGATCCCCACCGTACTGATTATCTGGCGCCTGGCAGGGCCCCTCAACCTGCTGCAGCTGGGCGACGAAGAGGCGCACTATCTCGGCGTGGAGGTGGCCGCCGTGCAGCGGATCCTGCTGCTGTGCAGCGCCCTGCTGGTGGCTGCCGCCGTTGCGATCAGCGGCGTGATCGGTTTTGTTGGCCTGGTGGTGCCGCACCTGGTGCGCATGTGGCTGGGAGCCGACCATCGGGCCACGCTCCCCGGCTCGGTGCTGGCCGGTGCGCTGCTCCTGCTGATGGCCGACACGCTGGCGCGCAGCGTGGTCGCTCCGGCGGAAATGCCGGTTGGCTTATTGACCAGCCTTCTCGGCGCGCCGTGGTTCCTGTGGCTGATCTTTCGTCGTGGAGGTGCGCATGGCTGAACGCTATTGTGCAGAAAACCTTGTTTTTCGCGCCGGGCAACGCACGCTGATTAACGACGTGTCGCTGACCTTATCTCAGGGCGAGCTGGTGGCGTTGATTGGCCCCAACGGCGCCGGGAAATCGACGCTGTTGCGGCTGCTTACCGGCTATCTTAAACCTGCTGGGGGACGGTGCAGCCTGGCGGGCACACCGCTTGCGGCCTGGCAGCCGGAAAGGCTCTCCCGCTACCGGGCGGTGATGCGCCAGAGCACGCAGCTCGGATTTGACTGGCCGGTTGAGGCGGTGGTCGGTATGGGGCGTGCGCCCTGGACCCGCACGCCAGAAGCGTCGGTGATCGAGGAGGTTATGGCCATCACCGGCTGTTTACCGCTGGCGGGCAGGCAGTTTGCCGCGCTCTCCGGCGGCGAGCAGCAGCGCGTTCAGCTCGCCCGCGCGCTGGCTCAGCTCTGGTGCGACGGTGCGCCGCGCGGCTGGCTGTTTCTTGATGAACCGACGTCCGCGCTGGATCTCTATCACCAGCAGCATCTGCTGCGCCTGCTGAAATCCCTGACCAGCCGGGGACATCTGCACGTGTGCGCGGTGCTGCACGACCTCAACCTGGCAGCGCTGTGGGCGGATCGCATCCTGCTCCTGCACAGCGGCAGGATCGTGTCCCAGGGAGAGCCGGAAACCGTGTTGCAGGCCGATGCGCTGGCGCGCTGGTACGGCGCACAGGTTCACGTCGGCAGGCATCCCGCTCACGCCGTGCCGCAGGTGTTTCTCGCCCCCTGACCGGTCCGGATTCTGACGACGCCGACTCCGGCCAGACACTAGCTTGAGCAACTGACCTCCAGCCGCTTGCCCCACTCAGGCGGGCGGCTGACGTAATCATCATCCCGGTCGGCAAACGGCGTGCGCAACGCCACGTGCAGACGGTGTAACTCGTCGTACTCGCCCTGCTCGGCCTGCTCAATCGCCCGCTGCGCCAGCCAGTTGCGCAACACCATCGCAGGGTTCGTAGCGTTCATCTGCGCCTGGCGGGTCGCATCATCCACCTGCTCCTGCTGCAGCCGCGCGCGGTACGATGCAAACCAGTCGTCAAACGCCTGTCTGTCAATAAACTCATCGCGCAGCGGCGAGGCGGCACTGTGCTGCTCCGTCTGGCCCAGCATCCGGAAGGTGCGCGTGTAATCGCTGCCCTCGCGCGCCATCATAGCAAACAGGCCATTGAGGATGTCGTTATCGCCCTTCTCCTGCGTGACTAGCCCCAGCTTGTTGCGCATCAGCGAGCCATACTCTCGCAATAAGATCTCCTGATAGCTGTCGAGCGCATCATTGAGGGCATCAACGTCGATGAACGGCGACAGGGTTTGCGCAAGCCGCTGCAGGTTCCACAGGCCCACCGCGGGCTGATTGTCAAAACTGTAGCGCCCCTGATAGTCGGAGTGGTTACAGATGTACCCTGGCTGATAATCATCCAGGAAACCAAACGGACCGTAGTCAAAGGTCAACCCGAGAAGCGACATGTTGTCCGTATTCATCACGCCATGGGCAAAACCTACCGTTTGCCAGCGGGCAATCAGGGTTGCAGTACGGGCCACCACGTCCCTGAACCAGAGAACATATTGATCCGCGTCGTCCTGCAAATGCGCCCAGAGGTGACGAATGGCAAAGTCAGCCAGCTGGCGCACCTTGTCCGGCTCGCGGCGATAGTAAAAGTGTTCAAAATGACCGAAGCGCAGATGGCTTTGCGCAATGCGCATCAGCATTGCGCCCTTTTCCACGGTTTCGCGCGCAACCGGCGTGTCGCTGGTCACGATCGACAGCGCACGGGTGGTGGGGATACCGAGGGCATGCATCGCTTCGGAGCCCAGGCATTCGCGAATCGTTGAACGCAGAACCGCACGCCCGTCGCCCATCCGCGAATAGGGCGTCAGGCCCGCACCTTTCAGATGCCAGTCAACCGTCTCCCCGTTGGGAAGCTGTTGTTCACCGAGCAGGATCCCCCTGCCGTCGCCCAGTTGCCCAGCCCAGACGCCAAACTGATGTCCGCTATAGACCTGGGCCAGGGGTTGCATCCCGGCGAGCAGCGTTTCGCCTCCCCAGACGCCAGCGCTCCCTGAACGCTGAAACAGCTCAGGCGGAATGGCCAGCTCTTCTGCCAGCCGATCGTTATGCCAGATAAGGCGTGAATTTTGTAACGGTGTGGGTTTGAGTGCGGTATAAAATCCCGGCAACTCGTCATGCCAGTGAGCAGTAAAAGACAGGGTCATAAGTCCTCCTGCTTTTAGTGTAGAGGGTTTACCCGGACTTAAACACGGGCGAAAGCAAGGGTTATCGCTGCTGAACCAGCGTAGTGACGTGTTCCGCCGAGACGGCAGGCCAGAGTGTTCCCTGCATGGCGCCAAAATTAAAGGACAACACGCGCTGCAACAGACCGTGGTCGTCAATGCCCGAGACAATCACAGACTGGCAGTGCGGCGTGATTTGCCAGAGGATGGCGCGCATAAATGGCTCAAAAGAGAGCTCTGAAGCACGCTGCTGAATGAAGCCTTTATCGAGAATAACCCGTTTAAATAATCCATCGTAGACCGCCTTGAGCGATGCAGCGCCTGCACCAAAGTTTGCCAGCACCAATGGGAAATGGATTGCCATTCTCGCCAGCTGAAGATCGTCCTTTCCGTTATTTAAACCTGGATAATTCTCATTAACAGTAAACTCAAGAAACGGATAACGCTCAAGAATTGAAACAGCGTTTCCATTACTTAATAAAAATTCAACTATTGCAGGTGTAATATTGATCCATGCAATTAACTGATGCTGAATAAAAAACAGTTTGCAGGTATCAAGCAATTGCAGTTTTTCGTTAAACAGCGCTAACTCTTCAGCCGCTGAAAGTCGTGGGATAACAAGCTCAGTGGGGATCCGCACATCGCTGTCGACGCCAGTAAAGTTAACCAGAATTTCTAAACCTTTAAGCTCCCCTGCGCTATTACGGGCAGGCAAAAGCAGCAGTTCAGACTGGTAAGCATTATCTAGCGTAATTATCATTGCACTCGCCCCGCATTAAAGATGAGAGAGGACATCCTGGAGCAATTGCCGACACAATTCCACTGTCTTGATTTTAATAAGATTAATTTCATTAGTTCCGTATTAATTTTCAGATTTTTCCCTGAATCTAAAATAATCTTATCCTGGTTGCAAAATAATAGCCAGTTTTAGATAAAACAGATACATGAGGGATTCGCTAATTTTAGGTAAATTTAACTTTAATCATCTTATTTGAGAAAAAACGGCATGTTTATTCGCTACCATGCCGTCATAAGAGAGGTATACGACGAAGATTATATACGTCGTGCCTGCCAGAAATTTTTACGCCAGTAAACATTATCAAGAGAAGAGCGCATCACGCCGCGGCTCGTCGAGGCGTGAATGAACTGGTTGTCAGTATCATAAATGCCCACATGAAGTCCGCTTTCCCCGGATCCGGTTTTGAAGAAAACCAGGTCCCCGGGCAGGAGGTCGTCTTTATCAATTTCCGTGCCGATTTCTGCCTGTTTACGCGTTTCACGCGGCAGCTGTAAATCAAACTTGTCGCGAAACGTCATCAGAACGAAGCCGGAGCAATCTACACCGCCACGGCTCATGCCGCCGTAGCGATAAGGCGTGCCGCGCCAGTTGCTCAGCTGATCGTTGAGGCTGGCAATGACGGTGATCGAATCTGAAAGCCGTGGGTTAGGCGGCGGTGCACGATGGCTACTGCATCCCGCAAGAAAAAGTGCGGCCATCAGGAGAAACCAGAATCGCATTTTCAGACGAATCCTCTGCTTTTTTTGTTCTTTTCGTAATTTAGCGTGCAATTGTGCTCACAGGCAAGAAACGCTTACTCCTGCCTGGTCGAAATCAGCATCTTATGGCCCTCAATATCCAGCCTGCGGAACGACATGTTGTACGCGCGGGCAAGATTGGGCGGCGTAAGAACCTGATCCCGCGTACCGCTGGCGATCATCTTCCCCTGCGACAGCAGCCACACCCGGTGGGCATGACGCAAGGTGTGGTTGAGGTCATGACTGCTCATCACCACGGCGATGCCTTTTCTACTGAGCGCACTTAGCAGGGTATCCAGGGCCGCCTGCTGCGCGACATCCAGACCGCTCATCGGTTCATCGAGAAGCAGCATCCGCCCATGAGGATTACCGGCCGGGTGGATCTGAACAATGGCAGCCGCCAGACGCACCCGCTGCCATTCGCCGCCGGATAGCTGGCTGGCATGCCGGGAGAGTTTATCCTCCAGCCCCAGCGCCGCGGCCACGTCCGTCAGCAGTGCCGTAGAATGTTTGTCGTGCAAATGCAGCATCAGATAGTGCCAGACCGGCATCGCAAAGGGGGGCACCTGCTGCTGCACGAGATAGCTGCGCCGATGCGCCAGCGAGACCGGCGACCACTCGGCCAGCGTATGCTCCAGCAACATTATCTGCCCTTCTCCGGCAGTCATGCCTGCCATCCGTGCCAGCAGCGTGCTCTTTCCTGCGCCGTTTGGCCCGACAAGATGCAGGATTTCTCCCGCATTGACGGCGCCGGTTATCGGCTCCAGACGTCCCTTCTCGGCAACGTCCGTGAGCTGCATCAGCAGCGACATTATTTCGCCAGCGCCAGCTTGATCGATTCCATGACGATCGGATCTTCAGGGGTCATATCCGGTGAAAAACGCTGTACGACCTGGCCGTCGCGACCTATCAGGAATTTTTCAAAGTTCCACAGAATATCGTCCGGATAAAGCGGCGCGCGGCCTTTGCTGGCCATGCGTTCATAAAAACCGCTGCCTTCCGGCGCGACGGCTTTGGGTGCGGCAGCGATCAGCTTCGCATACAGCGGATGGCGGTCTTCACCGTTGACATCGATTTTGCTGAACAGCGGGAACGTTACGCCGTAGGTAGTGCTGCAGAAGGTTTTAATCTCCTCTTCGCTGCCCGGCATGTGCCATGAGTAACGAATTAAAACCACTACATTTTGATGCGGATTATACG
>OJVY01000126.1_pt1 | contig 43427 bp, 38 predicted proteins | sample 1600301 | NCBI WGS metagenome assembly OJVY01 (sample SAMN04436925, study PRJEB24849) | human gut metagenome | biome: human gut; feature: NICU; material: stool | host: Homo sapiens | place: USA: Saint Louis, MO | collected 2012-05-22
ATTTTTGAGTTACGTAAGTATTGATGATTTGTCTAACTTAATTTGACAATTAAGAATATAAAAAATTTGTATATGCGTTGTGAAAATAATTACTCTATTCCGAATCCTTTGACTTCCAGCATTCAAAATAGTTATCCACTAATATTTGATTGTGCAATCAGTATTGCTCATAGATTTCAAAAAAACACAAATTTCTTAGTTTCAGAAGATGAGATTTCGTATCTTGCATTACATATAGGTAATATGATTGAAGTTCAAAAAAATAAGAAAAATACAATATCGTGTGTTATTGTATCGCCAGACTATTACGAAATGAATACTAAATTGACTGACGTATTATTATCAGTTTTCAAAGAAGAGCTCATCTTGAATACTATTGTAACCTCCGAAGATGATTTACATGAAATTGAGACAGACTTAATTATATCCACAGTTCCTTTAAATGAGTTTTATTCTATCCCTTACATTAAAATAAGCCCCTTTTTCTCGGATAATGACAAAAATAATGTCATGACGATGGTTGATTCAGTAAAAAGAGAAAAAAAGCACATGAAATTTAAAGCAAACTTGCAATTGATTTCAAAACCAGCTTTTTTTATCCATAATAGTAATATCTCAAATAGGGATGAAGCAATACATTACATGTGCGATGTTTTGAGACAAAATAACTATGTAAAAGATGAATTTGAAAAAGAAGTATTCGAAAGAGAAAATATGGCAAGTACGGCTTATGGAAATATCGCATTCCCACATTCGATGAAAATGAATGCAAATAAGACAATCATGTATGTTTTATTATCAAAGAAAGGAATTGAATGGGAAAACCAGAAAGTAAATATTGTTTTATTAATAACCTCAAATTACGAAGAAAGACAACTCTTTTTAGAAGTATTTGATATTTTGTCAGCTATTATTCAAAGTGAAGAAAACAAGATAAAACTCATGAGATGTGAAACTTATGAGGATTTTATTGAGGCCGTTGCTAGTTGTTGTTGAAAAGCAAGTCAATTTGCAGGGGACGTTCATACAAACCATATAACGCGATTTGCCTAACTTAGCAAATCGCGTTTTTGAGAGCCGCTAAAAGCGACAGAAAGAGGAGTCAGAAGAATCTATCAAATAGTTTTGGAATATTTGAGATAGATGAATACTATGAAAAACCTAACTTGAGTATTATTCTCATCAATTTTCTTACAAATATGTGTTCTTACTTGGGAATATGCGGAATTTCAAAGAACATCTTATAATCGTACAAAAATAGAGGTAAAGATTTAAGAAGAAAATTTCTGGTATATCTTTAAACAGCTATTGACAGATAAAAAAAAATGCTATTATATATATAAATACTTATCTGAAAAGGGAATGAGAAAGTCAAGGTTCTTGGAATGTCGAATAGTCGAGTAGGTAGTTTTTCTATCTACAGCCTTGTTGTTTAAAAATGAAAAAAATTGGTATTAGAGAAGTTGCGAAAGAGGCAAATGTTTCTCCTACGACTGTGTCGAGAGTTTTGAATGATCGTGGATATTTGAGTGAGGAAACGAAAAAAAGAGTTTTTGATGCCATGAAAAAATTGGAATACTATCCTAATGAACTGGCAAGAGCACTTTTCAAAAACGAAACATATACAGTTGGTTTGATTTTCCCTACGATTACTAATCCATTTCATGCTGAGCTAATTCAAGATATCGAGTTTGAGCTTTCCAGCAGGGGGTATAAAGTGTTGTTATGCAATAGCTTAAACAATCCAACGAAAGAAAAAGAGTACTTGACGATGTTGAGAAAGAATCAGGTTGATGGAATTATAGTTGGAACACACAATAAAAACATTGCAGATTATGATATTCCGGGGTTACCTATTGTAGCGATTGATAGAAGTCTTGGAGAAAATACAGTTACAGTGTCTTGTGACAATTATAAAGGTGGAGAAATAGCTACTCAACAACTTGTAAATCATGGTTGCCAGAATATATTGTGTATTCGAGGTGATAGTAAAATAAAATTACCTGCAAATAGTAGAACTTTAGCATATAGAAGTGTTCTAAAGAAATTTAAGCTGGAACCTTTAGTCCTAGAAGTGCCGTTTGTAAAAGAAATCAATGAAAAAAATGAAATAATTAAGGAATTTTTAGAAACTCATCCAAATATTGACGGGATTTTTGCAGGAGATGATTTATTGGCTTCTTTAGCGATTAACAACTTAACAAATTTAGGGAAAAGGGTTCCTAAAGAAGTTAAAGTGATTGGTTTTGATGGAGCTCAACAAACATTGATTTATAATCCAGAATTATCAACTATTCAACAACCCATTGATCAGATCTCTAAACTGTCAGTAAAAAAATTATTGAATATGATTAAGGGCGAAAAGGAAACGGATGAACTTTTTCTTCCAGTAAAGCTTATAAAAAAAAATACAGCATAAGTTAAATCGGCGAAAATTCTTTCGTCGATTTAAAATTATTTTGTATGAAACGGGTTGACATATGAAACGGGTTGACATATATTAGTTGTGAAAATAAAAACCTTTTCAATGGAGGAAGAAAATGGAGAAATTATCAATTAAAAGCAATAATCACCAACTTTACTATCAACCCAAGGATGTTTGGGTAGGAGATGTCATGCCTTACGGGAAAGAAGGCAAATTCTTTATTTATCATCAACGTGATACTAGAAATCCTGTTCCTTTTGGTGAACCGTTTGGATGGGCCTTAGCAACTACGAAAGACTTTGTTCATTTTGAAGACTTTGGCGAATCTCTTTTGAGAGGTAACGATAATGAGAGAGATCAGTTTATCTATGCTGGTTCAGTATTTGAGGCAAATGGAAAGGTACACGCGTTTTATACAGGTTATAATCGAGAATTCTTAGCGCAGGGGAAGACATCTCAAGTGTTGCTTCATGCTGAAAGTGACGATTTTGTTCATTGGGAAAAATCGGAAACGGCTTTGGAGTTAGAACCACAAAAAGGGTATGATATTCGAAACTGGAGAGATCCATTTGTCGTTTGGGATGATGAAAAAGAAGAATATTTACTAATTTTAGGGGCGCGCAAGGGTCAGGATAAACATCTACAAACCGGACGTTTAGTGAAGTTTACATCAAAAGATTTAACTAATTGGGAATTCAAAGGTGATTTTTGGGCTCCGGGATTGTATACCATGTTTGAAATGCCAGAACTTTTCAAGATTGGTGGCTGGTGGTATCTTATCTATTCAGAATACTCAGATGGAAATAAAATACTGTATCGAATGAGTCAAAGTTTGGAAGGTCCTTGGATTAAGCCTAAAGATGAAGCTTTTGATGGACGGGCTTATTATGCTGGTAGAACAGCTTATGATGGAAAACGTCGAGTCCTATTTGGATGGGTACCAACAAAAGATCAAGAAAATGATAAAAACAATTATTTATGGGGAGGTACTTTTGTTCCTCATGAAATCTATCAAAAAGAGGATTTTTCACTTGGGGTAAAACCCATAGACGAAGTGTGGAATACATTCATAAATTTACATGATATCGTAGATGTAGTGATAGAAACAGTAGACACAAGAGAAGAAGTAACGCTTGTTAAAAATAGTGGAACTTTGTTTAATTTAGAAACCACAATTTCATTTGATGAAAATCTTAGTGACTTTTCATTGAGATTATTCAAAAACCTTGAGACAGATGAATCTTACGAATATCGATTTAATCTAGATGAGGGACGCCTTACTTTTGATAAAAATCCTTGTTATCCTTGGTTTCAATATATGGATAAAGGACTTATTAGACCCATATCTTTAAAACCTAATCATTCTTATAAAATTAAATTAATTGTTGATGATAATATAATGACACTTTATATTGATGGAATTGCTCTTAATGCTCGAGTGCATGATCATTTTGGTGATGCAATTACTATTACAGCAACTAATGGATCAATGACTGCAATAAATACAAAGTTTTCAAATGAAATAAAGAAATAGTAAACGTCAATCATGTGGCAGGTCTGAAAATCAAACATGACCTGTCACATTTAAAAGGGAGGATAAATGAATGGACTACAAAAAAATTGCCGAAGAAGTATTGGAAAACGTTGGAGGAAAAGAGAATATCTCAAGCGCCACTCACTGCATTACACGCCTACGTTTAATTCTTAAAGACAAAAGCAAAGCGAACATGGAAATACTTGAGGAAATAGAAGGTGCAAAAGGAGCGCTTTTCAATAGCGGACAGTTGCAAGTAATTTTCGGAACAGGCACGGTTGAAAAGGTTTACAAAGAGTTCGTTGAATTGACAGGAGCTAAGGAAGTATCCGTTTCTGAAATGAAAGACGAAGGAGTCAATAATTCAGGAAATAGACTTCAACGAGCTTTTAAAGTTTTCTCGGATATCTTTATTCCGATTATACCTGCTTTTATTGGGGCAGCGATGGTGTTAGGAATTCGTTCGTTGATTACCACTCCTGGAATGTTTGGAATGGATGGCTCATTCGCTGATCACAATGTGTTTCTAAATGATTTATCCAAATTTCTGGGTATTATTGCAACTACATTTGATTATTTACCAGTTTTAGTTATGTATTCTGCAACAAAACGTTTTGGCGGAAACCCAATTTTAGGATTACTTGTAGGATTTGTTATGATTCATCCAGGCCTAGCCAATCGGAATGATTTCGTCATGGGAACTATAAAGCCCGATTATTGGCATTTATTTGGATTAAGCATTCCAGCAGTTGCGTTTCAAGGGGGTGTTTTTCCAGCAATTTTGACTTCTTGGTTTTTAGCAAAAGTTGAAAAAATTACAAATAAATATTCTCCGCAAGTACTTGCTTACATTTTAGTCCCAACTGTGACAATTGTTCTTGCCAACTTTGCACTATTTTTAGTGTTTGGTCCATTGGGGAATTTTATCGGTAATGTTTTAGGTGGAATCATTGATTTCCTATATATGAAGATGGGTGCCTTTGGTGCTTTTGTTTTTGCAGGCGCGTTACAACCATTGGTTGTAACAGGAACACAACATGCTATTCAAGGTATTGAGGCAAACTTAGTCGCAACAACTGGATTCAATTATATCCAACCTATTTGGTCAGTTTCAATTATTGCCCAAGGTGGCGGTTGTATTGGTATGTATTTACTCTTTAAGAAAAAATCTAAAGATAGAGATATTGCGATTTCAAGTTTTATTCCAACACTAGTAGGTATTACTGAACCAGCTATCTTTGCTGTTAATTTGAAGTATTCAATCGTTCCTTTTGTTTGCTCGTTTATTGGTGCTGGTTTTGGTGGAGCATTTATGAAAATTTTTGATGTAAAAGCCATTGGACAAGGATTGACTGTATTGCCAGGTCTGACTATTGCTAATCCAGTTCTTCCTTATATATTTGGTAATCTCATAGCATTTATTTTACCAATCGTTTTTATTCTCGCTTATGATAAATATAAAGTGTTTATCCCTGAAGCTAAACACCGTAAATTTGCAGAAAAAACTGACTCAAAAAAATTGCCAGTTCAAGTAAAGTGAGATGAGAGCATGTTAAATTTTTTTAGAAAAAATGAAATAAGCGTTGTAGCACCTGCAACCGGTGTTTTTGAAAAACTGGAGAAATTAAGTGATCCAGTCTTTTCAAAAGGAATGATGGGACAAGGATTTGCAATTGATGCAAAAAACGAAACGATTGTATCTCCAATCGATGGTTTTGTTTCAAGTATTTTTCCTACAAAACATGCCTTAGGAATAAAAACAAAATCAGGAATTGAGATACTTGTTCATGTAGGAATAGATACAGTTGAGCTAAATGGTGAGGGATTTGATATTAAAGTTCAAGAAGGACAAAAAGTTAAGGCTGGAAATACTTTGATGACTATTGATTTTGTAATTTTTGAAAAAAATCACAAGCCTAAAGATGTCATAATTGTTTTTCCAAATTATCAAGACGAAATTCTTATTCCAAAATTTGAAGAAGTAAAACATGGACAAAAATTGTTTGATCTTGACTAATGACAAGTAATTAATAATAGAATCGAGGAAAATGTATGGTTTATGGAGCTATTGAAGCTGGTGGAACAAAATTTGTTTGTGCCATTGGGGATAAAGATTTGAACGTAATTGAAAAAATCAGTTTTCTCACGACTACACCCAAAGAAACAATGACCTCAGTTATAGATTTTTTCAATCAATATAAAAATGAATTGGAAGGTATCGGAGTGGGATCGTTCGGTCCTATTGATATTCATTGTGAATCTAAAACGTATGGTTTCATTACATCAACGCCAAAACTTGCTTGGCAGGATTTTGATTTTATTGGAAGTTTAAAAAAGCAACTTAATATTCCAACTGCTTGGACGACTGATGTAAATGCCTCTTGCTATGGTGAATATGTTTCTGGAAATGGCAGAGGCCTTTCAAGTGTTGTTTACTATACCGTAGGAACGGGCATAGGAGGTGGCGCTATCCAAAACGGAAACTTCATTGAAGGTTTTAGTCATCCAGAAATGGGACATATGCTTGTAAAACGACACAATAAAGACAACTTTTCTGGGACATGTCCATTCCACGGAGACTGTTTAGAGGGCTTAGCTGCTGGTCCGGCAATCGAAAGAAGATCAGGAAAAAAGGGACAAGAAGTGACTGAAAATGACGTTACTTGGGAAATAGAAGCTTATTACATTGCTCAGTGTGCATATAATACAACATTGATGTTATCACCTGATGTCATTATATTTGGTGGCGGAGTAATGAAACAAAAACACTTAAAAAAGAAAGTACAAGATAAGTTTATTGAGTTGATCAACGGATATGTCGCTATTCCCGATGTTGACAATTATATTATGACACCAAAATTGTTAGATAATTCTGGTATTGTAGGTTGTTTAGCTTTAGCAAGAGACGCTAAAGAAAAATCTTAATTTGGAAAAAAGATCGTCTCGACTATTTGTTTGGTTGATGCGATCTTTTTTTATTCAATTAGTAATTGAAGGGACGCCCAAAAGTGAAAAAAAAAATGAAAGATGAAGTATTAGAGTATATCAAAAATAATTTAAAGTATTACGATTTTTCTGCTCAAGATATTGCAATGAAATTTTGTATTAAAAGAAATGTCGCTTCCCACTATTTGAATCAGTTATTTTCAGATGGAAAATTACTAAAGAATGATTCTGTTAGACCAGTAATGTTCAAGTATAATCAACAAAAGCCAAAAGACTGCTTTTCTAAGTTTATTGGAGCAGACAAATCTTTGAAATCCACTATAGATAAATGCAAAGCTACTGTAATGTATCCCCCTAATGGCCTCCCATTAATAATAAAAGGAAACAGTGGCGTTGGAAAAAGTTTTTTAGCAAGTTTGATCTATCAGTATGCTCTTGATAGAAAAGTAATTCATAATGACGCAAAATTTGTTGTTGTGAATTGTGCAGATTATGCAAATAATCCAGAGCTATTGTCAGCAGTTTTATTTGGATATAAAAAAGGAGCCTTTACTGGGGCTGAAAAAGATACTGCAGGGATGCTATCTTCTGCTAATGGAGGATACCTTTTTTTAGATGAGGTTCACAATCTAAGTGCAGAAAACCAAGAGAAATTGTTTCTTCTTATGGATTCTCAAAAGTATCGTAAACTTGGTGAAAGTGTGCAATGGGAGTATGCAAATGTTCGCCTTATCTTAGCCACAACAGAAGATACAAATACCTCTTTGTTAGCAACTTTTAGAAGACGCATCCCAGCTGAAATCACTCTGCCAGATTACAATAATAGAAGTACATCTGAAAAAATTCAATTATTATTTGAATTTCTTAAAGATGAAGCAATTACGATTGATTCAAAAATATTTTGTTCGATTGAACTTTTTACTGATCTTTTATCGAAAACATTTGAAGGAAATGTTGGAGAATTGAGGAATGAAATCAAGCTTCTTTGTGCAGAAGGTTATTTAGGAAATAAGAGAAAGTCTTCAATTTATTTAGGGGACAAACTAGACAGCGGTTTTTGGATAGATCCAGAAATTAGTATAGATTTAAAAAAAATGTTTCTTAAATCACTTTCTGAAATTGATTTGATTGAACTTTTTCAAAATCACATTTCAATTGAAGAAAGCATGAGTCAATTAAGAGATAGAATACTTAAAGAGTGTGCAGGTTCTTCTGAGTATAATTATTTAGAAAGTGACGAATTTATAGCATTAAGAAACTATGTTGTTAATAAAATATCACCAATTATTGATTCGACAGGTCTATGTTTATTAGATGAATTCTTGGCGGATATCAGTCTATTTATAATGTTTATTGATGTAATTGAAGAAACATCAAGAAATTTTTTGCTGTCTAAGTTCAGAAAATTTCGTATGAAAAATGATAAACAAAAATTATTGGCAAATGAGATTTGGAGTAGTTTAGAAGTCGAAGAAAGTAAACAAGAACTTTTGTTGAAATGGATACTTTTTCTTGTAAAGAAGTTCTATGTGAAAATACCAGAAACCCATTGTCTGATAGTTATGCACGGTAAAATAACAGCTTCTGCGATCGCAAGGGAAACAAATAAGTTGCTGAATACATATGTTTATGAGGCTTTCGATATGCCAATTGAAGGTGAGACTAGTGACTTAATTAACCTAATCAACAATTTTTGTAAAAGTATAGATACGACGAATGGACTCATTCTGCTAGTTGATATGGGATCATTGGAACAAATGTATGAAAAAATTGAATCCAATGTAATAGGTGATTTGGTAATTTTAAACAATGTTTCTACAGCTTTAGCGATTGAATGTGGGATTCAAGTTTGCCAAAAAAAGCCAATTAGTCATTTTTACCAGATGGATTTTGATTCGTTTCAAGTTAAAGTTCAGTATTATAAAGGATTATCACAAAAGAAAAATGTAATAGTATCTTGTCTCTCTGGTGAGGGGATTTCTGAAAAAGTTAAGGATATTTTAAAACGGTATCTCGATAATCAAGTGGAGATTTTGATTTTTGATTTTAACGCATTAAAGAAAATAGCAAAGGAAAAAGATACTATGATTTTTAAGAACACAATTTGTGTTCTTTCAACCACTGAATTTTACATTCAAGGAATCGATTGTTTAAATTTAGAAAATCTAATTAATGGGAATCAAACCTTAGAAAAATTAAATAAGTATATGGACTCGGATAGCTGTGAGTTCTGCTTAAATGAATTAGTTAAACTCTTTACTATTGAAGGCGCTAGTACTAAGCTTCGCTTTTTAGATTCCAAAAAAGTATTCAATGATATAGAAAAAGTACTATATTTGTATGAAAAATATTACGATGTCAAAATCCCAAGTTTTCTGAGAATTAATCTATTTCTACATCTTTCTGGAATGATTGAACGAATTATGATTGGTGATGGAATAACAAATGAACATTTGAAAGAGGGAGCGCAACTATTTGATACTTTTTTAAATGTATCAAAAGATTTTTTTTCAGAAATCAAAGATATTTACTGTATTGAAATACCCAAAGGAGAGTATGAGTTAATCTATACAATTTTTGAGCAGACTATTTTCTAAATAGCATACTAGCGTCTAAAAAAATGAAAGGGTGTCCAAAGTATATTTAGACGCTCATTTAATTAATATTTACTGTATTTTCCCGCTTTATTGGATAATGTTAGTTGGCACAGTAATTGCTTATATAAAAGTATAAGAAGAAAGGAGAGAACAAAATGGCGTTTTGGCAAACATTTTTAGTTGTGTTGTATGGATTTTTCATTAACTGGGATAAGGAAGGGCCCAAAATCGGAACCTCCCAACCTGTCGTTGCAGGTTTCTTGACCGGACTTATTATGGGAGATATTCAAACTGGACTTTATATCGGTGGGACTTTGCAATTAATGACACTAGGTATTACTAGTTTTGGTGGTGCATCAGTACCGGATTATCAAACAGCAGCATTGATCGGTACTTATTTAGCAATCTCAACTAACCAGGATGCTTCTATAGGAATAACTTTAGCAATACCGGTAGCAATGTTAATTGTACAACTAGATGTTCTAAAGTGGTCAACAAACATTTTTTTTCAACAAAAGGCAGAAAAATTCGCACAAAAAGAAGATTATCAAAAATTAGAGTGGATGCAATATTTGGCATCAATTAATACAAGCTTTGTATCTGGAATTCCTGTTTTGTTAACTGTGATATTAGGCCCAACGTTAGTGGGAAGTGCAATCAATTATATTCCTGAATGGGTTACCGGTGGTTTAAAGGTAGCAGGGGGACTATTACCTGCTGTTGGGATAGGAATGCTACTTAAATATTTACCTACAAAAGATTACTTTGCCTATTTGTTAGTTGGTTTCGTTTTGGCAGTTTATTTCCAAATACCAATTTTAGGGATTTCGTTACTTGGCGCTGCAATCGCACTAATCGTATATAAAAATAGATCAAATAATACTCAAGTAGCACCAGCTGCAACAGGAGGTTTTGACGAAGATGAATAAGAAACTGACAAAAATCGACAAACAAGTAATTTTCCGGTGGATTCTCAATGGTGCAACTTCATTAAATTATGAAAAAATGGAAGGGTTGGGTTATGCGTATTCTATGCTTCCTTTTATCAAGGACACATATAAAGATGATCCTGAAGGAATGAAACAATCCGTTTTAGCTCACCTACAATTTTTTAACACTACGCCGTATACAGCGCCTTACATTATTGGTATGAATGTTGGAATTGAAAAAGAAGAAAAAAATAAGTCTTTGGAAGCAGTAAGTGCTCTGAAAACAGGTCTAATGGGTCCTTTAGCGGGAATTGGAGATAGTGTATTTGTAGTTATTCCATGGACTATTTTTGGAGCAATTGCAGCTAATATGGCATTGGAAGGTAGTTTTGTTGGAATTATTTTGTGGATACTGGCATCAATTTTATTAAGGATTACTGCTTATCCTTTATACCTTGCTGGGAAAGAATCGGGTGCGAGCCTACTAACTCAAATTGAAACAAAATTAAAGTCTATTACTGATGCAGTATCAATTTTAGGGTTAATGGTGGTCGGTGCACTCATTGCCACAGTTGTAAAAGTGAATGTTGGCTTTGAATTTAAACAAGGCGACTTAACAATGACCGGAAATGAAATCTTTGATCAAGTTATGCCTGGTTTATTACCTGCATGTGTAGTAGCAATTGTGTATTATTTGTTAGGACGAAAGGTTAAACCAGTTTATGTAATTCTATTAATCTTAGTAGTTTCTATTGCGTTAAGAGCGTTAAATATTTTGAAGTAGGTGTTGAATATGGATGAAAAAATGAAAGGTATTATACATGTTCGTATTGATGATCGAATGATTCATGGACAAGTAGCAACACAATGGACAAATCAATTGAGTGCTAACAGAATTATGGTTATTAATAATGAAGTAGCCAATGATGACGTAAAAAAAGCTGTAGTTCGCCTCGCTGCACCACCTAATGTTAGAACTTCAATAATTACAAGGGAAGTAGCAGTTAAAAATATTCTTTCTGGTAAATATGAAGGACAAAAAGTTCTTATTGTTGCAGTTTCTCCAATCGATGTTAAATTTTTGATTGATAACGGTTTACCAATAACAAGTGTAAACGTAGGAAATTTATCAAGAAGGAATGGAACAGAACGCATCCGTCCGACGATAAATATTACTGAAGAAGAGAGAGAGGCTTTTAAAGAACTAATTAGTGATGGAGTTGAAGTGACAGTGATACAAACTCCTAGAGATTCAAAAGAATTTTTAAAGGATTTTATTTATTAAGAACAGAGGATGAGTGGATGGAGTTTATAATTACATCTCATGGAAATATTGCCATTGGATTTGTAGATACATTAAAAATGTTTTTTGGCGATAATTTAAATTGTCATGTGGTAACACTTGGAGATGCAGGCATTGAAGAATTCCGTGAAAACATTGAAAAAATAGTTTCTCAAGTAAAAAATCAAGAAGTTATGGTATTTGCTGACTTGATTGGTGGAACACCTTTCAACGAATTTGCTAAAAGAAGTGAAGTATTTCAAAATGGGTTTCAACTTCTTGGTGGCATGAATTTAGGAATTTTGATTGAGGCTGTCAATTTGAGATTACAAGGAAAAAAAAGCGATGATATCATCGGAAATCTAAGAAATATGAATACAATTGCGTGTCTTGCAGATATGCAAAGACATACTAACGAAGAGGATGAGTGATAAATGCAAAAAATTTTTTACAAGCCTAAAGATTTTTGGTTTGGGGATTGCATGCCTTTTTATAAAGATGGAACTTTTTATCTATTTCATCAACGAGATACGAGAAATCCTAAACCTTTAACTGATCCTTTTGGGTGGTCACTAGTTACAACCACTGATTTTGTGAAATTTGAAGAATACGGGGAAGTAATTCATCGTGGTGGCAACGATGACATTGATCAATACATTTACGCTGGAAGTATTGTCAAAGGAATCAATGAGTATTTAGCTTTGTATACTGGACATAATCGCAAAGCTAAGTTGGATGGAAAAACTTCAGAAGTGTTAATGATTGCAAGTTCTAAAGATTTAATTCATTGGAAAAAGGATGGCGAAGCAGCAAAACTTGTTCCTCAAGAAGGATATGATAAGAATGATTGGCGCGATCCTTTTGCAATTTTTGATCAAGATCATGGAAAATACGTTTTGATACTAGGAGCTAGAAAACCAGCAAGTAAGAAAAAGCCTACAGGTAGGTTAGTCTATTTTGAATCCGAAGATTTAAAAGATTGGAATTTCAAAGGAGATTACTGGGCTAATAATGAATTTAACATGATTGAAATGCCTGATATATTTGAAATTGATGGAACGTGGTATTTACTTTTTTCAGAGTATTGTGAAGATAAAAAGACTAAATATCGAGTCGGAGCAGGATTATTTTCAGATTGGAAATCACCAGTAGACGAAGCTTTCGACGGAAAAGCCTATTATGCAGCAAGAACAGTCGGAACTAATGAAACTGGCCGTTTTCTTACTGGCTGGGTTGCAACAAAAGAAGGGGAGAACGATCAAAATAACTGGGATTGGGGCGGTGCACTTGTTCCACATCAAATTATTCAAAAGACAGACAAAACTCTTGGTGTTAAACTGCCTGAAAAAATAATTGAGAATTTTAAAGAAATCACTCCATTTTCAAGTTTTAAGTTAGAGAAAGAATTTGGAAAAAAAGAAAGAGTAATTGTTCCTAAAATCGAAGATTATTTTCTATTTGAAACAACTTTGACTATTACATCGTTAACAAAGGAGTTTGCTTTAAAATTATTTGTAGATAGTGATACTCAAGAAGGATACGAATTTCGTATTTCATTGATTAATAATCAGCTTACTTTTGGAAAGACACCGAACTATCCTTGGCCTCAAATGTTTGATAAGGGGCTGCAACGACCACTATTTTTGGAAATAGGCAAAGAATATGAACTAAAGTTAATTGTTGATGATACGATAGCTGTTTTATATATTGATAATGTTGCTTTAAGTACTAGAATGTATGATAAAGTCGGAACAGCATTAAGTATGACTGTTACGGAGGGAGCAATCAAGGTAGATAAACTAGACTATTCAATAAATTATGAATGTGGATTTTAAAACAATTGAAGGGATGATGTAAGTGAAATTAAATGGTTTACAACATATTGGAATTCCAACAGAGGATTTTGGAGCTTCAAAAATCTTTTATGAATCCTTAGGGTTTAGTCTGATTAATGAAGAAATGAATGTGGGAAGTAAAGTCGGCTTTTTCGAGTTGAATGGAACGATAATAGAAATATGGGAAGATAAAACTACTGAGTGTAGAGGAGCCATTGATCATCTAGCATTAGATACGGATGACATAGATGAGGTATTCAATTCGATTCAAGATTTAGGATATGAATTATTGGATAAGAACATTGTGGAATTACCATTCTGGGAGAAAGGAATCAGGTACTTTAATTTCTACGGTCCAAATCATGAGATTATAGAGATAAGTCAAATGAAGAAATAAATAGATAACGAAGTACTTTAAGTTTGGTATGAACGAAAAGTGCTTCTTTTTTTGGTATCAGTATTTCAAAAGTTTAATGAGAATTTACTATTTTAAATTAATTCAAAGTGACAGTATTTTTAATTTATTTGGTTTCAAATTTTGTAATCCTTCCTATTTATTTTGTAGGAGGGATTTTTTTGCCGAATGATAAAGAGAGGTTAGCTATTTATCAGTTCATGAAAGAAATAATCAAAGAAAGGAGCGACCTATCTAAGCAGTATTATGATTTAAAAACAGAACTTTATCAGCTTAATGAAAGAGAAAATAATGGGCCAGTAAAACTGAAAAGCGTTCTTACAATTTTAGATCATGAAAAAAATAAAATGCAACATTACAATTCATTTGATCAAGTTTCAAGAACTATTGTATCAATTTTAAAGCAACTCTCAGTACCGTTAAGTAAAAAACAAATCATAGGTAAGCTAATTAATAAAAATGAGCTTTCTATTACGTTGAAGAATTTGACATGTACTATTTCTATTAAAAATGAATAACGAGTGTTCGTTACCAGATCAGAGAGACTATCGTGGTTATTGGCAGTACAAATTGATTATTAAAGAAGGGAGACAAATCCTATGACTGAAATGGATATAACATATATTTTTATTCGCTATATTTCAGTGACAATACGGAGACAAGCGAATACTTTTTTTAGCAAACATAATAGGACCATTTATTACGAAAATGAAGATTTAATTGAGAACAATATAGTAGAGAAAGTAAGTTCCGAAAACGATTGGAATTCGACAAGATCATTCTATAAGAACATTGAAGAAAAATTGACTTTTCAAGAAATTTTTTCTGAGGGACTAAATACGCTTAATAATATGGAGAAACATATACTATTTGAGAAGTTTTGGAATTGTCGATCAGATATGGACATCGGAAAAGATTATTCAGTTAGTAGTCAAACGATTTCGAAGAGAAAGAGAAAGATCTTGAATAAATTGAAAAATATATTTTACACTTAACTTGTGATTTGCGTAACAAATCTCCGCCAAAGAAGTACCTTAACCAGTATTTCTTTGAACGGAGTGATTTAATGACAAAGAATCTAGTTCCATTGATAAAAAAAGCTAAAACAGGTGATGAAATTGCAATGAATACTCTCTTCGAATCTTTCAAGCCTTTACTTATAAAAAACTCAGTTGATTCATCAAAAAGAATGAATAAAGACTGTTATCAAGAGCTATCGTTGCAATTTATTCTAGCAGTTCAAGCATTTGATTTAGATAAATATTTAGACGATTAGAGAATTTAGGCAAATATTTTGATACCTTTGGTTTCAAAATATTTGCTTTTATCTATTTATTTAGTGAAGGCGAAAATAATGCCTTTTGTTCCTTGAAAACTGAATACTATACTTTTAAATTATATGCTCTGTCATTTGAGCTATTGTGTAGTTTCGCCATGACCTTGAAGAGCGACTAAAAACTAACATAGAACCTGATATTGGTAATTAGGTTGCAACGATGATGATAGAGGATAAATACTTCCGCAAGGCTCCCGTAGACTGAGGAGAGGTGAAAACCTATGCGCTTTACCTAGAGCGGTTTAAAAGTGAAAACTAAATAGAATAATTTAATTTAAAGCAAGTGCCATATAGTTAAGTGTTGTTTTTTACTAATGGTAAGATAATGCTAGGTGGTGACAATTAAAATTAATAACGTAATCACTAAACAGGATCTCAATGATTTAAAAGCCAACATTGTTCAAGAAATATTGGTAGCACTCAATCTCAAATTAGAGAACCGATACTTAGCTAAAAAAGAAGCATGTAAGTATTTAAAAATCTCAAATAATACGCTGGATAAATGGATTCTACAAGGTTTTCCTGTGCTACGAATTAACGGCGTATTAAGATTTGATCGGATTGCGATTGATAAGTGGTTAGATGAACGAGTATAATAGGCTCATATCATCTTTGACTCGCAATCGAAGGAGATAGTAACACATGAGTATTTCAAAAACAAAGAGCGGCTCATATCGGGTACGAAAAAAATACCCTAAAGACATTGTAAGTATTTTGAAATTGAGTAGTGCGTCATACGACAAAATTTTTTCAACAAGGAAAGAAGCAAAGCAAGCAGAGGTTGATTTTGAAATTAAAGTAGCTTCTGTACGCGAAAATAAAGAAAAAATCTTTAACAAATCACTCGGAGATTTGCTTTTTAAAGATTTTTTTGAAAGTGAGTATTGGAGTGATTACAAGGATGGTTTAACTAGTTCTCATCCAACCGCTCCTACGCCAGCTACAATTAGAAATACTGAAGATATTTTTCGTTTACACTTGTTGCCAATGTTTGGAAAATATTCTCTTGACTATTTGAATGAACATAAGCAATTTGTAGTAAAACAAATGAATAAGAAAGCTAAGGAGTATGCGAATTTTAAATCAGTCAGAAGCTATTTTATACAGGTAATGGATTTGGCGGAAGAATATGATTATATCGACTATAATCGATTGACAAAGCCGTTAAGAAAAATTAAGTCCTCTAAAAAGAATCAATTGAAAAAATTAAAAAAAGAGGAAGAAAAGTATCTGTGTGAAAGAGAACTCCTGCTATTGTTCGATGCTGTTGAAAAAGATTATGTAGATGGGCTATTGAATATTCAAGAATATACATTATTTTGGACGACTTTTTTCTTATCGGATCGTAAATCAGAAAGTTATGCGCTTCAATGGAAACATGTTGATTTAAATGAAAATCGTATCTATCTTTCCCAAGCCCTTGATCGTTACGCTAACGTTAAAGCGACAAAGGGAAATAAAAAGAGTGTAATGATGATTCCAGCTCCTTTAAAAAGGATTTTATTGGACTGGAAAAAATATCAGAAAAAAGAGCTTTTTCAGTTTGGGATTAAGCAGAAGGGCGACCAGTTTCTTTTTACTTACACCAATCGTAAGGGAGAAATTAATCAAAGGCTGCATACAGACTATTTAAATCGTCGCATGCAGGTCATTCAAAATCGTCATCCAGAGTTAACCAACTGCACACCTCACAAACTGCGACATACTTCTGCTACATTAGCCAAAATGAAAGGGATGTCCTTAGAAAAGATTTCCGAAGGATTAACTCATTCAGAAATTGCTACTACTAAAATATATGTAAATGACAATAGTGTTATTGAATTAACTCCAGCTTCTTTTGCATATGATGAAATAATGAGTACCGCAGCGAAATAGGTGGGGAAATGGTGGGGAAAATGGTGGGGATTTCAAAAAAAACACCTTCCATCAAAGATGAAAAGTGTCATAAAACCTACTATAATAAGTATGCGCCCTGAGGGAATCGAACCCCCGTCTCAAGAACCGGAATCTTACGTGATATCCACTACACTAAGGGCGCAAGCACGATTATTAGTTTAGCATATTATTTTAAAAAAACAAGGGGAAAGTATATGAAGTTTCAACAAGGTTATTCGCAAAAGCAGCAGCAAACCCAAAAATTAGCGATGACACAGGAGCTGCAGCAGGCGATTCAAATATTACAATTTAATACTGAGGAGTTGCAGGACTATGTTGAAACAGTTTCTTTAGAGAATCCATTGTTTGACGTAGTTGCTCCGAAATTACAAAGTGATTTAATGCAAATGCACAGTGGTGCAGCCAAGGAAGAATCCTTCATTCAAATTGCCGATCACCCTGTTTCGTTATTTGAGCATTTAATCAATCAGATACATTTGAATTATCGAGATACCTTTATTCGTGAGATCATGCTGGTCTTGGTAGAGTATATCGATGTTAATGGATATTTGAGAGTTGAAGAAGAAGAAATAAAGGATGAGTTAAACGCGACAGATATTCAGTATCTGGATGCTTTAACGCTTTTGCAGCAATTAGATCCACCGGGTGTTGGTGCAAGAAATTTACAGGAATGCTTGATGCTTCAGACTGAGCAAGATGATTATGCGCCAGAACTAGCTTATCTATTATTAGAAGAATCCTTTGATGCGATTGCAAAGAGGAAATTCGAGCAGATTGCTAAAGAATATCAAATCAGCTTGCCGCAGGTTCAGCAAATTTTAGATTATATTCGGACATTGAATCCATTCCCAGGAGCAAGCTTTGGCGGGCAAGATTCCAATTTTATCATTCCTGATCTTACTTTAGTAAGAAGAGAAGGACGATTAGTTGTATTATCAAATAAGCGAGGGCAGCTAAGACTGAATTTTCAGGAAAACTATTTCAATCGTTTGAAACAGCAAGCGGACGAAGAAACCAAAATTTACCTGAAAGAAAAACTCCAGCAATTTGAATGGCTGAACAAAACGCTGGGACAGCGAAAAGATACCATTTTAGAGGTTGGAAAAATCATTGTTCAGCATCAAGCCGCATTCTTTGAGGAAAAACAGGGTGCATTAAAGCCGTTGATGCTTAAAGATGTGGCGAAACAATTGGAAGTTCATGAATCAACGATCAGCCGTGCAGTTAATGGAAAATATATTGAAACTGACTTTGGTGTTTTCGAACTGCGCAGCTTTTTTGTCAATAAAGTCAATGATGAGGATACCTCTGCGGATGAGGTCAAGCAATTAATTGCATCGTTCGTTGAGCAAGAAGATAAACGTAAACCGTTATCTGATCAAAAAATAGTGGAATTACTCGCAGAAAAAGAGCAAAAAATCTCTCGGAGGACGGTCGCAAAGTATCGAGATGCGTTAAATATTCCCAGCTCTTCGAAAAGAAAACGTTTTGATTGAGCCAAGTAAAAAAACTTGGCTTTTTCCTTGCGTATAAGGCGCAAAACTGTTACACTTTGTCATGTAAGAAATCAGCAAATTTCAAATCAGTAATTTGAGTTTCTTGCATTTTTTTTAAAATTCATGGGTCGCTAAAAGTCTATGAGGGACTACTTAAGTCCAACGGAGGAATTCCTTTGTTAAGTGAATTAAGAGTACTTGAAGCAATCGCCCCTGATGTGCTAGAGGTTGTCAAAAAGAGATATCGCATTATGCAGAATATTTTTTGGATGCAACCAATCGGTCGAAGAAACTTAGCTGATTCATTAGGTCTTACCGAGCGAGTATTACGTGGGGAGACGGATTATCTTAGAGATCAGCGTTTGATTGATGCAACGAAGAGCGGCATGTTATTAACTGAAAAGGGCGAGGGGCTGTTACAGCATTTAGAACTATTGATGGAACAGTTTACCGGAATGGATCAGTTAGAAAAACAACTTGCTTCACTTTTTAAGATCGAACGATGCTTGATCGTTTCTGGTAACAGTGATGAGCAGGAAAAGGTAATTGGTGAATTTGGTGAGTTAGTTGATGAGGCTTTGCAGCGTCAACTGCCAGAAGGCCGAAATATTATTGCAGTGATGGGCGGAACTACGATGGCGGAAGTTGCCAGACATGTCAGTCCATTAGAAACAGTCAAACGACATAATCTTTTTGTTCCAGCTAGAGGAGGTATCGGCGAAGCCGTATCGATTCAAGCAAATTCAGTCAGCGCCTTGATGGCAGCCAATGCTCATGGGGAGCATCGTGCATTATATGTCCCAGAGCAATTAAGCGAAGAGGCGTATCATACTCTGCTGAAAGAACCTTCTATCAGAAGTGTCTTGGCGATGATTAAAGAAGCCAATTGTGTAGTTCACAGTATTGGCCGAGCATTGCACATGGCAGCAAGACGAAAAATGTCTGAAGATGAGATTGTTCGTCTGAAACAAAAAAATGCCGTTGCAGAATCCTTTGGGTACTTTTTTGACGAGAACGGAGAGATCGTTCATAAGGTGCCGCGTATCGGATTATCCTTAGAGGATATTCAAAAGATGCCGACGATTCTTGCAGTCGCTGGTGGTAAGAGTAAAGCCAAAGCCATTACAGCGTATATGAAAAATGCTCCACAACAAACGTGGCTCATCACCGATGAAGCTGCGGCTAACGAGATTTTAAAAGGGACATCCCCTTTAAAATAAATATATTTTTTGATTCCATAAGGAGGAAATCTTAAATGACAGTAAAAGTTGGAATTAACGGATTTGGACGTATCGGACGCTTAGCATTCCGCCGTATCCAAGATGTAGAAGGATTGGAAGTTGTAGCTATCAACGACTTAACAGACGCTAAAATGTTGGCTCACTTGTTAAAATATGATACAACTCAAGGTCGCTTTAACGGAACTGTTGAAGTTCACGAAGGTTCATTCAACGTGAACGGCAAAGAAGTTAAGGTTCTTGCTAACCGCAACCCTGAAGAATTACCTTGGGGAGAACTAGGAGTAGATATCGTATTAGAATGTACTGGATTCTTCACTTCAAAATCTGCTGCTGAAAAACATTTAACAGCTGGTGCTAAACGTGTTGTTATCTCAGCTCCTGGTGGTAACGATGTTCCAACAATCGTTTACAACACTAACCACGAAACTTTAACTGGTGACGAAACAGTTATCTCTGGTGCTTCATGTACTACTAACTGTTTAGCTCCTATGGCTAAAACTTTAAATGACGAATTTGGCGTTGTTGAAGGCTTAATGACAACTATCCACGCTTACACTGGTGACCAAATGACTCTTGATGGACCTCACCCTAAAGGCGACTTCCGTCGTGCGCGTGCTGCTGCAGCAAACATCGTGCCTAACTCAACTGGTGCTGCTAAAGCAATCGGTCTAGTTATTCCTGAATTAAACGGTAAATTAGACGGAGCTGCTCAACGTGTTCCTGTTCCAACAGGTTCATTAACTGAATTAGTAACAGTACTTGACAAAAAAGTTACCGTTGATGAAGTAAATGCAGCAATGAAAGCAGCTGCTAACGAATCATTCGGTTACAACACTGACGAAATCGTTTCTTCAGATATCGTAGGTATGACTTACGGTTCATTATTTGACGAAACTCAAACTAAAGTTATGTCTGTTGGCGACCAACAATTAGTTAAAACAGTTGCTTGGTATGACAATGAAATGTCATACACTGCTCAATTAGTTCGTACTTTAGAATATTTCGCAAACCTATAAGATTTATTTTAAACGAAAAAGAACATTGTCTGAACAAGGCGGGGAAGCGACGCGCTTCTCCGTTTTTTTCGTAAGTTTATCATTGGCTCTTTTGTCAAAAAGAGTTGTATAATAATAAAGATTTAAAAAAATTATTTGGAGGTTTTCTTTCATGGCAAAAATGACAGTTAAAGATCTTGACTTGAAAGACAAGAAAGTTTTAGTTCGTGTGGACTTTAACGTTCCTGTTAAGGATGGCGTGATTACTGATGACACTCGTATCAAAGCGGCGTTACCAACAATCAACTACATTTTAGAACAAGGCGGCAAAGCAATATTGTTCTCTCACCTAGGTCGTGTGAAAACAGAAGAAGATAAAGCTGGCAAATCATTAAAACCAGTTGCTGAACGTTTAAGCGAATTATTGGGTAAAAATGTAACGTTTGTACCTGAAACTCGTGGCTCTGAATTGGAATCAGCAATCGCAGACATGAAAGACGGCGACGTGGTTGTCTTTGAAAACACTCGTTTTGAAGATATCGACGGTAAAAAAGAAAGCGGAAATGACGCTGAATTGGGTAAATACTGGGCTTCATTAGGCGATGTATTCGTTAATGACGCATTTGGTACGGCTCATCGTGCGCACGCTTCAAACGTAGGTATCGCTTCTACTGGAATTCCAACTGTTGCTGGATTCTTAATGGAAAAAGAAATTAAATTCATCGGAGAAGCTGTGGAAGAACCTAAACGTCCGATGGTTGCGATCTTAGGTGGCGCGAAAGTTTCTGACAAAATCGGCGTAATCAAAAACTTGATTCCTAAAGCTGACAAAATCTTAATCGGCGGCGGAATGACTTATACATTCTACAAAGCTAAAGGCATGGAAATCGGTAACTCATTAGTTGAAGCTGATAAAGTGGATTTGGCGAAAGAATTGATCGAAGCAGCTGGCGACAAATTAGTTTTACCAGTTGACTCAATCACAGCGGCTGAATTTTCAAACGACGTTCCAACGGAAGAACATACTGGTGATGTTCCTGCTGGACAAATGGGTCTTGACATTGGACCAGAATCAATCGCTTTATTCGCCCAAACATTAGAAGGCGCGAAAACAGTTGTTTGGAACGGACCTATGGGTGTGTTCGAAATGAGCAACTTCGCTCGCGGAACAATCGGTGTTTGTGAAGCAATCGCTAACTTGAAAGATGCTACAACAATCATCGGTGGTGGGGACTCTGCAGCTGCAGCTGAACAACTTGGCTTTGCTGACAAATTCACTCACATCTCAACTGGTGGCGGTGCAAGTCTTGAATTACTAGAAGGTAAAGAATTACCAGGTCTTGCAGCAATCAACGACAAATAATCAGAAAAGTATTTCGAGCTCGTTCAGCTCTCAAGCACCAAGTAGGTACTGTTCTACATCAGCTCCGCTTATTGTTGAAGAGAGCTAGCTCGTAATACTAGACAATAAAAATTCAAAAAGGAGTTTTTTTAAATGCGTAAACCAATTATCGCTGGTAACTGGAAAATGAATTTAACTGCCTCAGAAGCAAAAGATTTTGCTGAAGCAGTGAAAAACAACATTCCTGCTAATGATAAAGTAGATTCAGTGATCGGGTCTCCTGCTTTATTCTTACAAGAATTAGTTGAAGCAGCTAAAGGCACTGACTTAAAAATCTCTGCTCAAAATTGCTACTGGGAAAATGCTGGAGCATTCACTGGTGAAACTTCACCTGCCGCTTTAGCTGATCTTGGTGTGGATTATGTCATCATTGGCCATTCAGAACGTCGTGAATATTTCCACGAAACAGACGAAGAAATCAACAAAAAAGCCAAAGCGATCTTTGCTAACGGCATGTTGCCAATTCTTTGCTGTGGTGAATCTTTAGAAACCTATGAAGCTGGCAAAACAGCTGAATGGATCGAAGGACAAATCAAAGCTGGTTTAGCTGATCTTTCTGCTGAACAAGTTTCAAGCATGGTTATTGCATACGAACCAATCTGGGCAATCGGTACTGGTAAATCTGCGGACGCACAAATCGCTGATGAAATCTGCGGCGTTGTTCGTTCAACAGTTGAAGGTATCTACGGCAAAGAAGTTTCTGAAGCTGTTCGTATCCAATACGGCGGTTCTGTGAAACCAGAAAACATCGCTGAATACATGGCAAAAGAAAACGTTGACGGTGCTTTAGTCGGCGGAGCTAGCTTGAAAGCTGATTCATTCTTAGCTTTATTAGAAGGCGCAAAATAATTTTTATAGAAAATTGCGGCTTTTGTTTGCAACTGCCGGCGATTTTCACTAATATTGGTTATAAGGGTTTTTAACCCTTTAATAAAAACAAATTTTAAAGGAGAGACAAAACATGTCAATTATCTCAGACGTTTACGCACGCGAAGTCCTAGACTCACGTGGTAACCCAACAATCGAAGTAGAAGTTTATACAGAAGACGGCGCATTCGGCCGCGGTATGGTTCCTTCAGGTGCTTCAACTGGTGAATACGAAGCCGTTGAATTACGTGATGGCGACAAAGCTCGTTACGGCGGTAAAGGTGTTACTAAAGCAGTTGATAATGTAAACAACATCATCGCTGAAGCAATCATCGGCTACGACGTACGTGACCAAGCTGCTATTGATGCTGCTATGATCGAATTAGATGGCACTCCTAACAAAGGTAAATTAGGTGCGAACGCTATTCTTGGTGTTTCTATTGCTGTTGCTCGTGCAGCTGCTGACTTCTTAGAAATCCCATTGTACAACTACCTTGGCGGATTCAATACAAAAGTTTTGCCTACTCCTATGATGAATATCATCAACGGTGGATCACATGCTGATAACTCTATCGACTTCCAAGAATTTATGATCATGCCTGTTGGCGCTCCTACATTCAAAGAAGCTTTACGTTATGGTGCAGAAGTATTCCACGCTTTAGCTTCAATCTTAAAAGCTAAAGGTCTTGCTACTTCAGTCGGTGACGAAGGTGGATTCGCTCCTAACCTTGGTTCTAACGAAGAAGGTTTTGAAGTAATCATCGAAGCAATTGAAAAAGCTGGCTATGTACCTGGTAAAGACATCGTTCTTGCTATGGATGCTGCTTCTTCAGAATTCTACGACAAAGAAAAAGGTGTTTACGTTTTAGCTGATTCAGGCGAAGGCGAAAAAACAACTGAAGAAATGATCGCATTCTACGAATCATTAGTTGCTAAATACCCAATCATCTCAATCGAAGACGGCTTAGACGAAAACGACTGGGAAGGTACTAAGAAATTAACTGAAGCTTTAGGCGATAAAGTTCAATTAGTTGGTGACGACTTGTTTGTTACAAACACTGAAAAATTAGCTAAAGCAATCGATATGGGCGTTGCAAACTCAATCCTTATCAAAGTTAACCAAATCGGGACTTTAACAGAAACATTCAACGCTATCGAAATGGCTAAAGAAGCTGGCTACACTGCAGTTGTATCTCACCGTTCTGGTGAAACAGAAGATTCAACAATCTCTGATATCGCTGTTGCAACAAATGCTGGTCAAATCAAAACTGGTTCTCTTTCACGTACTGACCGTATTGCTAAATACAATCAATTATTACGTATCGAAGACCAATTGGGTGATGTTGCAGAATACAAAGGAATCAAATCTTTCTACAACTTAAAAAACAACCCATTTATCGGTAAATAATTAAGATAGTTTTTCTGTCTAGTATGTTTTATTTGATGATAGTGAAAAATCCTCTTGTCTAATTTTTGGACAGGAGGATTTTTTATTTATTCTAACTAGAACGTTTTAACAACTAATAATTCCTAAAAAGTAGTCTGTTTTCTTCTAGACAGCGGTTCTATTCGTATGTTTATAATGAAAAGAGTAGTGCTATTTTAAAATTCGGAGGGAATTATGAAAAAGATTGTTAGTTTTGCAGTTCTAACTGCAAGTGTTTTTCTGTTAGTTGGTTGTAGTACTGAAAAAGAACAAAAGCGAGAGGCGAGTATTTCACAGTCTTCCTCTGAAAAAGAGAAGAAGCTTGAGATTATTTGCTTTAAGACTTTTGAAACGGATGAACTAGGTAAAGCGATCATTACCGGAACAACAGAGCCAGATGCGGTGGTTTCCATCGAAAATCAAAAGGAATCTGCTGATGAGCACGGATTATTTCGTTTGGAATATCAATTAGATGAGCCAAAGGTTAAAGAGCTGACTTTGAATTCTAAGAAAAACAGTGAACAGGTAGAAAAAAAAATCAACATTGAGCCATCTGTTAGTTTTCAGCGATCTAAAGAAGAGACTTCAAAAACAGAACCTGTCGTAGAGCCTCAAACATCAACTGAAGCTAAGCAACCATCGACTCAAGCGACACCATCTACTTCTGAGGAAACTCAAAAAGATGATCAAGTTGGGCAAGTGTTGGTCAGTCCGAATGGGGAAGCAGTGACGGTTCTCCGCGTTTTGCCAAATGGCGAACGGGTGATTAGCGAACAAACCTCTCAAGCTGATCTGAATAATGATGGTATTCTTACCTATGAAGAATTAGTTCAAGCTGAAAACGATTTAAACAAACAGACGGAGGAAATAAGACGTAGGCAATTGGAAGAACAAAATCAATAGTACTTTTAAAACAAATAGAGAGTTCAGTGTTTTGAATACACTGAACTCTCTATTGCTATTTTATTACTCTTGATGCAATGCTTGGAGCGCATGTGCAACAGTTGGGTGTTGAATGGGGCAATTGGTTTGTTTCTCCCATAACTGCTGGAATTGCTTTTCTACTTCAGGCTGCATGGAAGTGAAGACCAGTTTTTGGTTTTTCAATCGTGCTACAGAGAAATAATCAGCAAATGTGTCAAGGGCTGTTACATCGATACTTGGTACTCCGCGAAGGGAAAAGATGATTCCTTCTTTGTCCACCACTTGGTCTAACTCTTGTTTCAATTGACTCGCAGACATGAAGAATAATGGCCCGGTGATGTAGATGACTGCCCAATCAGAGCTTACATCAGAATGAGGCAGTGCCATTCTTTGCCAATCAATTTCTTCAGTGACGATAGAAATTCGAGCACTTTTTGCAATAAAGAAAATGCATCCGCAAATAACACCGATGACAATCGCGATGCTCAAATCAAAGATAATCGTACTAAGCATTGTTACAAAAAACAAAAGGATGGCTGTTCGATTTTTTTGCTGAATCATCGTTTTTATCGTCGTCCATTCATGCATTCGCCAGCTGGTTATCAGTAGAACACTGGCAAGAGCTGCCATAGGAATTTGGGACATGATCGGAGCAAAAATGATCATAGAAAGAAATAGAAAAAGTGCATGGAAAATTCCTGCCAAACGTGTCTGAGCACCTGATTTTATCGCAACACTGGTTCTTGCAATTGCCGCTGTTGCTGGTATACCGCCAAAAAAAGGTAAAATCATATTGCCGATTCCTTGAGCGATCAGTTCTTGATTACTGTCGAGATCTTTGCCTGTCATGCGCCCAGCAGAGGCACCGCAAAGCAAGCTTTCGATCATACCCAGCATTGCGATACTGACGGCAGGGAGGAATAATTGTTTGATCAGAGAAAAGTTAAGCGTTGCTAAATGGAGCCGTTCTCCTGTTAATAAGGATGTCGGAATTTTCCCGACCTTTGCAACAGGAAGCTGGAAAAGAATAGAAGCAAATGTGGCTAAAATAATTGCAACGAGTGACGCTGGTAAAAATTGGCTCCATTTCTTGGGATAAAAAACTAAGAATAGCAAAACGATGATGCCCAATAGAAGAGTCGGTAAATCCGGCGTAAAATTAAAGCGATAACTCATCAATTTTGCTAAAGCACTATCTCCAACGGAGGTCGTACCGAAAAAGTTATCAATTTGTCCTAGAGCAATAATGATAGCAATTCCTGAAGTAAAACCTGTGATAACAGGTGAAGGAATGAAGGAGGTGAGATTTCCCAGCTTGAATAAGCCTGCAATCAATAAAATGGCACCTGCAATAAAAGTAGCAACTAAGACACCAGCTAAACCCTGGGTAGCAATAATCCCCATAAGAATGGCGGCCATAGCGCCTGTTGGTCCAGAAATTTGGTAAAAGCCCCCGGAAAGACTGCCGATCACAATTCCTGCGATAATGGCTGTGATCATCCCGGCTGCCGCATCGGCTCCGCTAGAAACCCCAAAGGCCAACGCAAGAGGCAAGGCCACAGCCGCAACGGTCAATCCCGCTAATAGGTCCTTTTGAAGCTTCGCCTTGGAATAATGGCGAAACTCCTGTTGTAATAAATTTTTATAACGCTTAATCTTAAAACACTCCTTTTTCAAAATACGATAAAAGCCCGTTAATCAACGGGCTTTAGTAAAGATTTAAACACCTCTTTTACTATAAAATAGTAGCAATAAAAGCACAATGGTTTTTTATCATTTTTAAAGCAGGTAGCGCTTTTTTGCAGAGATTCAGCATTTTTCATGGTACTTTGATATACTAGATTCAAAAGAGAGATCTAGGAGGAAGTGAGAAAGATGGCAAAAGATGAATTACAGCAGCATTTAGACAAAGGTCGTTTTGGCGCGGCACGCGTGAATCCAGACGAACAAAGAAAATATTTGGGGACATTTCGTGAACGTTGTTTTGCAAGTATGACGATAAAAGAGATGAGAAATCAACAGGATCGCGAGCACCTGATTTCGGAAATCCAAAAGTATCCTGAAGGGAAGCTGTTGATAAATGGGGCGGTTGATGGGAATTTGCAGAATGAGTTTATTGCTCTAGCTTCTAAAAATTCTGTTGACTTCACGATCGTTAATGATGCTACCGTAGATTCGGAAGAAAGTATTGGGGTATTATTAGTGACCGATCATGCGGTGAATCAAGAAATTATCGACATCGAAGAAAAATATTCGTCTCAAAATGACAATGAAACAGTTGAAACAAAGCCAAAGAAGAGCTTTTTCGGTAGATTGTTTGATTAAATAACTGTAAGCAACGAAAAATTACAGTTGACATTTTCTCGAAGTGTCGCTATTATATTGCTTGGGCACCCTTTTAGTAGGGTCAAGTGTTTAGTGAATTCAAAGCTCCCTATTCGATTGGATAGGGAGCTTTCTTTGTTTTTTCTAGACGTTTCCTGCAAATTAGTATGAAGGAGTTTTTTCATTTATGACAAAGTATATTTTTGTAACTGGCGGCGTAGTTTCATCAATAGGTAAAGGGATCGTAGCAGCATCTTTAGGTCGTTTGCTTAAAAATCGAGGATTGAAAGTGACCATTCAAAAATTCGATCCATATATCAATGTCGATCCGGGTACGATGAGTCCATACCAACACGGAGAAGTTTTTGTAACAGATGATGGTGCTGAAACGGACTTAGACTTAGGTCACTATGAACGTTTTATCGACATCAACTTAAATCAATACTCCAACGTAACGACAGGAAAAATCTATTCAGAAGTTATTCGCAAAGAACGTAAAGGTGAATACCTGGGTGCAACTGTACAAGTGATTCCACACATCACTAATGAAATTAAATCAAAAATCATGCGTGCGGCGAAGATGACAGACTCAGACGTGATCATCACAGAAGTCGGCGGAACGGTTGGAGATATCGAGTCCTTGCCATTCTTAGAAGCGTTGCGCCAAATGAAAGCAGAAGTTGGCGCGGATAATGTAATGTATATCCATACTACATTGATCCCTTACTTAAAAGCAGCGGGTGAAATGAAAACCAAACCGACACAACACAGCGTAAAAGAGTTGCGTGGTTTGGGAATCCAACCAAATATTTTAGTTGTCCGTACAGAATCACCAGTTTCTCAAAGTACCAAGAATAAATTGGCTCAATTCTGTGATGTAGCGCCAGAAGCAGTGATTGAATCTCGCGATGTTGAAACTCTTTATTCTATTCCTTTAGCGTTACAAGCACAAGGAATGGATCAAATCGTTTGTGATCATTTAAAAATCGATGCACCTGTAGCTGATATGACGGAATGGCGTGCATTGGAAGAAAAAGTTCTGAACCTTAAGAAGAAGGTCAAAATTGCTTTAGTTGGGAAATATGTGGAACTGCCAGATGCTTACATCTCCGTAGTTGAAGCATTAAAACATTCTGGTTTTGCTTATGATTCAGATATCGAAGTGGAATGGATTCAATCTCAAGATGTTACACGAGAAAATGTTGCGGAAGTGCTAGGCGATGCGGATGGTATCTTGGTTCCTGGCGGATTTGGCGATCGTGGGATCGAAGGTAAAATCGAAGCGATTCGTTATGCTCGTGAAAATGATGTGCCATTCTTAGGAATTTGTCTAGGGATGCAAATGGCATGTGTAGAATTTGCCCGCAATGTGGCTGGCTTGGAACAAGCGGATTCAGCAGAAACAGTGCCAGACACACCAAACAATATTATCGATTTGATGGCGGATCAAGAAAACGTTGAAAACTTAGGTGGAACGTTACGTCTTGGTTTGTATCCATGTAAATTGAAAAAAGGCAGCAAAACTGCTGCTGCGTATGGAAACGAAGAGGTGATTCAAGAACGTCACCGTCATCGTTATGAGTTCAACAACCAATACCGTCAATTATTTGAAGACAAGGGACTCGTTTTCTCAGGAGTTTCTCCTGACAATCGTCTGGTTGAAATTGTTGAAATTCCAGAAAATAAATTCTTCGTGGGCTGTCAATTCCATCCTGAATTGATCTCTCGTCCAAATCGTCCTCAACCATTGATCAAAGCCTTCGTAGGTGCGTCATTGGAAAGTAAAGAAGCAAAATAGTAATTTTGACTGAAAGGCATAGACGCCTTTCAGTTTTTTATATTAAAAAAGCAAAAAAGTTGAAATGTAAAGGTTTTATCGGATGGTTAGCAGTAGCAAAGATGGGAAAACTTTGATAGAATTAACACGTTAGTTAAGCATGGCTTAACCAAATAGTAAAAAACCTTAGGAGGAATTTTTTATGCCAGTAGTATCAGGAGCAGAATTCTTAAAAGCTGCACGTAAAGGCGGATATGCAGTTGGTGGATTCAACACAAACAATTTAGAATGGACTCAAGCAATTCTAAAGGCTGCAGAAGCTAAAAAAGCACCCGTTCTTATCCAAACTTCAATGGGCGCAGCAAAATACATGGGCGGATACAAAGTTGCTAAAGACATCATCACTGATTTAGTAGACTCAATGGGTATCACTGTACCAGTTGCAATCCACTTAGACCATGGTGACTATGAAGCTGCTTTAGAATGTATCGAAGTTGGCTACACTTCAATCATGTTTGATGGTTCTCATCTTCCATTTGAAGAAAACTTGAAATTGGCTAAAGACGTTGTTGAAAAAGCTCACGCTAAAGGTATCTCTGTTGAGTGTGAAGTTGGTTCAATCGGTGGTGAAGAAGACGGAATCATCGGTGCTGGTGAATTAGCTGACATCGACGAATGTGTACAAATGGTTGCTACAGGTATCGACTACTTAGCATGCGGTATCGGTAACATTCATGGTGTATACCCTGAAAACTGGAAAGGTCTAGCATTTGACCACTTACAAGCGATCGCTGATGCTGTAGGTAACGATGTTCCTTTAGTATTACACGGTGGATCAGGTATTCCTCAAGAACAAATCCAAAAAGCAATCTCAATGGGTGTTTCTAAAGTCAACGTTAACACTGAATTCCAATTATCATTTGCTAAAGCAACTCGTGAATACATCGAAGCTGGCAAAGATAAAGAAGGAAAAGGCTTTGACCCTCGTAAATTGTTAGCACCAGGTGTTGCTGCAATCGTTAAAGATGCTGAAGAACATATTGACTGGTTCGGTTCAGCTAACAAAGCTTAATTAGATTCTTTTAGTCTCGGAGCAACTGTTCCGAGGCTTTTTTTGTACAATCAATTTATTGAAGGTTTTCACGGAGAAGTTCTCTACTGCTTTTGTAAGTAGTTAAAAAACTGAAAATTTTAAAAATACAAATAATTTCACCGAAGTAAGAATGCTTGGAGATAAAAAATAGCTACCTGATATCCGAATCTAATTGAAGCATGAAAAAGCTGCTTATTTTCTTGTGAGATTTGAGAAAGCTTCCTTTTTATACAGGCAATAATATGCTAGAATGGATAATGGTCTATAAACTTCAAAATAATTAATTAGGTGAAAATAAATGAGAAAAATCGAAATTCATGGTGGAAAGCCATTATCAGGTAATATTACAATCAGCGGCGCGAAAAACAGCGCGGTCGCATTAATTCCAGCAGCAATTATGGCGGATTCGCCAGTAACTTTAGAAGGTGTTCCAGACATTCAAGACGTGCATTCCTTGATCGAGATTTTAGAGATTATGGGAGCAAAAGTGTCTTTTGAAGATAATCGAATGGTGATTGATCCAAGCAATGTTGTTTCAATCCCGATGCCAAGCGGCAAAATCAATTCATTGCGTGCTTCTTACTATTTCATGGGTGCTTTATTGGGCAAATTCGGTGAAGCAGTTGTCGGCTTGCCAGGTGGATGTTTCCTAGGACCTCGTCCGATTGACCTGCATATCAAAGGGTTCGAGAGTTTAGGTGCGGAAGTTTCGAATGAACATGGCGTGATTTATTTGCGAACAGATGAAGACGGCTTAAGTGGGGATCGTATCTTTATGGATGTGGTTTCCATTGGTGCGACGATCAATGTGATGCTTGCTGCGGTAAAAGCTAAAGGAAAAACGATTATCGAAAATGCTGCCAAAGAACCTGAAATTATTGATGTTGCAACATTATTGAATAATATGGGTGCGAAGATTCGCGGTGCTGGTACGGACGAGATTCGAATCGAAGGAGTCGAGGAATTGCATGGCTGTGTCCATTCAATCATTCCTGACCGGATCGAAGCAGGGACTTATTTGGCCTTGGCTGCTGCGATGGGCGAAGGGGTAACTGTTCATAACGTGATCTATGAGCACATCGAAAGCTTTATCGCAAAACTAGAGGAAATTGGTGTGGAAATGAATATCTCAGAAGACAGTATTGAAGTGCTGCCGTCTAAGAACTTAAAAACGGTCGATGTCACAACATCTCCATACCCAGGCTTTGCAACGGACTTGCAACAGCCAATCACACCGCTATTATTAAAAGCCCAAGGGACAGCTGAAATCGTTGATACGATTTATTCAAAACGGGTAAATCATATACCAGAATTAGTCCGCATGGGCGCTGATGCTCGCGTGGAAGGCAACTTGATCGTATTAAATGGCTCGAACAAATTACATGGTGCAGAAGTAGTAGCTTCTGATTTACGTGCAGGTGCTTGTTTAGTTATCGCTGGATTAATGGCAGAAGGCAAAACCACGATTTTTAATGTTGAATACATTTTACGAGGCTATGATCATATTATTGAAAAACTGACAGCTCTTGGTGCTACTATCGAAATGATCGACGAGGAAGAGGCGGAATAATGAGCGATTATTTAACAATGGCGGAACTTGAAAACAAGACGCTAAAAGAAATTTATGCTTATGCAAAAGACTTTAAAATTCCTTATTATAGTCAAATGAACAAAAAGGAATTATCGCTGGCTGTGATTCGAGCACAGGCAGAAAAACAAGGCTTCTTTTATATGGAAGGTGTCTTGGATATTGTTGGACAAGACGGTTACGGCTTTTTGCGTCCGATCAATTATGGATCAAGTGCGGAAGATATCTATATTTCTTCCTCACAGATTCGTCGTTTTGGTTTGCGAAATGGAGACAAAGTGGCGGGAAAAGCTCGTCCGCCAAAAGAATCAGAGCGTTATTATGGTTTGATGCATGTGGAAAGTGTTAATGGTAAAGATCCAGAAGAAGCCAAAGAACGTCCGCATTTCCCTGCATTAACAGCTCTTTATCCTGAGAAACAATTAGTTTTAGAAACAACTCCCGGTCGTTTGTCTACACGAATGATCGACATCTTCTCACCGGTAGGATTTGGTCAACGTGGCTTAATCGTTGCACCGCCTAAAGCCGGAAAAACAACAATCCTTAAAGAAATCGCCAATGGTATTACTGATAACTATCCCGATGTGGAACTGATTGTTCTCTTAATTGACGAACGTCCAGAAGAAGTGACGGACTTAGAACGCAGCGTGAAGGGCGATGTGGTTTATTCAACCTTTGATCAACAGCCACAAAATCATACTCGGGTATCCGAATTAGTCTTAGAACGCGCGATGCGTTTAGTCGAAGATAAGCGTGATGTAGTCATTTTGATGGATAGTATCACTCGGTTGGCTCGTGCTTATAACTTAGTCGTTCCCCCAAGCGGTCGGACATTAAGCGGCGGGATCGATCCAGCTGCGTTATATAAGCCAAAGAAATTCTTTGGTGCCGCTCGTAATATTGAAGAAGGCGGAAGTTTAACGATTTTAGCAACTGCGTTAGTTGATACCGGTAGCCGGATGGATGATGTCATCTATGAAGAGTTCAAGGGAACCGGGAACCTAGAATTACAATTATCTCGAGAATTATCCGAACGTCGAATCTTCCCTGCCATTGACATCAAGAAATCAGGTACACGTAAAGAAGAATTATTAATGGCACCATCTCGTTTGGAGGAAATCTTTAAGCTACGTAATAATATGACTGGCGACTCCTTAGAATATACGTCACAATTTGTTAATTTCTTGAAAAAGACAAAGAATAACGACCAAGTTTTCAAAGCTTTCAAAGATGTTTCATTCGGGGGAAAAACCGTGCGAAGAAATCAAAAAAGATAATTGCATTGTCGAATCATTCATGATAGTATATTCATGTTGCAAATTGCAAAAATAACTCTGAACCAGCAAATGATTCAGGGCAAAGGAGCGAAAAAATTATGAAACAAGGAATTCATCCAGAATATCATCCAGTTGTGTTCATGGACTCAACTACAGGTTTCAAATTCTTGTCAGGTTCTACTAAAACTTCACAAGAAACAGTTGAATGGGAAGACGGAAACACTTACCCAGTAATCCGTGTCGAAGTTACTTCAGACTCTCATCCATTCTACACTGGACGTCAAAAATTCACTCAAGCAGATGGACGTGTCGATCGTTTCAACAAGAAATACGGTCTCAAAGACGCCAACGCAGAGGAAAAATAAAAATTCTGTTCAAACAGACTTTAGCGAGCTTTCTATATTGGGAGCTCGTTTTTTGTGTATTCAAAAAAATTGATTTGTTGGAATACCTCAAAGATTATTTTTGTTATACTGGTACTGTGTTTAATGAACGTTTAAAATGATTAGGCGAGGTGCGAAAATGATTATCAATTCATCGAAGAAGGCATTACCTTTATTTAATCAGCTACCTGAAGTGGCGGATAAAAAACGGGCGAGAAGTTTTTCAGATAAGAACCCGCTTTTTTCTTGGCATGCCAATTACTTCAATGTTAAACGAAAGAAAGTTTTATTATTGGTTAATGATTTGACGTATTTTCCGATTGTATTAATCGGAATCGACGCTCAAACTAAGAAGCAGTTAGAGAAAATTATTCCCGCAGCAATCGAAGAAGTATTCCAGACTGCTGGAATTCCTCAAACAAAAATTGTTGAATATCTTGAATTGGCGGGTGATATAGAGGTAAGTGCAGGATATAATCGGGTGATTACTGGAATCATTAATAACATGATTGCATCAATGGAGTACTATGGAACGTTCAATTTGGATTTGCTAGTGGATGTTAAGCTTAGTCTTGACTTAGCAGATACTTTTTATAAAAGCGAGCTTCCGTTAGACAAGTTACGAGAAGTTTTTAAGAAGCCCTTAGTTCTTCACGATGTTTTGCAAGAAGATGTAGAGAAAAAATATGTGGTAGAAAAAAATTGGAAAAGCCTAGCTGATTTCAAAGTAGTTGATTTTTCTGATGAAGAATATGATTCGGCGTTGGCAAACAATCGCTTGATTCTTTCAGCGTTTCAACAATACCTTGAACAGCATGAAAAATTAACAAAGAAGACCGTAAATAAGCATCTAACCAATATTGAAGATTATCTCAGCGGGTATTTAATTTTTTATGGCTATGATTTAGCAGTATCTAATTTTGAGGTGATTAGCGACTTCTTTAGTTGGGGAGCTAGAAAAAATGTCTGGATCAGTGAAAGTGCGGTTAAGAAGGCCGGCTCATCTATGAAGAAGTTCTATCAATTTTTGATTGCAGCTGGGGAAGTGAATGAATCAGCTATGCCAGATATTCGAGAGCAACTCGAAATTGGCGTGGATGATGGGATCATGACACTAGAAATGATGGATGATTGGTATTAGTCTATAAATTTTATAAGTCTAAGAAGAAAAGCGAGTTCTTCTTAGGCTTATTTTTTTGCTGGTCAATCCTATGTCAGATTTATTGTTGAATAGGAAAAATTTTGATATGTTTGGTTAGTAAAATAATCTATCGATGAAATCAGGTGGAATGAAAATGTATAAGAAGAGTTGCGGGATTATTGTTTTGTTGTGTCTTTTTTCGCTTTTTTCTGTAAAAGTAGAAGCCGCGCATCAGGGACTGACTATCGAGCAGCAGAAGGAAGCGCTTGAGCGCTATCCTCATTTTTATCAGGCGGCATTTTCTGACAAAGAGGAGAATACTGATTTTGGTATGTATAAGATTCCAGGACTATATGAGACGAAATCACTTAATCTGGTAACGAATGGGATTGTTAATAGTCGTACAATGACACCGCAGGGAATAGCCGTGACAGAAAAATATTTATTGATTTCAGCATACAGTCACGATCATCAGGATCATTCCGTAATCTACGTATTAGATCGTCAAACCCATCGTTATATTAAGACAGTCGTCTTGCCGGGACGGCCGCATCTTGGCGGGATAGCCTATGATCCAAAGCATCAGCGGGTGTGGGTCACAACGGGGGGACCGCTTGCCGGCCTGGCGTCCATTGATTTGAAGGAGTTAGAAGACTATCAGCTTAAAAAGGACAGTGTCATTTCATACCATCAGCAACTAGCATTAAAAGAAGTGTCTCATGCTTCTGCGCTGACGTATACATCTGGTGTTTTGGTTGTTGGCTATTTTACTTTGAATGAATATGGACGCATGGCGACTTATCGGTTAAACGATCAGGGAGATTTAACGATTGCTTCACATGAAAAGATCTCTAGTTTTGATCAAGGAGAAAGGGTGCATTCAGGCGTAACACCTGTTCCTGCATCGCAATTTGCTCGTTCTTTGGGTTCGTGGAAAACGCTGGATATGATTCAAGGCTTGACTTTTTATCAAGATTATTTATTGATGTCTCAGTCTTGGGGACCTGATCGTCCAGGTAAAATTTACTTCTTTAACCTGGATAAAGTGGATAAATTTTTCTCGTTTAAGGATGCAGAATTTTCCATCGATACACCGCCGTATGTCGAACAAATTACAGCGGTAGATGATCAGCTGTATACACTTTTTGAAGGTGGGGCGTGGCCTTACCGAACGAGAAATCCAGTATTAGTTGATCACGTTATCCAATTAACGATCAAGGAGTTACTTTCTAAATAGCTTGCTGCTGGACTGAGTTTCTTTTTTATTAACGTATCTGAAAGCCGAAGTTATCTGGAGTTTCCTATCTTGGAAACTCTTTTTTAATACGCCCTAATCATGAAACATGTTTCAAATCGTGAAACGAGTTGAGTTGTAAGCGGTATCTGTTTATTTTTAGAAAAGTGCCTCGTATACTGAACACATCATAAAACAAAGGAGATAGAATGATGAAAGCGAAAATCATGGATAGCATGCAAAAGTTTTCAAAAGCCATGTTTGTTCCTGTGTTGATCTTACCGATCGCCGGTATTTTAATTGCGATTGGAAACGTTTTTACGAATCCGCGTTTGATCGAGACATTTGGCTTTTTAGATAATCCGATCACAATGGGATTCGGTAGTATCTTGTCCGCAGCCTTGCTGCCAGTGTTAACAAATCTTGGAGTGATTTTTTGTGTAGGAATTGCTCTAGGGTTAGCCAATAAGAAAAAAGCGGAAGCTGCGTTTACTGCATTACTTGGGTATTTAGTTTTCTTATATGCAATGAACAAATTTATGGAATTAAGAGATATGCTAGTCGCACCAGATCAATTACAAGGATCGGGACAGGCACTAGTCTTAGGAGTACAAGTGTTGGATATGGGCGTTTTTCTAGGAATTATTCTAGGTATTGTTGTTGCCTTGATCCACAATCGTTTTATTGATACGACCTTTAATAATGCCTTTCAAGTTTATGGCGGTGCGCGTTTTGTTTTTATCGTATTGATTCCAGTATTGGTATTGGCAGCTATTTTACTTTCATTTATCTGGCCCGTCATTCAGCAGGGAATTGACGGCTTAGGCGGAGTGATTCAAAAGACAGGCAACTTTGGGATATTCCTATACGGTTCGTTGGAACGATTATTGATTCCAACCGGGTTGCATCATTTGATTTATACACCATTTCTGTACACCTCACTTGGCGGTGTGGCAGAAGTTGGTGGACAAGTATTTGAAGGTGCACGAAATATTTACTTCGCTGAAATTGCTGATCCAGCTGTGAGAGTGTTATCCCAAAGTGTCATCTGGGATGCTCGTGGGATTTCGAAAATGTTTGGCTTGATCGGGGCTTGTCTAGCGATGTATCAAACGGCTAAGCCAGAGAATAAGATCAAGGTGAAAGCCATTCTGATTCCAGCAGTAGTCACTTCGTTTGTGGCTGGAGTAACTGAACCTATTGAGTTTTCGTTTATGTTTGTGGCACCGGCGTTGTTCGTCATTCACTCAGCATTGAGCGGATTAAGTATGGTGGCATTAAATATCCTTGGCTCGCGGGCGATTGGTCCTAATGGGTTTATCGACTTTTTACTTTATAACATTCCATTAGGTACAGAGAAGACACGTTGGCCGATCTATCTTTTAGTAGGAGTTGCTTTCTTCTTCATTTATTACTTCATTTTCCGATTCTTGATCGTTAAATTCAACTTTAAAACTGTTGGACGTGAAGACGAGGATCAGGAGACCAAGCTGTATTCGAAAAAGGATTATAACGAGAAAAAATCCTCGGTTCCAGCTGATGGTGGATTAGTCGCTCCCACATCAGATGACGAGTTATCAGGGAAGATTGTGGAAGGATTAGGAGGGGCAGAAAATATTAAGACGATTGATAATTGTTACACTCGTCTGAGATTGAAGCTGGAAAAACCAGGGTTAGTGAATGAGGGCTTATTAAAAAATCAGACCCAAGCAAAAGGGGTCATCAGCAATGGCGAAAATGTCCACGTGGTTTACGGGTTAACAGTCCCGCAGATCCGAGAGAAACTTGAAAAATATTTAGGCAGAGACAATGGAGGAGACGAATAGTGATGAAAAAATTTTCAGTAGTGATTGCCGGCGGTGGGAGTACCTTTACTCCAGGAATCGTCATGATGATGTTAGATAATTTGGAACGTTTTCCTTTACGAACATTGAAGCTATATGATAATGACGGAGATCGACAAGGAATTCTTGGTGAAGCTTTAGAGATTCTATTAAAGGAGCAGGCACCGGAGATTGACTTCTTATATACGACTGATCCAGAGGTTGCTTTCACAGATGTCGATTTTTGTATGGCTCACATTCGTGTAGGAAAGTATGCGATGCGTGAGAAGGATGAAAAGGTTCCATTGCGGCATGGCGTTTTCGGTCAAGAGACTTGCGGGCCTGGCGGAATCGCTTATGGTATGCGCAGTATTACCGGAATGCTGGAAATTATTGATTACATGGAAAAATATTCGCCGGAATGCTGGATGTTGAATTACTCTAATCCAGCCGCTATTGTGGCAGAGGCGTGTCGTGTGTTAAGACCTGATTCAAAAGTCTTGAATATTTGTGATATGCCGGTAGGAACACTACGTCGGATGTCACAAATTATTGGCAAGAAACCAGAGGAACTAGAAGTTCGCTATTTCGGATTGAATCATTTTGGTTGGTGGACTAGCGTGAAAGATAAAGAAGGACATGAGTATCTTGATCAGATTCGAAAATATGTTTCTGAACATGGCTATTTGACTCAAATCGAAGTAGACACACAACATACAGATCCTAGCTGGCAGGAGACCCACAAAAAGGCTAAAGATATTTTAGCGGTTACGCCAGAATACTTACCGAATACCTATTTGAAATATTATTTGTATCCTGATTATGTCTTTGAGCATATGAAGGATCATCCTGAGTTTACCCGTGCCAATGAAGTAATGGAAGGTCGAGAAAAAAATGTCTTCGATCATGCGCGACGAATTATCGCGAATCAATCCGCGGAAGGAATCGCGTTTGATATTGATGCCCATGCAACATTTATCGTTGATCTAGCCCGCGCGATTGCTTTCAATACTCATGAACGGATGGTGATGATCGTTGAGAATAACGGCGCGATCGCCAATTTCCCAGATGATGCGATGGTAGAGGTGCCTTGTATTGTTGGAACGGATGGGCCAGAAGCATTGGCTCAAGGACAAATTCCAGCTTTTCAACAAGCTTTAATGTTCCAACAGGTTACTGTTGAAAAATTAGTTGTTGAAGCCTATGTAGAAAACAGCTATCAAAAAATGTGGCAGGCACTAACGTTATCCAAGACTGTTCCTAGCGCAAAGGTTGCCAAAGATTTACTCGATGATTTGATTGCCGAAAACGGCGATACTTGGCCAGAATTATATTAATGATAAGGATGTAGCAGTAACGTCTATTGAGTACGTTGCTGTTACAATCCTTTTTTTAAAAGAATTTAAGGAGGATTCAAAATGGAAATCAAGATGACTGATTAGGGTAAAATGGGGATTACTGAAGAATTTATCGCGACATCACCATCAGGCACAGTTTATATGACAATGAGCTTGCAGAGATTGCTTAATTTTTTTTCCAGGGGTCAGACATTCGTTCTTGGCTAATGGAATTAATCGAAAAATCTATCGCGAACCTGTTGATATAGAGAAGATTACAGAAATTATCCCATCTTCTGGCGAAGGAAAGTGGACAGCGGAGGAAGTGCTACGGTTAAAAGTAAACGTACCAATAATTACTCAACCACTTATGATGCGCTTTGTTTCGGAGGATTGTGATAAGATAAGTGAGAAGCTTGTCCCATTATTGCACAATCAGTTTGGCGGAAACGCCTTTGTAAAGGATGAATGATTTTGTCAGTATTTTTAGGAATAGATATTGGAACTACCGCTATTAAGCTAGGTGTGATTCAAGAGAATAAGTTGCTGTATTCAAGCGATTTGCCTCTTCAAACCTATGGAGATGATCGGATAAAGTATCAAGACGGAAATGAGCTTTTAGCGATTTTGCAGGCAGGAATTTTAGCGATACCGTTAAACGTACGGCGAGAAATCACCAAGCTTAGTTTTAGCACAGCGATGCATAGTCTCATGCCTGATGATGGTAGAAGACAGATTTTTTTATGGTCAGATTTACAGGCAGCTGAAACAATAGATCGCTTTAAACAAACGAAATTAGCTACGCATTTTTATGAAATTTCAGGCACACCAATCCATGCGATGTCTCCCTTTGCCAAGGTACTTTATTTTCAAGAAGAAAATTTATATCCGGCTGAGACTCATTGGTATGGTATAAAAGAACTGGTTATGGATTATTTTACAGGAAAACCAGTGATTGATTATGCGACAGCTTCTGCTACGGGAATGTTTGATTTGAGAAAACAGGAATGGAATGGGGAAATTCTCGATTATCTTGGTTTAAAAAAAGAGCAGTTGGCAACGTTGGCAGATACGAGTCAAAAGTTTACAATGCTGAAGGAGATACGTGAGCTATTTGACTTTTCTGAAAATATCCAAGTGATTGTTGGTGCCAGTGATGGTACGTTAGCAGCATATGCCAGCTATTACTCTACTGGGCGTTCCGCCAGTTTAACGATTGGTACAAGTGCCGCGGTTCGTCAAATAACGAACACGATTCATTTGGATCGAAAAAAACAAAATTTCTGCTACTATTTAAAAAAAGAGTTGTTGGTAAGCGGAGCACCTTCGAATAATGGTGGGATCGTTTTAGCCTGGGCAGCGAACCATTTAGCAGAGAATCCCGCAACCTTCTATGAAGCACTCCCAGATTTATTGAAAGAAACAGGGATAGGCGCAAATGGATTACGCTTTTATCCGTTTTTAAATGGGGAGCGTGCACCATATTGGAGTAATGAAATCAAAGGGGGATTTCAAGAGTTGACGTTGCAGCATACTCGAATGGATATGATACGAAGTGTAATTGAAGGCGTTTTGTTGAATATTCGTCAGTTAGTTGAACTCGTGGCAAAAAAAGAAGCGCTATCTGTTAGCGGAGGTTTTTTTCAAACTCCTGTGTTGGGACAATCAGCGGCAAACATCTTTGGGACTACTTGTCATTACGCACAACAAAACGAACCGATTTATGGGTTATACTATTTGTTAGAGCAACCGAATCGAATGCTTGAGGAGGATCAAGAAACGTTCTTTCCTGATCCGCTAAAAAGTGCTGCTTATAAACAGCTTGCTCAGGATTATTTCATCTAATTATTTTTGAGTAAATTCTTGAACAATATACTCCATCAACAATAGCAGCTTGCCGAAAAAACTATTGTATTTAATATTTTGACTGTCTAAGGGACGTTCATCTGCTACTTCAAAGATAATTGTAGCAGATTCTGTTGCGCGGGATTGACTATTGCCAGTAAACAAAATCGTCGGAATCATTCGTTCTCGCGAAAAATGCATTTTTTCGATCACTTTTTGTGTCTCGCCTGATTTAGAAATGACGATCAGCATGCTGATATTATCGGCATTGTTGTTGATGATCCCTGAAGAATCAGCAGCACTGACAAAAAGAGTTTTGATTCCATTGACGAGTAGCTTTTTGTAAAGATATTCAGCGATGATACTAGAAAAACCTGTAGCATAAATTGTAATAAATTTTCCTTGATTTTCTTGATAGATTTTTTTCATGGCTTGGATTGAAGGCGCAATTTTCTCTATTGGAATCGAAATATCGACAGTCGCCTCCACGAGTTGATTTTGTGGCTGATATTGATTTTTTAGAAAATAAAATAATTCCAGATAACCGGAGAATTCTAATTTTTGTGCTAGACGGACAATCGTTGCTGGTGAAGTATAGAGTGTCGCAGCAATTTTTCTCAATGAAACGCCCTCTAGTTCATTTACATGAGACGCTAAATAAGTCAAAATTATCCGATCATTATCCGATAGTTGTTTACCTTTAGTTACAATTTCTAGATCCATTTCTCCACCTCTTAAAGAAAGTAATAAAGCCCTTACTCTGACATTATACACTAAGAAAAAAGAAAAAAAGAATTGGGCATTTTATCATATTTAATTAAAATAAAGGAAGGATGTTCGACAAATGTTTGGTTTATTCAAAAAGAAAAGTAGTGAAATTTACACCCCTGCGAATGGGGAGGTGGTTGAGCTAAAAAAAGTAAATGACCCGGTTTTTAGCGAAAAGATGATGGGGGAAGGCTTTGCCGTCAAGCCAATTGATGGGAAGATTCATTCACCAATCAAAGGAACAATCAAATCAGTTTTTCCGTCTCTGCATGCATTAACGATCGAAGCCGAGGATGGGCTGGATCTCTTAATTCATATCGGACTGGATACTGTGGAATTGAATGGTAACGGATTTAGTTCTATTATTCAAGAAGGGCAAAAAGTAAAAGCTGGAGATCTATTGGTGCAAATTGATCGAAATTATTTGGCGGAACACAAAAAGGACGATATCGTAATCGTTGTTTTTCCTGAAATGAAAGACAAAGAGCTAGAGACATCGCTTGGAGAAAAGCAGGTTGGAGAAATCGCTGCGGTGATAAAATAATATTGTTATCCTAACTGCCGATTGCGAATCAATAATCGCAAAAGTTGGATTGGCAACAAGCATCTTCAATTTTTAAAAAGGATTCTCGAATAATGTTGGTTTTCAATTTTAAATAATCGAACTGTCAAAGAGCTGCTTCTTATTGAAGAGGGAGCTTTTTTGTGGTAGTTAATGCCGAGCAATGAATGTCCTGAGCCAATTTCTGAACATACCAAATAAATCTACGTCAAAATTGAAGGGAACTTATTCGATAATTCTTCGGCACAAATCCCTACAATCATTTCTTTTTCCTTTTTTTTCGATTTTTATTTCTTTTTGAACCTACTTTACCGCTATTTCCTTGAGACCTTTTAGCGTTTCTATCTATTTTGTTCTTTTCCCGACCGTTGTGACTTTTTCCTTTAGATTTATCGTATCGTAAGTAGGAGGTGTCTTCTTTCTGGAGATACTCGGTAGCCTTTTTTGCAGAGGAGTTATTGACGACTGTCGTTTTCTCTCCTTTAGAAGGCGAATTTGATAAAGCTTCTTCGGCTAAATGAGATTTGGATTCTACTTTTGTGATAACTTCATTATCGTAAGGTGGCGTTGAGGCAGCAACAGTTTGTTTTTGTGGCTTTTCATTTTCAAGCAAAGCTTTTGAGGTTGTTAACTCTTCAATAGTTTCTTTAGAAACAAGTTCCTCTTCTTGAATCTCTTTATGCTGTGCATCAATCCGGCCTTCATGGCTATAAAAATTCAAATATTCA
>OJVY01000162.1_pt1 | contig 35900 bp, 54 predicted proteins | sample 1600301 | NCBI WGS metagenome assembly OJVY01 (sample SAMN04436925, study PRJEB24849) | human gut metagenome | biome: human gut; feature: NICU; material: stool | host: Homo sapiens | place: USA: Saint Louis, MO | collected 2012-05-22
AGGTAATTAAGGCGCCCTGACTGGTCGGCTTCCAGCAAAACAATGCCGTCTTTGATAATCGCATGTCCTGCAGGTATATCTGCGGGATTAAGCTGATAGACCGCCACGCCTTTGGCAGCGTATGCGGCGACGTTTTCATCCGCAGGTAGTCCGTCCATTGCCTGCAGGGTCCCCGGCAGAACGTCCCCGTTCTCCATAACTTTTCCCCAGGCAAAAGAATTGACGCCGTCACGGTACTCATTAGTGGGCTTTACAACACCATCTTTTGACGGTATGTATTCACCTGTTTTTTCAAGCGTACCCTCGTTATTAATGAATTCATAAGCAATAGATGAATCGTCTGAGCTGCGAATAAAAACAATAGAGCCGGACAGTACATTTCCGGCGGAAACATCTTCCTCGGCAAGAGAAAGTGAGGAAAATAATCTGATGTTGTTAGTGATAGAGCCCCTGCCAAGCAATCCTGTGACCTCTTCAGCGACACCAGAATTATTCAGGTAATAACGAAAGGCCAGAATATTATTTACACCAACGGCAACGCGAAACATTTTCCCTGATGGTGTACTGGCAAGACCCGCGATAGTACCATCAGGATCAGAATCGGAGATGAAGAAAGTATATTCTCTGTAATCACTTGCTGACTCTACTTGCTCCCTTAACCATCGGGTTCGGTTTGCAAGTTGAGTCGCAGGAATATTAAGTACACCACCGACACCTGCTTTGGCGCGGTCCGATTCTTCCAGCTGATGGATCCCTGATTCCCAAGAGGGCGTTTCGGGTAAATTAGACATTAGCATTCTCCTGAATAGTCAAAACCGGCCAAACAATATCAGGAGCAAGCGATGTATCTACCCGGTTAAGCTGCACCCGATAAGCCTGCAAAGCAGTAAGACGGGATTTCTCTTCATCAGTCGCCATATTCAAGTTAACGGCATCCATAAGAATTAAAATTTCGTCTGAGACCTGAGTAATCATCTGTTTTTTTTGAGTTTCAGCAGCAGCGACATCTGCAACGTGCTGTTGAGCAGCATCCGTTACCCAGGCAGAGCCATCCCATTTGTCGTATGGAGTTGATGGTGTAGAGGTAGTTACAGAATCGGGTATGGGTCCAGGCTCGGTAATAATGTGACTGGCCAGCGTCTGAAGGTCATAGACAGTGATACCGCGATAATCATCGGTAACAGACCAGGATGAATTATCTTCCGAACGAACAGCAACCTGATATTCATTTTGTACCGGTGGTTCATCCAGGCAGGCTAATGCAGGAATTCCGACACCGAGAGGGACATAAATATCTTCAATGCCAATAAACTCACGGGTATTTGAATCAAAATGAAAAACCTGAACGGAACCCGCCTGAATTGCAATAGAATTGCTATCAAATACTGCCTTAATATCGCCAGACATTATGCTGCCCTCACAATATAATGGAATGCCATGTTTTTAACCGTAGTTTCTGAATTACCAGAAGCATCGACAGTAATCGTGTGAGAGTGCGATCCCAAAACAACATCGTGGGTATGCGCACCGGCTGTTGACGTTGTCCCGAAACCATCGCCACTGTTATTACCCACTTCCTGATCACTCCCTCCCTGTTTCTGCATACCTGAACCCCAGGAGTGAGTATGGTCGCCGTTATTGCTGGTGGTTTTAGTTCCTAAATCAGTAGCCGATGCTGATGCGTTATGCGTATGGGATTTATTACCGTCAGCCTCCAGGCTTAACAGCGAACGTCCAGACGCCGGTAACCCTTTGATAGTCTGGCCCCGTAAATCAGGTAACACGCCCCCGGTATAAACTGCTGCAAGATTCGGATAGGTTACCGCGCTGAATGACGCGCCGTTGCAGATTAAATAACCTGTCGGCGGTGTACTGGTTGGCCATGGTAGTGGTATGCCGTAAGGTACCGACATATTTGAATCCACCATGATTTTATTAATGGCCTGCAATACCTGATTATTACTGTCGCCATCAGGATTGATATTTGCGGCGGCCAGAATTGACAATAACTCACGCTGTACAGAACGAATGGCATCCTGCACATTATTCAGGAAAAGCGCCCTGACAACGGTTCCTAACGTCCCCAGCGAGGGGTTGCCGTCGCTGAATTCATTATTAGGTGCATCAACAGGAGGCATCAGGCTTTGCATAAAATACTCCGTTAATCGGTGGTCTTTTCTACGTAGCCGGTCATTGGCTGTTCGCCATCCAGCGCAAATGAACCATCCAGATAAAGCGGATAGGTCATTTCGGCTTCGTAGAGGAAATAACAAAGGGTATGCGCGGGTTTTAATTCATTGAATGTGGATTCAAGAACTTTATCGCCCAGCGTCATGAGCCGTTCGCCAACGCGGGAAGTCCCCGCGCGGAAATAATAAAGAGGAACTTCTAACCCATAGACGTTTACCCGCCAAGTATAAATAATATCGTCGATATAAAGCGTATCACCGCAACGACTGGAACCGACCCTGAAGGGTTGTAATTCATCAATGGTGATGGTGTAGCCAATCCTGCTGGCCATCGTGATGAAATACGGAATACTTAAACCACCAATTTCTGATAACTTAATCAGCACCCGATCGAGGCGCTGCTGATAACTGTCATCCTCATTAGGCGTGACGCCTAAAACACGCTCCCAGTCTGTCAGCAGGTTATCAGCAAAAAAGGGTGCAACAGCGTTCAGTGCATTATTTGCTGATTCATCCGTTGCATCGAATGCGTTACCTTCTGCCGATAACTCAGCTGATAAGGCTGGTTGCTGCGTATCATAGGCAACCGGCGGCAGTAACAGGGACAAGAGGTTCTTCGCATTGCTCATAGCTGCGATACCTCGATGCTGCCGACACGGATCCATTCCACGACGGTTTCACTGACATCTGGGAATACGTTCGACGTCGGCGAGACGATGACACGGTCCACGACACCGGTCACGATAGAAATCAGCATCTCGGCCTGAGAACGAATAAACGGCTCACCTGGCGGTAATTTATTGATATAGTCGGTCAGCGCGGAAATAATATTTTCACGCGCCACATCAATTGTCACACCATCCAGCGAAACCTGAATATCCAGGTCTACCGTTTTAATCGTCGGCCCCAGTACCAGACAGTTCTTCGCTGTTACCGGACGTACATCATCAATATATGCCTGCGTGGCGGCAATAATTTCGGCAGAGGGTAAACCGTCGGCCGAGGTAATAACCACGTCAACGGTACCCAGACCGCGCCGCAGGGGATAAACATAAGCGGCCGTGACGCCATCCACGGACATCGCCCAGCGGCGGTAATCGTACTTATTCCCGCCGGCTGGAGCCCGACGAATAATGTCAAGCAAACGGTCCAGTAACTCAGTATCGGATTCCTGGTCAGTTCCCCCGGACATAATCCCGATAATAACAGTGCTGTCGAACCCTGTCGGCGTGCTGGTAAACGTGCCTGTAGTGATGGCCGTGGTATTACCGGCAGTGCCGGCAGTGGAATAGCTTGCCGCTACCGTACCGTTACCGTCGCTATCAAGCGTCACTGCGGCCGTGGTGGTATATGTCAGGCTACCGCGCGTCACACTGTAGCCGGCTGCTGCCGTCGCGCCGGGTTCGCCGGTGACAGTCAGGATGCCGCTGGCCGTGGTAGCCGACTTGCGATACAGGCCGCGTGTACGGGCGTGCCATTCGAGAAACTCGGTATCGGCGGTGTCGGGAAATATCTGGCGAACTATCCAGCCCTGATACTGATAAATACCGGTGGCCACGCTGGCTACTGCGCTGGCGCGGATATATAAGTCGCTGTCAACGCCGATATCCGCGTCTGTATTCAGGTTTTTAATATCGCGCAGAATATCGCTGCGGATATCTTCAAACGTCGGCGTGATAAACGGCATTAAATAACCCTCACAAAATGCTTAAAGGGGACGGTAATACCATCGGCCTGAATAACGGTGATCAATAAAAGGAGCCAGCCCGGCTCCCCCTGAAAGGTTTCTACTGTGATACTTTTTGCCCGGCCGTCGGTATCGGCCGTCAGCGGTGCCAGCGCCTCTTCGGCATACTGACGAGCGAGCTTATGTACACGGGTGACATCTTTCTCTCTCTTCAGCAGGTAAAGCTTTGAACCGACGTCCGGCTGCGCCCACCACGAGCCGAGCGGGATGGTCAGACGCAGATACACTGCGTTAGCCAGGGTGCTGGTACTCGTGCCGGCGTAGTCGCCGGTTGTCGGGTCTAATAGTCTGTCCACGCTGCCATGATGACAGCGCGGTATACACGGATTAAGCTGAAGAGGTTCAGTGGGTTCGGAGGGGATTACATCTGCTGGTTCGGTTTATCCGTCGTGCCGGCGTCGCCGCCATGATCGTGGTCATGGTCGTCATAGGTCTCGCGTATCGCATCGAGCGTCGATTTACCGTCAGAAAGCTGATCGCTGGCTTTGAGCAGCGGGGTCTCAAAATTTGCGCCAGTAGTTGCGGTGACGTCGTAGTCCTCAGCCTGCACGGTATATTTTTTGGTTTTCACGAGGTACTCGTCGCACTCTGTCTCGACGATGCGGCCTTTTTTGATATGCACATAAGCACCTTCCTCAGAGTAGATGGCCATCTCGCCGCTGGCCACCTGCAGGCGGTATGCGCCGTTCTCGGTGGCAATGATGATGGCGTGCGACGTCTGGCCACCGATGGGGAGCACGATACACTGAGTGCCGGCAGGCGGGCAACTGGTAAACCCGAAGTGCTGGAACAGTTCGGCGTCCTGCAGCTGCTCGCCGGCGAGCCCTTTAAGCTGCACCTGCTGAATACTTAAATCGCTTTTAACACGGGTTAAACGCCCCCTGAAAGCAAGGCGAATACCGCGCAGTGCAGCACGAATACGTAAATCAACCTGGTTCCACATCGACTATCCCCGTTTCCAGTTTTTTCTTTTTCCGTCCCTTGCGGGCCTTTTTCTTCTTCGGCCACGCATCCGGTATCCAGACGCCGTCTTCTTTCAGCCTGAGCGTGGTCACCGCGCCGCCCGGGCGTCCGCCGGTGAACTCGCGGCCCATCAGAAAATAAACAGCATCAATACCATGTGGCTCGCTGATAACGTGGATACGCTGTCCAGGCTCCCATAGCACGCCGTCGCTTGTCCGGTGGCCCTGAACCCGGGCAATCAGGGTATAACCCTCCAGTCGGGCATCGGCCATCATTTTGCGGGCGCGGTAGCGAACCTGTTCCAGGTCATCGGCATCGTGCATGACGACCACCTGCGGCCGGTAATACGTGACGGTGGGATCCTCTACGATAAACTTCAGCCCGTGCTGGCCAGTCTCGGCAAGCCCGGTATCCTGCTCGGTGTCGGTGGTGTTCGTTTCTTCTGCCACTGAGAATGTGTTCGGGCTGGTGACGTCGATAATCCCCAATTCTTTCTTTTTGTTCGTCGAGTGCGCATGGCCCTGCGCCAGCACCGTCAGACGGGAAAAGCTGCGCTCCATACTGCTTTCATCGGTGAGGCTGAGCAGGTTGTTGCCTTTACCTGAACGGCGCATCACCAGCGTGGCCACCGGCGCGGCCGTATAGTCCGGGCCACCGATGACCAGCGTGCCGTCCGGGCGGAACCATGGCCATAGCCCGCGACCGGCACAGGCCCGCAGCAGGATATCCCATGCCCGCTCGCCCGGTTCGGTGGTGATTTTGTCATTGCGGATCGAGCTCTCGGCGTGTAGCTCGATGTTTTTAATACCCAGCGGCCGCACGACCTGGGCGATGACCTCTTCCAGGCTGGCCTGACGACTGGTCAGCAAAGGCGATGCGCAGTCCACCAGGATGGCAGCACCGTCACGGCCGGTGACGGACAGCGATACCTGATCGCGGCTGACGGTGCGGGAAACCCGGTCTATGCGCCCGGACATCACAACATCCGGCCCGACGCGAACCTGAACAGGAACGCCCCGGGCCACGCCTTCCGGGAAGATGCCGGCAGGCAGGCCGAGACGCATCGACCACGCATCGGCGGGGATGAGAAAGTCACTGTCGATACCATAAGCTGACCAGTCGGAATGCACCTTACCGCCCACGATCACAGAGACTTTATCGAGGTCGATATCCTGCGCGGTCTGTTTATTCTGCGTAGCCATTCAGCACGTCTCCCGGGATGATGTGATTAGGGTCCCGGAGGGACGGATTCAGGAGCTTCAGCTCGCTGGCGCGGGTGTAGTCGCCGTACCACAGGTGCGCCAGCAGGTGCAGGTTCGTGGCGCTGGCCACCGTGCGCTGAATCATCGGCGGTCGGGCATTAATCAGGGCCACAGCCATCGACTGCAGGGAGAGCGCGGTGTCACGCAGACCGTCGATGACCGGCTGATATTCCAGGGCGATCGACGTCTCTGAACTGCTGACGTTTTCCATCTCCGCCGCCCAGGTACTGCGCACGCTGTCGATGGCGTTCTGTACCGCCTGACGGGCATCACCGGCGATCAGACTGATATCAGCGGGACTGAGTGAAGCCGTGATGGTCTCATCACTAAGAAGGTCTGACGCCTGCTGCGCCAGCTCGATGGCCACGCTGATCATGGTCATCGCGATGAGCTCGCGGATATCACTGGTGGTCACGTTCGCCGGCATCTCGACTGATGCCGTTACATCACCGGTGACCAGACCTGCCGGCAGCGCGGCCACTTCATCGGCCTGTGTTTTTACCGCCGCCCAGTCAGCGATGACTACGGCCGGCGCTGACGCATAGACGGCAGAGTCGCTGCTGATGGAGCTCATGGCCGCTGAGCTCTGCAGGCTGAGGGCCGACTGAATATCGTTCATGAAAGCGGACGGGAAGTTAACAAAATCGGTGGTACTGCTGATAAACCCGGTGATATCGCCGCGCAGAACCGCAACCATATTCAGCGCCGTCACGCCCAGCGCTTTGGCCCGGGCCAGATACTGCCGCGCCGTTCGTAGCGGCTTCATGGCGTTATCCAGCAGCGTCGCGGCGTTATCGAGGATCCCCTGAGCCTGGTTGAATATGGCGTCGGCCTGGCTGAGTGGCCACTCGCGTACAAAGAACTCGACATCCAGACCTGACTGCAGGAACTGCAGATCAACGGTGCAGTAATCGGGGTTCTCCGCGTCGTGGTTTACCTGGTAGACGTAACACAACATATCCGGCATGGAGCCGAACACCGGGTGAATCAACTCGCCCGGGCCACGCGTATCGAGGGCGGCGATAAACGCCTGCAGCCGGCTTTCGTAGTCATCGCCAAAGAACACCGCCTGGCACTGTAGGCTACGGGGTTTACCGCCGAGGTCTTCAATATTAGCCCCGTTGCGATACGGGTATTCATGTTGGGCGATATCGCGCTGCACGCTGTCACGCGCGGTAATGATATCGAACGCGACACCCCGGAAGCTGGCGTCCTGAAGGTCTGTTTCCCATGCCATCAGTGCGGTCCTCCCTGCGGCCCACGCGCAGCAGACCGGCCGTTAGCTTCGTTAACGACCTCTGCCAGTACCCGGCCATCGACCTGCAACTGGGTGGTGATGTTGATTGGGGTCTGCGCCGCTGGCTGCTGCGCGAACGGCGGCACCGGGTAACCGTTGGCTGATTGAGGGATACGGATATTCTGCGGCGATGACCACCACGAGGAAAAATCAAAGTCGAATAATGGTTGTTTATTCTGCTCTCGGCGTTGTTTCTCACGTACGAGAAATTCTCCAGTGCTTGTTCCGGCTTTCGACGCATCACCAGCAACGCTGTTAAATTGGTCATTGAGGTCGTCGGCGGCAAACACAGCAGCCAGGGGGCCAGCAATTCTTAGACCGCCACGAAGCATGCGACCAAAGGAACCCCCCGTACGAGGCGTACGCCCACCACCAGGACCTCCCCCCGGGATAGATGAGCCGCCATTGCCCATATCCGATAATATTTTAATACCGGCAAAAGCCCACGCTGCTGCGGCCATTGCCTTGATTGCCGTCTCGGCTCCTGCCAGAGCTTTCGTCAGGCCGGGGTATGCGCTGGCGTAATCGTTGAGTTCGCCAGAGAGTTTACCCAGCACATCTGACAGCGGCTGGATCGAGTCCATCTGCGCAAAGTCCCGGGTATTATTGAGCTGGTTGACTTTGTATAGGTTAGTACCCTGAATCAGGTCAAAGTTTTGCTCACCAGCCTGCTGGCTTACAGGCAGATTCCGTTCCGTATTGACGCCCTTAACCACGTCATTCATATAGCCACGGTTAGCACGGTATGCAATCAGGGCCATCAATGCCTGGCGGTCAGCAATGATTTTGCCAACTGCAGATCCCTCCAGCAGCTTCGCCTGTGACTCCATTATCTCCCGACGGGTAGACCCGTCAGAGGTACTACTCAATTGCTTCTCCAGCTTTTGATAGGCTGGATTGTTGTTAACAATCTTGTCAACGATACCGCTGAAAGCATCTAACGCATTAATACCCTTACCTCGTGCGGCGACCAGTGACCCGGGGAGGTCAATCCCTTTACCGTTATAAACGATCTTCGCTGCAGAGGTTGCGGCGTCCTGACTGTTGATTTTTGCCAGCAGGTTAACCACGTTATTACCGGCTTCATCTGTTGAGCCGGCAGTTATCGCTGAGGCCTGGTTGATACCGAGCAATACAGCCAGATCACCGAGCCCGCGCATACCCAACGCATTACCGGCGGCAAGCTGCTGTGGGAGCCATTTAGCCTGGTCTTTTAGTTCGAAGGAACCTAACTGCCCGGATTTAATGGCCATGTTCAGTGCAGTAGGGATTTGCTCATCGGTGATACCAAATGATTGCTTGAGTCGAATAGCAATTTGAGCAAGGTCTTTTGCATCAGCTCCCGATGCAGTGGAATATTTTTGCAATGTAGGTAATAAGCGTTCCGCGGACTTATAGTCCACAGCACCCGAGGCAAGCAAGGTATCAAGCGTCTCTGCGGCTGACTCTTTATTGCCACCGCCAACGGCAACAGCACGGCGGATCAAGGTATCCATCGACTTCATACCTGCCTGACGGCCGGCAAGGTTATCATCTGCAAACGCGGTGTTGGCCATATTGGCCAGACGCTGCTGATACGTCATCTGGTTACTAACTGAAGGCGCGACAATAGCCCCTGCGGCTGCGATGCCGCCGGCGAACGCCGTGACATTACCACCCCACATACGGGCGCGTTCCATGCGTGACATTGACTGACCGGCACCATTGAGCTCGGTGCGCAGCTGCGCGACCTGGTTCGTCATCGCACGAAACGCGCGGGTCTGTTCATTAGCAGTGAGGGTGCCGGTTCGGAGCAGACGATTATAGGCGGCCTGCGTCTGCGCTATCTCGCGCTGGATGTCGCGTTCAGAGCGGATCCCCAGCACAGAGCGGGCATTAGCAGCCCGTTGATATTCCTGCTGCAGGGTTCGGGATGCGCGGATACCGCTCTGTGATGATTGTTCACGAACTCGGGCGGCTTTCTTCCTCTGCTTTCTTATTGGCATTGGTCTGCTTTAAGACGTCGGCCAGTGCCTGGCGCAATGCCTTTGAGCCCTGGTCTTTTGCCATCAGGGTCATGGCAAGCTGTAGAGCACGCATTTACCTTTTCCCCTTCTTTTTCCTGCGGGATTTTACATGAGGAGTACGGGAAGCCGGCTTCCTGCCGTGCAACCCGTCGAGATCGTCAAGCCAGTTGGTCAGCTCGCTGACGGTCATTCCTTCGATACGGTCTGCGCTGATGCCGAATCGTCCGAGGATGAGGGTGGCTCGCCTGAGCCCTGAGAGGCCGGCAGCACGCGCATCCGCTTTTTTTTAAGCCCGGTCAGCTCGGCATCCAGAAGATCCATATCTTCATCGGTCAGCCCATCCAGCAATAGCTCGGCGGTAATTTCCTCTTTTGGCAGGTCCCCCAATGACTCAATCACTTCAGCCATAATTGCTGCGCGGTAGTACATGGAAGCGGCCGGGGATTCGGCTTCTCCCATGGCTTCCGTCGTCGCCGCCAGTGCTGCGACGGTATGGCGAATGACTGGAACTGTCACGGTGTAGTCATAGTGAATGGTGTCACCGTGAGGCACGCCGTAAAGTAATTGTCCTGATGCTTTCATTAGCCTTGTACCTTACGCAGTGACTGGATCGTGATATCGCGGCGGGCTTCGTTATCCACGGTGTACTGTTCCCCGGTCTGAGTGGTGAAGCAGTCCAGATAGGAGTACAGCGGGTTACCGTCCATATCCATGGTGGTCAGTTTGGCGCCCTCCATTTCATCCCAGTCCGGCTGCGCGACGTTTTTCGGCATCACAACGGTGATCTGCAGTTGGTGCTCGGCGATGCCTCTTGCGAAGCCTTTCGCGCGGCCGGTACGGTTCATCGTCTTCACCAGCTTGCGGCCGGTGTTCGTCTGGGGACGAATATCGGTAACCTCAATCTCCTGACCGTCCACGTACAGAACGATTGAGCCGACGTATTCTTCAAGTGCCATTTACATGCTCTCCTTACAGAAGCAAATCGATACGACCGGCGAAGACGTGGAGACCGTTCACCACATCCGACGGAATACGTGCATTCAGGCGGTTAACGTCCTGGCTGTCTCGCTCGACGATCAGCGCGTCCTTATTGGCGTCAACTTCCTCAATGATTTCCAGCTCTTCCAGCTTCAGCAGCACGTCATAAAGCTCGCTGCGGACCAGCGGAGGCGTGCGGGTGGAAAGCTTTTCACGCGGGAATCGCAACGCAATACGCTCGCGGCACGCTTTACGCACGTAATCCAGGGTGCGGATGGTCGTCAGGTCCAGCAGGGACACATCATCGACGCCGCTGGCGTTGCGGGTATAGGTCGTGATGGCGCGGACGATCTGCACCGTCTCACCAGACCCCACTTCAAACGGAGTCAGGCCGTTATGCAGCGCGTTTTCCTGCTCGGTTCGTCCCGGGCGGCTGGCGAGGTCCGTCACATCCAGTGCCAGCGTCAGGGTGTTCAGCGGCCGGGCCGGGTCTTCTTCACTGGCAATACGTGCGCCATATGCCGCCGCAATCTCTGCCGGCAGCATGACGGAACCGTTATGCCAGCCCACCGTAATACGTCCGCTGTTGATTTGTGATGCCAGCGTGGTACCGGCGGCGAGCGTACCCGGCCAGCCGGCGACGCCCACCGCGCCACGCTGCTCCATCGGACCGGAAACAAAATCCAGATGGGTACGCAGTGCCGTCAGCGTTGCCTGGGTGCAGAATGGACTGATGATGATGTTGTGACCTGCAGCCACAACGTTCGCCAGCGCCGGCGCGATATCCGGGTCAGTGGCTCCGCTGGCCATCGCAACGATGGCAGTCGTCGTACCTGACGCGGTGGTCTGCGCACGCAGGCGGATATCGTTACCGGCGGTACCTTTGTTCTTCGCGGTCAGCGTTAGGACACCAGCAGCCACTGCCGCGGTAACGGGCAGTTCCGGCTGATTGTCGATCGCAGTTTTCATTGCTGCGGCGATGGCCGTTGCGGTATCTGCCGCACTGACGGCCACATCCACGCGGGTTTTACCGACCCACAGGCTGACAACGCCCTGCGAGCTGGCGGGCCCGGTGATGGTCAGCGTACCGGTGGCGGCAACGCCGGCGCTCGCATCGCTGACACCGATAACGGTCAGGTCAAGATAGGCATAGGTGCTAATGGCCGTCACGACCATAAGGTGCGCAACGGACCCGTAGCCAAAGTAAACCGCAGCCTCATCGCCGCTGAATACACTGGTGGCCACAAGCGGATCGAGGCTACCGGTGGCGAGCATCGGGGCGACAATCAGCACCTTCTGCGCGTTCGCCGGCAACGTGCGTACCGCAAGTCGCGTATTGAACTCGAAATACTGCCCCGGCTTGCGGATGCTCGACGGGATATTGTCGAAAGAAATATTCGGGCTGGACATTATTTAGTTCCTTTGCCGGTAGTCGCTTCAGTCACTTCGACCAGGTCGCCCTCGTTAAGGCGGCGCTGGTAATAGGTGCTCCCGGGAACCTCAACAGGCTCCTGCTCGATGTAGCGGCGGGGGTTATCCTCGCGCGGTACTCGGATCCCTTCACGGGCTTTAACTTTCATGATGAATAATGTCCTCAGCAGCGAACGGCTCCCGGCCGTTCAGGAAATACTGCAAATCGGTGGTCAGCCAGGCTGGATCATCCTCGCTGCTGGCACCGCCATACTCGCCAAAAATCTGGTCAGGATGGCCGGGCGGCAGGTCCGCAGGAGCCAGCGGAAAGCGGCCATTTTGCAGTGATTCAGAATCAAAACGGGTGTCGAACTCGCAGGCAAATACGGACATAGCGGCCTTCTGAACCTGCGTGTTAAACAGGGTTCGCACCTTGCCGGGCATCAGGTGGTCAATCGGTAACCCTAAATCCTGCCGAGCCAGCAGCCGACGAATGGCATACACCAGCTGGTAGGAGCCGACCTCGTTGAATGACGGCCCACCATGGCGGGTAGCCTGGTCACTGCGCACGCTTCGTGCACCGGCGATGACCACAAAACGCCCGGTATCACGCCACTTATTACGGGCGGTGCTCAGCAGCTCTGAACCCTGAACACCGCCAAACGTGACCCATACCCCCGGCAACTGGCGAACCACCTCAGCAGGTTCGCCATCGAGTTCGCCACTGTAGGAACGCACCTCGCGGACCAGTTTGCCGAGCCCCCGGGTGAGCCTGTCGATAATGGCGGATTCGATTTGCGTGATAATCAAAATGCACCCCCATCCGTTTCACTGCGCCCGAAAACCCGGCCATTCGAGGAAAAGCGGGAAACACTCCCGCCCTGAGCGACTGAGCCATCCGGGAGACGGCCCAGCGTGATGCGGCCATCAGCCACACGCTCCAGATACCTGATTGCGTCTTCATAACGTTGACGTATCTCCTCCGTGTTCTGCGTCTGTGCGCCGGTCAGTTCGTACCGGGCGATATCGCAGCATTTACCCGTCAGGATCCCGGGCGTATCGGTCCATGGCACCGGATAACGGCCAGCAAGGTAGCTGTCGATGGTGGCGGTGGCCCGTTCAAGGCCACCGTTCAGCACGTCGTCGTCAATCTCACCGGTAAAGTCACGATCGGAAAGCGCGATACATTCCGTTTCACCAAACTGCCTGACCATATCGTCCCGGGTTGCGTACATAGCTGGCTCCGCTTACTTTTTCTCTTTAGCCGAAGACTCAGCCGCTGAAGTATCGGCAGCGACGTTATCCTTCGCCTCCGGTGACAGGCTCGCCGTCTGAAGTGCCAGCGCAGCCTGCAGACGATCGCGGTCAGTGGTTACGTCCTTCAACTGGGTCTCCAGCTCCTGAATGCGTCCCAGTGCGGCCTTCAGCTTGTCGTCATCGCCGCTGATCGCGCCGGTATGCACGACCAGCGCCGGCTCGGCACGCAGGATGGCGATCTGCTCTTCGGTAAAACTGCCATCCGGCCAGGTCACAGGCACGTCACGGTGTGCCACACCACAGCGACGGAACCCGTCGCGCTTGGAGGTAATCGTAATTTCAGGCATTTATGCATCCACCCCGGTTGAACCAAAAGCCATCTGCCAGAAGCCATAACCGCCGTTGGAGCGGGCTTCGGCACCAAATTTGTACTTCTTCATCAGGAAGACGTCGTCGCTGTCCATATTGGTCTGCTCGACGAACACCGGTTTTTTACGCTCCTGGTAGACCAGCGGCTTCACCGGCTGGGTGTTGTCAAAGAGATACCACTCGGTATCCGTGGCCAGCCCCGGCCAGACCAGTACTTTCGCCGTCCCCTTGTAGATGTTCGGCGTATTGTCCGGGAAACGGTCGGCCGTCATCAGGTAGTTGGCTTCATCTTCCAGCGCTGGAGGGACAACCAGCAGGCCCGGACGGATACGCAGGTTCTCACCTTCGTCGTCTTTGAAGTCGCGCATGGCTGAACGAGCAGCACCGTAAGACGCTTTCGCAGCGGCGAACGTTGCCGCTGACAGCTTTTTGGTCCCTTTATTTGACGCCACACCATTACCAACCGGGTGATCCGTATCGAAGAAATACTGCCCGTCGTAACAGAAGTTGGTGAATCCACTGCTCAGCAATCGCCCGATGATATCGGCAGGCAGTTCTGCTGCCGACTGGCCCGCGCCCTGAGCCTGCTGCGCATAGCCCAGCATGGTGTCGTCTTCAATGTCGTTACGATCGACTTCGATGGTCGCTTCCCAGTCCTTGTTACGGATGGTGTAGCTGAAACCTTCCAGGGCTTTCACCACTTTTTCACCAATCCACTCGCGCATTTTCGGGAAACGCGAAAGCCAGGCGTAATTTTCTTCCTTGGTGGTGGACGGCACGACCATCGCAATCTGCTGCCAGTCGTTGGGGGTCTGATCAAACGCATTCTGAAAGGTCTTCTTGAGACCGATAAAAATGGTTTTCAGGTTCTGCTTGTTAACAATCACGGCTGCTCTCCTTAAATTTCAACCCAGACACCGTCGGACTCGACGGCAATAACTTTACCTGCCACTGGTCGTGCATCGGTGTTGCTGGTTTTTGCCACGGTGATGCTGTCGGCGACATAACATGGCTTTCCGACATCAGCCTGGGTTACGGCATCCCCGGAAAAGTTCGCCAGCTTCCACGCCTTACCTCGACGCACGAGAACAGACGTCGCCCCAGCCGCGCCGGCGGTGTTATCGGCATACTCATCGGAGACGCCGAAGATGGTCAGGGCCGCAGTGGCTGCCCCCGGAACGGCCAGACCACTGGCGTTAACGCCGACCAGGTGTCCGCCATAAATCATCGTGGCCGCAGCCACAGGCACGGCGACCAGATCGCCGTTACGCCAGGGAGTATTACGATCAGGCATTGCCGGATTCCTCTTTAAAGTTGTTCGGATCAAGCCCCATGATGCTGAGCATCGCCGGATTCAGCTCATCGTCCGGGGCGGAAATAGTGCGGGATAGTTGACCTGCAGGAGCTCGGCCACCGGTCTGAGTAGTCGTCAGCGCGGCGATGCGAGGCTGCTTACTCAGATGATCACGGAGTTTGTCGGGACTGGATTTGGCCAGCGCCTCCGCCCAGCCTTTCTGCGCCGGCAACAGACGGCCGTCAGACAATGCTGTCTGAATCAGGTCGGTGGACTGCTGCAGCGTCAACTGAGCAATTTGCTCTTCACCGGATGCGCGGGCCTGCTCGATCGCCTGATTCATGACGTCAACAGAGACCCAGCGTGCCGGGTCCGGGGTTTCAACCTGAGACGTCAGCGCAGCGACGCTGGCTTCCAGCCCGTTAATCCAGGCAAGACCGGCGGCGGCCTGGCTGTCCGAAGCCTTAATTTTGTTAATGAGCTTCTGTAGCTCGTTTAAAATGTCGGCTTCCGTTGACGAAAGCGGCAGTCCCAGAAACCAGCGGAGCTGCTCCAGTAAATCTTCCATTGTTGAATCCTCAGTTGAATTGATGGCCAGCAGAGACGCGGCGGCAAGCATCGCCTCATCCATACCGTCCAGGGCGGGCGTATTGGTCAGGGCCGCGTTGATTAACGTGGTGACCAGACCACTGGTGTCGTACAAAAATACGGGGGAAATAAATTTGTATTCGCCGGCGTCGATAGCGGCGGCGGCAGCCTCAGTCCATTCGACATCGACCGCGAACAGACCCACACCCTCGCGCCATTCCAGCTTTTTGAACCAGCCGGAAGCCGGAGCCGGCAGACCGTTCTTCGCCGATCGCAGGGTCTGGTGTTCGTAGTCGATGACATAGGGGGTCTGGCGGGCGTCAGCCGCCGCGATAAGCGCGGCCGCGATAGTGCCGTCAATAAACCAGCCGTCAGGGCATTCAGCCGGGCGACCATCGCCGGCACGGAAGGTGCCGGCCGGTAACAGCTGGATCACGCCGCGAGTGGCGGCGTTGATAACCTGTGAGAGTGACGCGATACGAGTTTTCATGACGCTGACATTACGGGGATGCCGGCGACGATTTCAGTTGAAGGACTTCAGTGGGTATATAAAGGAAGGAACCGCGTCAACATCATGTCACTCTGTCAGGGTGCAGGGCAATAGCGCTAAACGCTTTTAAACCGCTTTTAAAAACGCCTGAACACCCTTTGAAGGTAGTTCCGTTCCGTTTAAGACAAAGAAACGCCCTGTGATGCGTTACAGCGCGTTTTTGGTTTTCGCGGGTTATCGGTAGATCTGACTGAAATAATTCGCCGATTTTTCTTCCATAGCGCTGACGTCGGATTCGGCCAGAAAAAGAAACGGGCGGGCAGGCATTCTAATCTCATACGCCGGGATGGTATTCCACTCTGCGTAATTAGCTTTACTCTTGCGGGCAAACTGATTGTTCAGGGTGCCGTCCTTGTTCTGGTGGTAATAAGCCTGCTGGCTACGGGCGGGGATGCTAATCTTACCACCCGACTGGTGAATGCCGGCATAGATGACATTGGTCCCGACGGTCGCCATATCGTTGTCGCTGTACTGAACGATGCTCGAAGCCAGCCGACCAGACCGCTGCAGTATCTGACCTGGCCCCCTCCGCTTAGCATAACGTGGGCTCCATCCGAGCCACTTAGGCCGGCCTTGTTGCTCGAAGTTCTCCTGTACTGCATCCTCCATCATCCCGGCCAGCATTCGCATCAATGGCGCACGATTCTCAAAGCTCCTGATGAGCTCACCCAGCGAGCGCTCAAAGTCAGTGACGTCAAAAACGATGTTATAGGCCATTTAACGCGCCCTCCAGTATCGGTAATTCAGCCAGCGACTGCAGGGACGCCGGTGTCAGTTCTGCACCGCCGTCCGGTAATTGCAGCTCGTAACCGGCAGCGTTCTGCCGGGGAACGGCCCGCACCTGGTGGAATGACTCGCCATTGCGGATGACATAAAGCAGATCGTCACCATCAGCCAGAACCGCTTCAGGCTGGCGCAGCTGGGCCGGCAACAGCTCCCAGAGTGGCCCGGGTGACTGTACCACCGCGCTGTCGGTCACCGTCATCACTGCGGTGTCGGGCATACGGCCACGACCGGCCAGCGCATCGAGCGTACGGGTGCTGAGTGCGCCGGCATGACGGAAAGCTCCGGCGGGCTCACGCAGCAGCGACTGGTTCACGAAGCGGCGCATGTCGGACGTGAGCGCGTCAAGCAGCTGCGGCTCCGAAAGTGTGTGCTGAACAGCCAGTGCGGCCATCTGTGGTGGTGCTGTAGTTGAACGGTCCATCAGTCTCTGACCGAGGCCGGCCAGCCAGCCCTGACCCGGATTGTGGCCAAAGCCGGCATCAGGGGTATATAGCTGACCGTTGTAGCGGAATGCCTGCACCTCGCGGGTATCCTGCGGCCCCCATGCCTGCTGCACGGTTTCCAGATGCCCCTCGCTCGACCAGACGGAGATGCTTTTGCTGTCGATATCGCTTTGCGAGCGTGCCCGGACGCGGCAGCGGCATCCCCAGCCGTCGGGCGGATAGGCAAACTGCCAGATGGGATCGTCATAGCGGGCCGTCAGTCCGTTCAGCGCCGCGTGTGCAGGCCGTGTGCGCAGGTCCATGACCGCCACGCGCGTCCAGTACGGGCGGTCGGCGGCATTCTCCATCTGCTGGGCGTAGCGGCCGGCACCATAGGACGACTGCATATTGGTTTCAAAGATGGTGCGTAGCCGGCGCGGGGTTAACTGCTTGCCCTCCAGTACGCCATCCTCATCGGCGACCAGCTTCGCCTTATCGGCCAGCCAGCCTTTCTGCGTCAGCTTCTGCGTCATCTGCCGGCGGAACTGTTCCAGCGTCAACCCGTTGTCCAGTGAGTCCTGCAGTCCTGCGCGAACGTCCTGCAGGATATCCTGGCGAAGGATGCCGGCGACGGTGAACGCCGTCGCGTGCGCCCGCGCCTCCACCTCATGCCAGTTAAAGCCTATGGTGTAGCCCTTGGACTGGAAATACTCGATGGCCTGCGCCGGCTTCAGGCCAATCGCATAGCTCAGGTCAACGCTGTCAGGCATCGGAATTCAGCCGCCCCCATACGTCCGCGACAAAAAGCGCCTGCTCCAGCAGGGTCACCAGCTCGCTGTCGTCCAGATCCGGGTAACTGCCGGCAATAATATCCATAGCCTCATCAGGCAGGCGGCCATCCTGCAGGGCAGCGACCAGCGGCGCAATGAGGTTCTGCATGGCGGCGGCGATCTTCTCCGGCACCGGACGGCCGTTATCCAGCGCCTCCTGCGCCGGGTCTGACAGCTCTGCGGCGGTGGTCAGGGCAGCAATGCGCCGGAACCGCTGACTCAGTGCAACGGGTAACGGTGTGCCGGTCTGGGCCGGGGCCTCCAGTACGGCCTCATCTTTCTGGGGAACCGGAATACCCAGCTTTGTATGCACCCAGGATGCCGGAATGGTTTTCACACCCGATTCCACCAGGTTTTTCACCCCTGCAGAGAAGGTTTCGATATCTTCGATATCCCGGGTATCAAATACCAGTTTAGGCAGCTTGCGGCGTGAAACCTCATACCCGTTAATCCGCAGCAACATATCAATCATGTTGCTGAAGAAGCCATGCAGCTGCTTGGCGTCAGAGACCAGGATGTCGTGGCGAACGTCGTTGTGTACGTTGCCGAGCGCATTGGTTGAGGTCTTGCCATCGGCCTGGCTGGTAAGCGTGGCCCCGAGAATGACTTTAGATTCGGTGCGTTCGCACCAGTCCATCATCGCGACGAACGGGTCTGCCTGGCCAGATGCTGCCGATTTAAAGTCAATATCGGTACCCTGCGGAATAATACCGGCCGCGTTATGGCCCAGGGTGACCAGCGCTTCGAACAGCGCGTCTTTGTCCTGGTCCGTTGCACCGGCCATATATTTCCCGACGCGTGCCGGCAGACCATAAATCTCCAGAAACTCCGCCAGATCGCGAACCGCAAAGTTCTTGAACAGGTACGGCCAGACCAGCACGCGGTACAAACCCGACTGACCGGTAAAGCCGGTTTTCGCGTTATGCTTGTGTACCATCCAGCCGAACGGCATCAGCTCGGCACCCTCGATGCTGCCATCATTCAGCCGGATAATATCGCCACGGTCGGGGCGGGCCTGGAACCAACGATGCGGCCGCAGGTGGGCCTCGCTGGGTAGCCAGACATTCTCTTCAAGCTCCCACTCCAGTTCCTGACAGCTGAAACCATGCCCGATCGCATCCGCTGCCTGCAGGATGATATCTTCCAGATTATCCAGGGAGTCGAACCACTCCTGAACCATCGCCGCGAGGTTCTTCTCTTCCGCTGTCGCGTTCCGGCGAGGCTCGATGCTCCAGTCGAGACCCAGCAACGCATTCTTACGCTTGGCCATCTCCGAGAAAATATGGCCGTCTTTTTCGACCATATCGTCAAAAAGGTCAGCCTGGGCGGAAAGATAACCCTGCTCGGCTTCCTGCAGTATCCGGGGCAGACGGCGAATCGTCAGCCCCCGCGACGGGTGATCGGGATACGTGCTGTTCAGCTGAATCATCCGTGCTGTCTGCGGCGCTTTTGTCACCGCCTTATCAAATGGGCGGCCCCACTGATCAACTATCTTGCCCATTACCATCCTCCGTTACCAAAGCGCGAGCGGGAACGCTGGCGCTGCTGGCCTGAATGTCTGTTGTCATCATCTCTGTCATCGTCCTGCCGGCGCGGAACGTGGCGGAAACCGTCACGCGTCCCAAAGGAGTTGCACAGCGCCCAGAGCATATGCAGGGCATCCGGGCCATCATCATGGTCTGCCATAGGAAAATGGCGGAGCTGCTCTATCAGGGTGACCTGGGTCGGGCTGAGCCGAATTAGTTGGTTGAACACGTAGGGCTGCAGCGACTCGATACGCAGGATTTTGTCCGAGTGCGGAATAACCGGCATCGCCGGAACCGGGACCCCGAGTTCTGCTGACTGGCGGACCAGCTCGGTACGCAGGAACTCCTGAAACTGAACCGCCTCAACCGACCAGCACAGGCATCCGTATTCGCGCTGTAGCGCGATGGTGTCGCTGATAATCACGCTCGGCAGACGCTTTTTAATGCGGGCCTCGACGACGTCCAGGACTCCGGTCATCCGGTTAAACCCGCCAACAAGGATCGCCGACGGGTCGCGGGAATTACCTTTAATACCCAGGCTGGGGTCGATGCTGCCGAAGAATGACCATTCCTTCAGTCGGTTAACCCAGAAGGTGATACAGGTGGCGAACGGCGCATCATCGCCGCTGACCGGGTCATTCTGGTATTCACTGTCGAATGTGCTGTGACCGTCACGGGCGCGGATCAACATCAGGGTATAGAGTGGCCGCGCTGACCAGGAAACCACCGCGCCGGCTTCCATTGCCTCCCTATGTTCATCGTAGAACGCCCGGGCCAGCAGCTCGCCGTCCTCGTCATTGTTCCGCAGGACTTCTTCCCACTTATCCCACAGCGTCATGTCTGACGGCCAGGTGATCAGCGCTTTAAAGCGTTTACGTTTCCACAGGGGATTCTTCAGGGTGCGTGACAGCACCGAGTCGTAATGCAGTATGGTCCCGATGTAGATCACATCGAACTTTGCCCCCGCGCCACCCAGCGGCAGGACGGTCTTTTTCAGCCAGTTATCCAGCTTGTCGCGCTGGTCCGGGTTACGGACCAGCTCATCGTTTTCAATATCATCGAGTACAGCCAGATCGGGACGATACGGGCCATGACGCAGGCCGCGCAGCTTTTTACCGCTACCGGCAACCTGCACCTTGATATCGGTCGCTGTCAAAATGGTACCCATCTGCCAGACGCGGCCCGCGCCGCAGGCGTCGGCAAAGTCCATCTTCAGCCGCGGGTTCCAGCAGAGCTCGGCCTTGATCGCTTCCAGCATCGGATACGCCTGGTCGATACTGTCCATGATGATGACCGGGTATTTTTTCAGCTCAAGGATGATGCACCACAGAACAAAGAGCTGGCTGACGATGGTCGATTTGGCCTCACCACGGGGAGCGGCGATGGCGTCCTGCTGACTGACGGTCGCGCTAACGATTTCAGGCAGACGCTGAAACAGGAACTTGTGCAGCTCCGATTCGTCCTTGTGGCGGATATAGTGCGGGAAGTAGTTCTGCACGAAATAACGAAAGCCGTTAACCGGATCCCGCACAGCATCACGTCGCTGGTTTACCGCATCCTGAGACGGGTCAAAGCCGACCTGTTCCGCCTCGATGGACCGGCGCAGCGATGCGGCCAGCTCGTTGAGCTGGGCCTCAAACTCCTTTTTGTTCAGGGAGACATTCTTTTTACGCGCCACAGTTATTCCCCGATACGCGAAAGCGGGACCGTCTGCCCGGCCAGTTCGTGCGTGCAGTCCGCCAGATACTGGATAAGGCCATCGCGCACAAAACTGTGACAGACACGGTGCTGGTCCTTAGCCCGGTCATCAAAAAATGCCGGGTTATCGCTCGGCTCTTCCCAGGTCACCAGGATACTGGGATTAAAAGTCGGGCGAACATAATCATGGTTCCAGTCCCAGCGCGGGCCGTCGCCCTGGCCAATGGTCACCTGATGGGAAAAACCGCAGCCCAGGCAGATGAAAGACAGGCGATCGTGAGACACATTTTTCACAACGGCGGAAATAAACATGATTTATTCCCCCTTTAAAGCGTCGTTAACAGCCGCTTCAAACAAGTCTTTAGCGCTCCAGCGTTCGTTACGCATAGAGTATTCCAGCTCTTCAACGCGGCCATCGAGCAGGTGAACGTCGATACGATCCTTAAACTCCGGCGCGATGACGTAAGCCACCTGGCTGGCCATCACGCTGACGCGGGAATTCACCCGGATTAATTTGTCAGCCATAGTGTTTTTGCACCTCATTACCAAAGGGTTCCAGCACCTGGACAAAGGCTTCCATATGCTTCGGGTATTTTTCACTGATGAAGGTACTGAGCATCGTCAGCACTTCCATGGCCGTGGCCAGCTGCGAGGTCTCCGGCAAAACGCGCTTGCTCGCCACCGTCGCTTTATTGAAGGCATCACTGAGACTGGCCAGCAGCTCAACGCGTGCCTGTGGCGGCAGCTGTGAATCAACGTTGAGCTGTTCAATGGTGGTCTGATACTGGACCAGCAACCCCATCAGGATGGCCCGGCCGACGTCCTCCATACCATTACCCGCCAGCACGTTCGCGGCACGGAGCTTGTCCCAGTCGTCGCCGCTGTCCTGCGCGTCTTTCTTCCAGCGGGCGGCCGTCGCAAAACTGACGCCGCATTGCGAAGAAACGATCTGCAGTGACAGCTGGCTCTGAATATAAAGCCGCCGTACTTTTTCCCTTGTCTCGGGCGGATGCGCCATATCAGAACCCCATCTTGGCCTTGATTAAGGAAATGGTCGTCACGACCAGCCCGCCCGACAGCGCCCCGGTCAGCCCGCCGGAGATAGCACCCTGACGGATAACCCGGCTTTCCATCGCATCAATACGCCGATCGATACGCATCACCGCCCCGGAGATTTTCTCCAGCTCCGGCATGATGTCGGGGGAGAACGGCCGGCGCTGTTCTGTCAGCAACTGCTGCAGGAGCATTAACGGGTCATCGCTGGCCAGCCTGACCGACGGCGTCACGTTTGCTGTGGTAATACGACGCTGCCGTCGCTTTTGTCTGGCCTTCATGTCCTGTCTGCCTTCTTGTCCAGTTTGTCGAGGATGCGGTTCAGTGAGTTCTTGATGTCCCGGATGTTGTCCGATACCTGGCTGTAATCACGCAGGGCATCGTCGCGCCGCTGGTATTCGGTTCTGATACGGTCAACCGATTCTTCCAGGTCACGGATATCCAGCTGCAGGCGGCGGATCCAGATGCCACCAAACAGCGTGACAAGTCCGAGCAGTAACTGATAAAGCATGTCCGATGTCATTGCGGCTCCTTACCGTAGAGCTGGCGGATGGTGTTCAGTTTGTTGCGGATGAGCTGGCACCATTCGCCGTATTCGTTGCTGTGGCCGAGGATTCCCCGGGGAGAGAGTCCGCCGCCGGCGCTGCCGGCATCGCCGGAATATCCAGCATTTCCGCTGTTGGCTGCTGACAGGTATTGACTACAACCGGGTCCGGCTGGATAGCCGAGGTTCTGCTGGTACAGGCACAAAGCGCCAGGACCGATACCAGTCCAGCCAGCACCATCTTTGCGTGCGAGTTCATCAATTTTTTCCTTCAGTTTTTGCTGTGCGATCGTCAGCGCTTTGCCTTTGGCCAGCAGCTCCCCGGACAATTTGTCCGCCTGCTGGCGGTAGTGTTCAGCAAGATTTACCTGAGCCTGCAGCTGTGACTGGTTCTGTCTGGCCTTGTCGGCATCCGTTTTTTCGCGCTCAATCCTGTAATCGTCGAACGCCTTCTGGACGGTCGCCGTCGCGTTGTTCGCCGTCTGTACATCTCCACGCATCTGGCTGGCGCATACCTGAATACCAATCCAGATCCCCGCAAACAGAATCAGCGCTATAGCAACCAGCCAGGGGAGCAGCGGTTTTACCAGCGTCCAGAGTTTACTGACCATCAGGAGAACCTCCGTTTGTACCGGTGGCAGGCTGATCGCGCTTCATGGCCACCAGTTTGGAGCCGATGTTATGGCCCGCCCACGCGACGATGTAGGCGGTAAACATCCACTCCTGCAGCTGCAGGCTGTAGCCGTACCAGATGACGATCGCGGACGTGACCAGAAAGGTAAAAAACGTAATGGTGTCAGAGGTGCTTAACCGGCCCGACGGGTTAGAAATCAGTTCTTTGAGGGACATAACGCCCTCCGGGCTTTCTCGAAGAGCATGGCGCGGTCATTGAGACCAACCAGCGCGGGGTTAATTTTGCGGGTGACTTCGACCACATTGGCCGCATCCGCCGGCGCATTACAACCGTGCTGATACCAGTACCAGGCGGCAGAACGTGCGCCATGAACGGGCTCCAGCAACAAATCGGGGTTGTTCAGCAGGTCCAGCCCCAGCGCCTGTCCGCAGGACCGATAGTTGTTTTTGAGGGTGATCTGAATCGGGCCACGACCACGATAACGCCAGCCGTCGCCGGAGGACTCCGGGCCGTTCCCGCCCTGATTGGCATAGACAAAATTGGCGGTCGCTTCCGGCCTGCCGACGAACTGCTGGGCCAGTGCCAGTTCTGACGGCTCAATCTTACGGTTTTTATTGAGATCGAAGTCGGAGCGAAAAATCATCGCCAGACGCTCAGCATCGCGGTAATACAGGCTTTCGACGACCCGGGTAAACCGAAGGCTCTCATGCCCGAGCTGTGCAATAAATCCAGCCTGGCGCAACGGGGTATTGATAAAGAACTCGGCCATGGCCGCATTCAGCGGATCAAGCCATTGCTGCGCTCGCTGTTGAGTAATGCCGGCGGCACGCTGGAAGTCGTTGAGATTCATGTACTGACACCACGTAAAATAAAGGTGGTGTCAGTATCGCGGGAGGGGGATCAGAGAATCAGGTGAAGGGGTTCAGTGGGTTACTGTGTAACGTCAATGATTGCTACATTATCATTTTTGTTCTGTGGATTAACTATATTCTGCTTGCACTCTCGCCTCGCATTTTCATAGTTGTTTTTTGTTATATCAAGCGTGGAAGAATCCATCATTTTATCAGTCCAGAGGTCTCTGGCTGCTGTCCCCAGCTTAAAACAGCCATGAAATGATGAGGTAAGCTCTGACCCAAACTCGGAATCGGCTTCATTGATAAGCGCGTTTAAGTCGCTGTTAACAGCTTTCCACATCGCTGGATTCCCTTGCCGATATGACTCTTTCGCCTCATCGGTATTCACCATAACTGCATTAATTTTTGTATAAAAATCCTGAGCTACCTTTTGTTTATTCTGAAAATCTGATTTATCTGCATATGCAAACAAAGGAACGACCATAGCTAGTATTGTGATTATTTTTTTCATGGTTCCTCAGAACAATTCGTTTTGATTCATATTAGATTTTTCTACCTTTTGTTGCGCCAGCAACTGCCACCCGAAGCGATCACTAAAACCATAACGCGGGCATAGCAGAGTCATGGCCATCAGTGAAGATGTCCCATCCTGACGAACGGTGTCAAACTCAGCCAGGAAACGACGGTTACGCAGCTCACGTAATGCCCGATCGCAACGAGGCAGATAAAGCACCTCACCGCCGAAGTTTTTAATCAGGAGCTGGGTATTATGGTCTCCGATGGTATCGCGGAGAAGAGCGGCGCGGTTAGCGCCGAGAGCGCGGAGACCTTTACCAATCGGGAAAGTGGTGCCACCGAACGCGGATAGCAGCAGCTCGGTGGCCGGGAAGCCAATCAGGTCAGCTATCTGTATTACTGCCGGGGGCAGTAGTTCTGTCACCTGTTGCAGATTCATCTGTTGTCTCCCGTTTTTTACGCCGTTTTGCGTCTATGGCCAGCGCCTGCATCAGTTTGGTTAGCTGTTCATCCGTCAACCATTCCACACGCTGGACCTGAAACATATGATCGCACATTTTCTCGGCATAATTCCACGGGCGTTTTGCATCTGCAAGCAAAGCTTCAATTTTGCTTAGCATCGTTTTGCGTGAACGGGCCACATTTGGCCGCTTGCCGTAACGGGCTGACTGGCGGGGGAAGCCTTGCTCATGCATGTATTCACGCACGGCCTGCAGCTCGTCGAGAGAGCATTTTGTGGATGAGGTTTTGCCGTTGCACAGACGGGCGAGAACGGCGCGATACGTCGCGTCATCCCAGCCCAGATGAGCCTGACCGGCTTTGATGGCCCCGATAAGGCCGCGTTTTGCTGGAGTGGACATATTGCCTCCTGTTGGTTGCCATTACGGCAGGCACTCAGCATAAGTGCCTGCAAGAATGACTCACTGAATGGGTTCGAGTTTGTTGACCGACACGCCCCCGATTTTCCCTGCTACCCGGACTACCAGCCGGCCGTTACGTACATGCCAGGCGGCCGAGGTAGTGACAACTTCTTCCACTTCAGGCATCCCGGGAACGATGTAATACCGGAACCGGGAGCCCACCGGATAACGCCGGTTAAAGTTACCGGCGGTCATATTACGCAGGAGGCTCTTCATTTTTCCCCCGAAGGCAATCAGTGATGCTGATGAGACTGTTGTTTTGCAGATAACCCATCGCCGCTTTGGGTAATTTGTTGTCAGGGCTGGCAGAGCGAAGCGCCAGCGAAAGTCGCTTAATCCACATCACCAGAGCACTTGTCTGTCGGTTAGCAGACTGGGGGCTAGCTGCGCGGAGAATTTCACGCGCAAACATACGCAAGCGCTCCCGCTTATCGGCAATGACGTATGCCATATTTCCGTTAGCATCGAGCACAGCGTCGATCTGTTCATCAGTGAGCACTAGCGGCGTTAGCTGCGGGACAGCGTATAACGGCCTGACCTCGCATCCTTCCTTAATGGCCTGGTCTTTACCTGATTCACCCAAAAGCCCAAGCCAGTCGCCATTTACAGACTTAAATTGCCACCCTGCGGGCTCCGATTGAGTTACCGGCGCTGGCTGAGCGTGGCGATAGAGTAAAATAATTCTGCGCTCGTCAGCATGCGGAGTAACAGGGTTAACAGTGAACAGGTATCCGCAACCACCGCGATCAACGTCTCGCAACTCTTCTTCATCTGTCCACGCCACCGGCTCGCTGTCGGCCTTGCGGCGTTCCTGTAGCTCACTCAGTGCCGCCTCAACGTCCTGGAGGTCTTGTGACTTCTCCAGGGTGAACACGCCTACTTTTTCTAAAAGTGCGTCAATTCGCTCATTTGTTAAATTGCTGTTCATTGGTCCTTTACTCCCGACATAATTGTGAACGCAGATAAAAGAGGGTTGCCGCGAATAATTGACGTAGCCTCTGCAAATGCTTTTATGTGCCTACCTTCAAAGGTCAGTTTGGTAGTACAGCAGCCAATGCCATTCTCTTCGCTGTTTTCATAGGCGAATGAGGCAACCATCGGCATGTTGTGCTCTTTGCAAATGTCGATAATCTGGCGCATCAGCGGGCTGATTTTTTCGTCATAAATGCTTTCGAGGTTGTAGTGTTCGGGTTGTTTAGTCATCTAATCTCCCTCCTTTCTTACTGGTATACCGCTGCAGATCAAAGTTGATTGTTGCCCTATAATCAGGAAATAAACCGGATTTCTTATGCCGGATAACTTGCCCGCTATCTGCCGCCATATTGAAATAACGCTGAACAGCATCACGATTCATTCCTAATATTTCACAGGCATCGCGAACAGTAAGTCGTCCATTTTTTCGGGTTTCATCAATTATTTTCTGTATAAAACCCTTACGTTGTTCCTTTGTAATCATTGCCATAAAACACCTCTATAAAACAAAGTTAAAAATGGCGATAGCTAATGTTGAAATAATCGCGATAACGATTAAAGTCCAGAAACTACGACGATCTGCTGAATCCCTGAACTGTGAGGCTTCAGCCATTAGTTTTCGCTTCTCATTTTCCAGGTTTGAGTTCATGCCAACGCTCCATAAACAGCTTTCTGGCCTGACGTGGTAACAGGGGATTGATGATAAATTCATTAGTTGGCTGAATACCCCGGAGAATGGCCCACTCACTATCATCTTCAATAAACAGATCGCGGCGTTCTGTGGCCAGCATGATGAGGTCAGCGCGTTTAACTTCCGGGCTCATGGTTTCGGGAAGGCCAAACTTCTGGCTGATTAAGCCCTCAACCCATTTTTCAATACCGCGATAATCCGGAAGCAGCGCTTTCAGTGGTGCGGCAATATCATTGCAGTAAGCCTCACTGGCGTCGTGCAGCAGCGCTTCAAGTGCAAACTCAGACGGCACAAGATAGCTGGCCAGCACGGAATGCTGAGCGACGCTATAGAACTCATCCAGATGGCCGGTAAATCGACACAGGTTAGAAAGCGCCTGGGCGATATCATCAATATAAATAACGTCAACGCCTGAATTACAAAAATAAAAGTGCTGACCTGACCAGGTGGTAATAAAGCGGTTTTCGGTATTCATGCTAATCTCCAGCGTTTTTTATGACGTTCTACTGCCTGTTTCATTGCGGTTTTATCAGCCGGTTTACGGATTGACTGACCGCTACGGGTATAAAACTGAAATCGTGTCTTGCCTGGGTAATCGGGATGCTCAATGACAACGGAGTTATCATTAAGGTGATAAATACGCTTGCTGCCCATTTCCTGAACTTCGCACCCTGAGACACAGAGATATCCAGCCATAATCGCCCCCTTTATGAGCCCAATGTTTTTTCAGCGGCTTTAAATTCCGATTCAACAATTTCGATGGCACCGGAATCCGGGGATGGTGTGGCCTCGGTTCTGAAATAAATCTCATCCCCGACCCGGAAATGGGTAATACCACACAGGATCAACATTCCCCATTCAAGGCCCATCGCTTTCCAGTAAGGCTCCCTTGAGATTCTTTCCGTGGGGCGACCGTCATCCCACGCGTCCAGCAGCTGCTGATGCTCCTCGCGGCGCTCGCGGGGAATGCGGGTCTTACCTCGGGGTTCACGCGTATAACCATTCTGCGAGCGGGAAAGCGTCCAAAGACTGCTATGTCCAATAAGTGGCGCTGCATCGAATGACAGACCGTGGAAGTGATAATCCGTAGCGCTACCAGAAAATACGGGCTTACCGCCAAATTTTTTAGCGAATGAGTCCGCTTTTTCTTTCAGCGTAATACGTTGGTTAATTTCATTGTCCCATGCGTCAAGCGCCGTTTTTGTGGATGTTTTATAAAAGCCCATTTAAGCCCCCTTAAATACGGTTAATAACAGTTCAATCATTTTCAGGCTGTAGTGAATACCTAAGCCCCACACAGCGATGCAAAAGAAAACGCAAAACAACCAGACGATCGCCCGCAGATGTGTGGTCATCATCAGACGGTCAATAATATTTTCGAAAGATATTTTCATAGCTAACCCTTATTCACCGCACATTGACATTTCGTCAATATTGACAAATTCGTTTAAGACGACTCCGCAACAACAGCATTTAACTATGATGTCAATAAATTGCGGGTCATGGCTTGCCTGGTTTACTTCCAGAGCCATAGAATCGTTCTGTCCACAAGAGGGGCAAATAGCCTCATGCAAATGTTCCATTTGATTACTCCAGAGTCCAGGCGTAAGCATCCCCTGACGCATTACGCCATTTAAAAAGTAATTAAGGTTTAATTAGTCCTGACGCGTAAGTGAGTTCACGTTTGCAAGCCAGGGCTCTACGTTAATTTCCACAATTGTTGCTGACTTCAAATCCATAGCCGCAGCAACCGTTCTTACGGCCCGACGATCTGTTTCTTCCGGGCGTTGATGCCAGAACGCGGTACCCGGTTTATATTGCCGGTTGAACTCTTTCGCTTTCATATCACACCGTCGCCATATTCAGAGCAATGGGCATATATTGGTCAGTGTCGCCAATACGTTCGTAAATACGAATATAAGAGCTTGTAGCGATAACCTGTAAGGATTCTCCGATGGCTTCCATCGCTCTGTGCCAGCGTTGATCATCAATCTCATATCGACGGAGAGCAAGAACCGCGCCAGTGGACACCGCACCTGATTTATCCGTGGAGAATGCGCGATTGATGAGGATTTGCAGCTCTGGCCGTGCGCCCTCCGTCCAGTCAGCAAGGCACTGGTCAATGAGTTCTTTAGCAGCCTGCAGACGCTCATCAAAAGCGATGCGGTCGGCCATAGCACGTTGAATAAGATAACGACCATCAAAGCTGTAGAGCGTGACGTTACCTTTTTTACCGCCCAGTTTAACGCCATATTCGTTAGCGGAAAGGTCGACGAACGCCCCGATATCGCCAAACGAACTTTCTTTAAATTGCTTCATTAGCTTATTCAGCTCTATGGCTTTAGTTACGATCTCGCCAACCAGCGTATCCCGGGCCAGGTCAATAGGCTTCAGCATTTTAACAGGGATGAATGCATCTTTAGCATCAACCCAGTAACCTTCAGGTGCGTTTTTTTCAGTAAATTGCTTTTGCAGATTATTCATGATTTGCCTCATTTAAATGTTGAAAAAACTTTGCGATTTCAGCGCTGGCAGTCGCCAGCATTAACGGTGCAATAATATTGGAAGTATCTTTAACCAAACGGGAATCCGTTTCTTCAGCCGATATAATTGCGGATAAATGAACTTCCCCTTTGACTTCCTTAACCGTAAAAACAATTTCAGCCATACTACCTCCAGATAACATGCATCCCGCGCCAGATAAGCATTTTGACCTGAGAGCTTTTGCCATCTTTACGTTCGGTGATTTCGACTTCCTTCCCGCGCCACGCCTCGAAAGGTCTGTCTACCTCAACAATCGGGCGGCGGAATCGGGTGTTAATGTCCAGAACCTGCAGGCCACCGCGCATAAGACGATTAATCGGGGCCATCATTTTGGGATCGTTAATCGGTAAACGGCACATAGTGACTCCTGATAATTAATGAAACGAATCATTGCCTTTGACGGGAACAGTCGATAAATCTTTAACTGTTCCGAACATCTTTCTCAGAATCGAATGGATAAAACCGCCGAGTGAAACCAGAATAACCCGGGCAGCTTTCTTAACCTGTTCTGAGTCAGAATCGTCTTTAATCATTCGGCACTGGACATCAATGCCTTTTCCTTTTCGGGTTACAGATATTTCAATTTTGGCCATAGCTCCCCCTAATTAATCAGCATTTCAGCAAACTTACGTACCGCGCCAGCGCTGACTGCATTACCACTGATCTCACTGTGGCGGCTGACGCCGCGAACTAACTTGAACAAACGACGGGCATTGCCGTTGCTGGCTTTAAACAGGGCATCGCTCACATCGGCCTTACTGGCATCAGGCAGCATGCTGATCGCAATATCGCTAATATCGTCCTGCGGCAGTGAATCACCGATGCAGAATGCCAGGCCAACACGGCTATATAACTGCTGGTACTCGCCGCGCTTACCCTTCAGGTTAATAATCAGGCGGTGCATTCCTGCGAGAACAAGGCCAATACCAGACTTGTCATGGATGCGTCGCAGAGTCTCAAGCGCCCGGTATGGCAGGTTCTCCGCTTCATCCACCATCAGAATGCGACCAGATTCGCGTAATGCAGCAATACAGGCTTCACTGAGTTCGTGCATGTTGCCACGCTTGCTGAGCCCCAGCAGGCCACAGAGCTCTTCCAGGACCACGCGGGCGGTATATCCCGGGTCTGCTTCAATAAGCAACGCATCACGATGCTGTGCGGCGTACTCACGTAGCATCATGGTTTTGCCAAGCCCGGCTGCGCCATAGATAACGTTAAGATCACCATCAAGATGGGCCAGGCGGATAACCTCCATCCCTTTACGGGAAGTGATGGTCGGAATAAAGCTGGCGGTAATACGCTGCGATTTCTCTTTTTCTACTTCCCGGTTAATAAAGCTCCGAGCCAGCGAATCAATCGCAGGAACATCACCAGCATATTTGCCCTGCAGGTATTGATTAATGGTGGCGGCACTTTTGCCAATGGCACGGGCTACCTGTGTCTGGCTGTAGCCTTTGCGGGTCATCAGGTCATTCAGTTCTGCATGTACGCTCATATTTTCTCTCTCTTACCGGGTATTACCGATTTTTTTCAGATATTCGTCGCGGTCAGTCTCAAGGAAGAAATAAGGCTCTTCTTCTTTCTCAACGGTATATTCCGCAGGGATAAAACTACCTAGGTCATCGAATCGTTGCCCTGGAAGAACAGAGCGGCCCTCAGCTTCAATCTCCTGGACTTTATCTTCGACGCGTTTCATACGGCGCTGACGGCGTTTCTCAACGGCTACATCCATCGCGCTGACCGGTATCGCCGCGCGTTTATTGCCGTTCCAGATAGCGGTACAGACATAAGAACCGTCCATCCGGCGCACGATGACGGACTGCGGGTCGTGGATATCGAAGGCCACGCGCACATCTTCGCTGTCTACCTGGATCAACTCTTCAGAGAAATAATCGTTATTGAACAGACGAAGCCAGCCACGCTGCGCAGTACGCACCATTTCGGGCATGAACGCTTCTCGCAGTTCGACGTCGGTCAGATACTCTGTTTCGTCACCCTCGAGCTCAAGGACGGCCCGGCGGTAAGCTGCTGGCGTCAGATGCTTACCGTTTCGCCTGGGCAGTTCGCTGTGTTCGTGGGTATTGTTGTAGACGTCCACTTCCTCAGCGATAGCGTCAAGCAGCTGCTGCCACGATGGGAGTTTCCCCAAAGCAGTACGCTGTACTGGTGTCAGTTCGCGGCCGTTCTCCTGGGCCTTGACGGCCGACTGAATAGCACGAGCTGTAATGCGGGCGTGCTCACGGTCGGCGCTGTCGCCGCTGAAGGTGTCAAACTGCATTGCCACCCGGCGCGGTATCCCCTTGTTCAGACGCTCGATGATCCCGCGAGACTGAGGGCGACCGGGAATACTGGTCGGGTGCTCAATACCCAGGCGGCTGAAAATACCAGTCACGTCAGCATCAAGCGTTTTGTTGGTTTCACCGCCACCGTTATCGGAGTACACAAACAGCGGCTTACCGAAGTGTCGCATGGCGTACCGGTAGGCATCGGCCACAGCAATAACGCTTTCAGATAATGCCAGGCTCCAGCCAACGACAAAGCGTGTCCGGCCATCAATAATCAGGGTCAGCTCGGGGGTGAACGGGCGACCATGATCAGGATGCGCAACTTTCATTTCCAGTGACTTACCGTCCGCAATCCAGCAACCATTCACTGGCATCTGCGACCAGTCGCGTTTCTGGAAGCACTCGTAAGCCAGCGCAGCAGAACCACTTACACGGCCACGTGCTTTTTCACGGCGTGGCAGCTTCTCCATCGCCCGGCGAACCGCGTCATAGGAGGGGCATGCCGCAATCATTGCTGGCTGGTCAGCATAGAGAGCTGTCCATTCGGCTTTAAAATCTCGATACGCCTCGGTAAGACAAGGACCTTTGCGACTGCGCCAGTGAGCCAGGAAGTCAGGAAGCCACTTAATCTGCTCTGGTTTCTTCGCTTTAAGATGACCGGGAGCCAGCATGGCCATACGCTCGATACCTGGTTTTGTTGACTCAAAAACGCTGACCCATTCCTGCAGGCTGCGGGTACCGACGCCAGCACGACTGCTGCCTTTGCGGGCATTGGCCAGCTCAGAGGCTTTAATCAGATGTTCCGGCAGAGTCCCTTTACGTGACCCCATGGAGACGAAATTAACTGCCGCAGTACGCGACATTCCCGCGTCCCTGAGCTTTTCAACTTCCATGGCCAACACCGCCCGGGCATCTGCGATCTGCTTTTGCTTAGCTGTCAGCGAGTTCACTTCACGATCAAGCAACGCAGGGCATTGACGTATAAGCGAAATATTTTTCTTTGTTGCTGTATCTGAACGTGGTCGCGTACTGACTACTTTTGTAGATACTGTTTTTTCTGAAAGCAGAGAGTTGTAGTAACGATTTTTTATTTCCTCCTGAGTATTAGCAGGCAAAAAATCGATGTGGTATTCAAACGCTTTTGTACCTACGCGTTTCCGGCGGACATCAGGAACTTTTGCAGCGAGGTTATCAAGGTATTTACGGCAACCCCGTTCTGTAGCAGGCATCCCATTGCAACCTGTGAGCTCAGCGACCGTTGACCACATCATGCCACCTCACCATATCTCGATGGCCAGATTTCAGAAGGCTCAACACCAATAGCTGACGCAATAATCCGCTCACCTTTGGGATAACGACGGTCTAGTGCATTGTTCAAGGTCCGCGCATTTAATCCTGAGTTACGAGATAAAGAAGCCAATGTGGTCCCTTTCTTACGTAACTCAGCAATGATGTCCGCTCGATGCCAATCGCATGAAGTGGTTCCATTTAAAGCGCATTTCTGAGATTCTATCCGTTTATACATAGTAATAACTCATCTGTGTTACTAACTGTAATAACAGTGTTGATCACTAAAAGGAAAACATCAAGCTTTTTTGGTTCCTTTTAAGGTTAATGTGACCACTATCATTTAAATGCGTTACAACTAGGAGGTATCAATGACTTACACACAAAAGGATCCAAACGGTAAAAAAGGCACTACGGATCCTTTAGGGGATAATCAAAAAGGAACCACATTTGCAGAAAGGTTGCGTATAGCGATAGGCGATAAGAGCATTCGACAGTTCGCGATAGATTGCGGCATCAGTTACGGAGCTATGCATAAGTACTTCACTGGGACGACTCAACCTACACTTGATAATTTGGTTATTTTGTCCAAGACCGCAGGCGTGGGCATTGAATGGCTTGCTACGGGGAAAAATAGTCCTGCTCTAACTGGAACGGAACTACAAACGGTTCCAGCAGCTAGCGGAGTCCTAGATGTTCATGGAAATGATGTTGACTTAGGAGAGTTTGTGTTTGTCCCTCGCTACAACGTAGCAGCAGCTGCTGGGTATGGTGCTTGGAATGATGATGAAACGCCGATGTTCACAGTGTCTTTTCGAAGATATTGGATCGTAAACCATTTAAAAGCGGACCCAACGAAACTATCTGTAATCAGCGTTGTAGGTGATTCGATGGAAGGTGTACTTAATGACAAGGATATTATACTTGTAAATCATGGTGATAAGGAGCCGAGAGAAGGCATTTATGTACTGCGCCTTGATGGTCAGCTCATAGTCAAAAGAGTGCAGCGCTTACCAGGCTCTGAGCTTTTCGTGACTAGCACTAATCCTGCATACAAGCCATTCACGATAAACTTAAATAACATCCCTTCAGATTTTGACGTTGTGGGAAAAGTTGTTTGGTACGGGAGAGTTGTTTAAAAGCTATAAAACACTATTAAGAACTAACACTAACAATCCATAATAGTGCAGAAGTTAACGCATAAATCTTTAAAAAATCTCATTTCCCGACCAGCCGTGCAGAAACGGCTTGTCCGGCTCTAGGCCTTTTCCCGTAAGGCTTCTCGCTGTTTTCGCGGCGACGATCCATCCATGCATAAACGATCACCTCCCCACAGGTAGTGACATCGCCGCTCTGGGCCAGCAGGCGCGCCAGTTTACCGACATCCGCCGGGGCTTTTGGCGGCGTCGCGGCCATCGCCCTCAGCGTATTGGACGCCGCGACGGAATTACCCTGCGCCAGATACCCCTCGGCCGTCGCCAGCTGCAGGTTGTAGTTCACCCGCTGGTGCAAATCGCGCATCTGGCTGGTCTGGCTGGCGGGGGGAATTCTTGCCAGCAGCGTTTGCGCCTGCTGCCAGCCGCCGTTCTCGCTGGCGAAAAGGGCGGCGGCGTACAGCGAGCTGCTGCTGGCGCCGGGACGATACGCGGCGCCCATAATCGCATTCGCCTCGCCGTCGTTGCCGGATTTTTGCAGCAGTCGGGCCAGATCGAGGCGCATCCACGCATCGTCCGGATAGCGAGAAACGCCCTGGCGCAGCGTGGCGATCGCCCCGGACACGTTACCGCCGCTGGCCTGCTCCTGGGCCTGTCGACGCAGGGAGTCTCCCGGCGTCCCGGTGACCACGCGCGGCTGCAGCTTTTGCTGCAGGCTTTCCGGCAGCGTTCGCAGCAACGACTGGGCTTCTGCGGTTTTATTCTGTTCACGCAGAACGTAATAGAGATTCTCCCGGGCGGGGCCATTTTGCGGCTGCTCGTTGAGCAGCGCCCGCAGCGTTTGTTCGGCCTGGGGCAGGTCTTTGTTGTGGCGCAGAACGTCGGCGCGGAACAGCTTCGCCGCCGAGCCCTGCGTCCCGCTCTGCTGCGCCAGCGGCGCGGAGAGCGCCAGCGCCTGGCTAATGTTGCCTTGCTTATAGGCCTGCTGCGCCTGAGCAAGCTGGCCGTAGAACAGCGCATCCCCCGCCTGCTGACGCCGGGTTTCAGATCCCTCGCCGCCGAGATCCGCCGCCCGGCCCAAATACTGAGAGGCCGCCTGAAAATCGCCGCTGCGCTGGGCGATATAGCCCATCCCGGCAAGCGCGTCAGCATCCTGCGGATTGGTTTGCAGGACCTGTTCAAACTGCTGCTTCGCCGCGGCGGTATTGCCGCTGTTCAAATTGTGGAAGAAGGAGCGATTGAGATCGCTCGTCGCTCACGGGGAACACCGCGGA
>OJVY01000167.1_pt1 | contig 34957 bp, 16 predicted proteins | sample 1600301 | NCBI WGS metagenome assembly OJVY01 (sample SAMN04436925, study PRJEB24849) | human gut metagenome | biome: human gut; feature: NICU; material: stool | host: Homo sapiens | place: USA: Saint Louis, MO | collected 2012-05-22
ATGTATTACTTATTTTATGGATACAAAAATGTATCAAAAAAGTGAGTCCTCTATTGATTGAACTGTATCCAAAAATATGTCCAATTTTTGGGGTACAGTTCATAGGAAGAGAACTCACTTCTTTAGCTTTTGTCAGCTTTTGTTTATGTATAGTTTGAACTTTATTTTTCTTCTTCTTGTTCTACAATAGGTTCTTCATAGGTTACAAGAATTTTATCAATACGAGTATGATCCATATCGATGACTTCAAAGGTATAGCCATCCCATTTTGCCTTATCTAATTCTTTTGGAATGCGACCGAAGAGGACGTTTAAGAGACCGCCCATAGTTTTGTACAAATCGTCTTCTTCACCTGGTAATTCTTGATCGATATGAAAGAATTCTTTAAATTCATCTACATTGAGAAGGCCATCTACGAGCCATGCACCATCACGTTCGATGATTTTGTTTTCTTCTTCCTTGATTTCTTCCTCACCGGAAGGCATAAGGCCTACGATTTCCTCCATGATATCATGCAAGGTGACAAGGCCTGTAAAACCACCATATTCGTCGAGGATAATTGCTTCATGAACGCCTTCTGTACGTAGGACGTTCAATAATTTCATGAGTGAAATGGATTCAGGAACGAGAACAGGTTCTTTCAAACAAGCTTTGATGATATCGTGAATAGAACTTTCACTAGGACGTTGCATAATTTGAACTAATACATCGGATACGGTAACGAGACCCTTTAATTCATCCAAGGAATCGGTACCTACAGGAATGCGGTAATGGTTGGCATTCTTGAGAACCTCCATGATTTCGTCTTCCATACCGTTAAGATCAATCCATTTGAGCTGTGTACGAGGCGTCATTATATCACCTGCGTTCATATCTGCGAGATGGAAGATATTTTCTACGAGGATAGGTTCTTCCTCTTCGTAAGCACCCATGGCAACGCCTTCGGTAAGCATTTTGTTAATTTCAGATTCTGTAACAGGGGCTTCTTCTTTTACAGTAACGCCTAATATTTTTAAGAGGAATTCTGTGGAAATGCCGAGGAAGCTAACGATTGGTTTTAGGGCTACAGAGAGCCAATAAATCGGTTTTGCTACCACCACAGCGATGCCCTCAGGGCTATTTAAGGCCAATCGTTTTGGCACGAGCTCGCCAATAACGAGGGACAAATAAGTGATGATCGCAACGATGAGGAAGGAGCTTACAGAGGCTGCGTACGGTTCAATACTTGGAATAGTAGCAGTTAATATTTCTTCTAAAGGACCAGAGAAGGTGGCACCAGAATACAAACCAGTTAAAATACCAACGAGGGTAATGCCAATTTGAATCGTGGAGAACATATCATTTGGGTTCTCTGCCAATTCAAAGGCCTTTTTCGCGCGTTCATTACCTGCTTCAGCCAACTCTTCAAGTTTACGTTTTTTCGCATTCACAATGGCTAACTCCGTCATAGAGAATAAACCATTCGCGATGATTAATACGATGATAATGATAAAATCTAAGGTCAGATCACTGTCCATGTAAGTAAATACTCCTTTTTAATGACATACAACTCTGCACATGAGAATAATAGAAATATTACTCCTAGTATACCATATCGGCATTAATAAGTGTTTTAGCACAGAAAAAGGAGGGTTGCTGCTTTCATTTTTCCTTTTGTACGCATTAAATGCTACAAAAATATGTATTTCCTTTGTTGTCTACTATAATATGATTGATTTTAATTTGTAACTAGTACCCTAATAAGGGTATAGTATGTATAGAAATTAAGATTAGTATTAAATTTTAGGTCATATAATTGAGGCTTCATGATAGGATTACATAGATGGCAATAGAGCAAGACTGGGAAAATGTATTACAAATTAAAACAGCAGGCCGCGACGATAGTCGTTCCGATACGGAGCATCATCCGTACGAGCCGACGGATTATTGCGTGTTGGAGCGTTTGGCAAATAGTGGTCATATTCGCAAGAAACATACCCTCATTGACTATGGCAGTGGCAAGGGTAGAGTTAGTATTTTCATGGCTTACCAAACGGGCTGTCATTCTATAGGCATCGAATATGATGAACGGCTATATGAAAAGGCTTTGATTAATGGTGAAAGTCCAGCAGCGCGCCATCGCGTGTCTTTTGTACACGATGATGCGGCTCTCTACGAGTTACCTGAGCAGGCTGATCGATGTTTTTTCTTTAATCCCTTTGCACTCCATACGATTAAGCGGGTATTAGGAAATATCTTTGATTCGCTATATCATAACCCTCGGGAGATTAAGTTATTTTTCTACTATGTTAATGAAGAGGTGGAGAACTTTTTAAATAACCATGTGTGCTTGGAACAAGAGCAACCTATTGATTGTAGTGATCTCTTTGAAGTAAGTGATGCAAAAGAACGAATTCTTGTCTATTCCGTTAACTTGTTTTAGTGCAGTAATTTAATACTTTTATAATGAAATAATTTAAGACCTTTAAAGACATTTATGTAACTTAAATAACCTCGGTTTGAATAGTGCTTTAGTAGTATGAAATGCATACTATTTGGAACGTATTCAAATTGAGGTTTTATTCTATTTTTAAGGAACTTTTACACATATTATTAAGGAAAAAGCAGATAAATTCTGCTATAATAATATATTAGAGATTATAAAATCAATTCATTTTTATGATTCTATACATTGATTCGTATACGCTAATGTAGCGGGTAGGACTGAGTGTATTGAATACAGGAGGTGCATATGGAACTCATCGATACAATGTTGATTGAACGCATTCGTAAAGCGTTAATTAAACGATATGACCGAGATCAACAGATTCAACAAATGATTGAAGAAATTGGTGCAGAGGAAGGCCTTAATGAGACCGAATTATCTATCGTTTACCAAGCTTATTTAGAGGTAAAGGAACGGGTGTACTATACATCTTCTCTTGTTGATTTGTGGAATCAAATTGAAGATGTTCAAAAACGTATGTCCTTATTGCATTCTTACGAATCTTTAGAAGAAGATTTATTTGGTGATGTGTTAGGCGACGATAAGGAAGATATCGTCATTTCTAATACATCTGAACTTGGCAAGGGCGCTAGTTATAATGATGATGCATATGCTATGGAACAGGTACAATTATCTGATGTTCCTGTGCATCATGATTCTACGGTGGGCATGAACCATATTAAATTAAACGAATTAAAATCTATAGGCGGCCTCTTTACTGGTTTTGGTGAAAGCTCCGGTAAGGAAATGGCAGATTTTGAAGATACTGCGATTGAGCACCTTGATGTAAAACCTTTAGAAGGCGTTGAAAGCTTAGCAATTCATCATTTAGATGAAGATGAAGCGTTAGATGTAGATGGTCTTGATGAATTATCGAAACATAAGAAATCAGAGGAAGCTAAAGTGGATGATGAGGATATGTCCTCTATCGATCCATACACGGCGGTGAATGCTTTATTATTTGGTAAAGCTGGTTTAGAGTCCGATAAAACAAATAAGAAGATGGAGAAGCTTCTTAAAAAGAAATTGAAACGCGTTGACGATGAATGGGCGCGTATTAACGGTTCTGAAGATAAGAAATCTAAGGACGATAAAAAATCCAAGGAAGATAAAACATCTAAAGAGGATAAGAAATCCAAAGAAGACAAAAAGTCCAAGGACGACAAAAAATCTAAGAAAGATAAAAAGTATAAAGAAGATAAAAAAGAGAAAAAACACAAGAAGTCTAAGGAAGAAAAACGCTCTAAAGACGAAGAAAAGTTAAAGAAAAAGAAAGATAAAGCTGAAAAGAAGCTTAAAGTCTTAAATGATAAGTTAAAAACAGTCTTCTTAGCTGATACTTTCAAGAAAAAAGATAAGAAGAAAGACAAGAAAAAGGATAAAAAATCCAAAAAGGATGAATCCGCAAAAAAGCAGAATCGATAGTTTCCGTATGGAATAGTAAGGCCTCTGAAAAGATGGTCAAGGAGAGTGCTAGTGCGAAAAAATCAGCAGGTGCTGAGACTATCGACCGTGGATGCGGTAAATGCAAACGATGTAAAGGTCCTAAATGTAAGAAATATCCAAAATAATTGATAGTTATGTAATTAGTAGAATATTACGTAACATATTACGTAGGATATATATGTAGTATATCTAGTTTATGATGTTTTATTACTCATTTAGGCAGTATAGTTATGTAGTTTTGTTATATTTGTAACAATATAGTTGGATTAGTGATTTAACAATTTGGTTATACGATTCAACAGTTAGGGGTTAATGATGAACCGATGGCAGCGATTATTTGAAGGCATACGAACAGAGATTAAGGTATTTATCTTTTTCTCTGTTCTGTTGACTGCATTTAGAATCGTGTTTCTTGCAGTATTTCAATCACAACTAGCTTCCGTGACGATGGAGAATATCCTCACGTCCTTGTGGCTAGGATTTAGATTGAGTCTCAAGACCGTCGGTTCTTTGTGTTTACTAGGCTTTTTAGGGGGGACGTTGGTACATACCTTTGTGCCAAAATGGCCGTCCTTGCGCATTAAACAGGTCCTCTACTCCATTGCGACTATATTGTTGACCTTCCTGTTTTTGGGACGCATTCCGTTCTACAAGATATTTAACTCTTCCTACAATGCGATGCTCATCAACGGTAAAAACGATGATATCGGCGCCATTGTAAATACCGCTATCAATGAATATAATGCCCTCATGTACATCATAGGGGCCGTTGTATTGAGCGCAGCGCTTTGCTATTTTCTAGTTCGTTTCCTAGCGTGGGGGGCCAAGAAATATAGTGACTACGCTGTTGACCTAAGGAATGGTGATGATGCGGATAATGTAAGAAATAGTGATTTTGCAGATCATCAACGACTTTGTACTACTTGGTATCCTAAAACTAAGAAAACGCAATGGATGACGGGCATTGGATTAACTGTCGCTATCGGTGTAATAGGTCTATTCTTTAGATTTGGCGGTGCTTTCAGCTATACAAATTCTATCAACTGGGAAAGTGCGGCCCGACTTAGTTCCAATTTGTTGAACGAAAATATTCTAGACGATGTGCAGGCTCTATATCGTGTTAAAAGCATTGCAAAACGGACGGCTGAGCTTGAGGTTATTAACTTAACGCCTCAAGAGTTAAATGAAAAAATCACTGCCGTTGGTGGTAAGTTTAACGGTACAAATTTTGACGGTTCTTTCACGAGAACCATTACGACACAACGATTAGCGGATCAACCGCAGTCTATAAACCTCGTTCTTGGAGAATCCTATGGCTTGTGGCCGTTCCTCGCTGAATATAACGGGCCTGGTGCGTACCTCGTTGAGCAAGGTCGTAAATACGCTGCCAGCCCTCAAGCGATGAGCACGCAGCTAGCCCTTGCCCAAGGCACCGGTACGATGCCGGCCATCAATGGTTTGTTGACGGGGATGCCTGATACAGGGCTATATCCTAATTATGAAGGTGAAAGTTTCAAAGAACCTTACGGTTTAGGCATTGGTCCTGTTATGAAAAAGCTAGGCTACAAGACTGTATTCTGGTATGGTGGCTTTAGCACATGGCAAAATGTTAAAAACTTTGTTTTATCTCAAGGTTTCGATGAATTCCACGATGCCTCTGAAATGCCAAGCGAAGACGGCAATGCTTGGGGCGTAGGCGATAAAGACTTGTTTAAAGCTATTTCTGCCTACATGGATCAGCATAGAGGGGAAAAAATCCTCAATGTGATTATGACCACCTCTAATCATCCACCGTATAGCATCAATGTGGCTAAGGAAGGCTACGATGTGAATAAGGTAAAAGGGCATTTGCCAGATTCTATCGAAGAAAACGATAAGCAATTGAACGAAATGGGCCATATTTGGTACGCAGACCACGTAATGGGTGATTTTATCGCTCGCGAAGAAACAGCAGATCCGTCTGCACTGTTCGTCATTACAGGTGACCATAGCGAACGCTTTAACTTTGCTCGTGAAGTAGGTCCTAATGTGGCATCTACTATTCCTATTATTTTTTATGGTCGTGGTATTCATAAAGATTGGCTTGCACCTAATGCGTTCGGCATGAGCATTCAAATCATTCCAACCTTGGCGGAATTGGTAGGCCGACCTGGTCAAACCTATGAAGCGATGGTACCAAGCTTGTTTACACAAGAGGAATTTGTATTTAATCATAGACTATATCTTGATAAAAGTGGCAAAGTGTTAGAACAAAGTGCGAGCATGCCTCAATCCTATGGGGATATGATTAAAAACATGCGTGAACTTGCGGCATGGCGCATTAAACATGGGGATGTCATCAAATAAAGAAATATACATTTTTATCCATTAAATTTAATTGATTTGTAAGTTAAAGGATTATCTATGAGTACTGTGACGGCTATTATCTTAGCGCGCAATGAAGAACAACATATTGTAGATTGTATTAAGAGTATTCAATTTGCTGATGAAATTTTAGTCATCGATGATGGCAGTACAGATCAGACAGTATCACTTGCTACGGGATTGGGTGCAAAGGTTATACCACATCCCTTAAATGGAGATTGGTCACAACAACGACGGTTTGGTATTTCACAAGCCCAGAGTGAATGGATTCTATTTGTCGATTCTGATGAACGTGTATCACTAGAGTTAGCAAAGTCTATTCAACGAGCTATTCAAGGTGAACCGAAGGCGTATTGGTTACGCAGATATAATCTATTCCATTATAATCAGGCAACCCATGGTGTGGTGAGGCCTGATAAGGTATTACGATTGATGCCTCGAGAGGGAGCAACTGTGGAAGGGGCTGTTCACGAAGCTTTTATCAGTCCGTATCCACAAGATACATTAGAGGGAAAATTGTATCATTATACGTATGATAATTGGCATCAATTTTTTGAGAAGTTCAATAAGTATACGACGGTAGCAGCTAATAAATACAAGGCACAAGGGAAGTCTTGTAATTTTTTAGGGGATATTATATTGCGCCCTACATGGGCATTTTTCAAGATATATATTTTGCAAGGTGGCATATTAGACGGAAAAATAGGTTTTCTATTATCGATCTATCATATGATGTACACCATGACAAAGTATGTAAAATTGTATTATTTGAATAAATCTAATGGACAATTATAATCAGTAATGTAGTATAAGTAGGTTGCTATGGGGAAGTATTGTTCTTTAAGTAGATATGGAAGTATAAATGAGTGAACAATTTTTTCTATCCCTACAACAAAATATAAAATTAATGATTTGGGCACCCATATTGAGTAGTATCTTTCGAATCATTTTTATGATTATTTATAATCCGTATCCAACATGGAAAGGTCGTTGGAAATCAGCTCTAGGTTCATTGCGTTACGGCTTTTGGTGGGGCATGGATTTTGATGCCTATGTATTCTTATTACCTTTAGTCTTGGTGACACTCCCTGCACTATGGTTTGAAGGGTACCATCAAATAGAAGATTCCATACGATTAGTAGGTCTAACGATGTATTCCTGTGTACTGTACGCAGCCTTTGCAGGAAAAATGATCTTCTACAAGCATTTCCATGATACGTACAACTATATGGTTCATTATGGAAATCATGCAGAGAAACGGAATTTGATTGATGTATTCTTTAATCAAGACCGAGGAATTCTTGTCATTCTAGGATTGATTCCTATTGCAGTTATATCCTGGTTCATGGGAGGTTTCTTCTTATCCTTGCCATCTATACCATATCCAAACATTGAAGGAACCTGGCCTACTGTAGCTTGGAATATAGGACTTGTGGCGGCATCTGTTCTAGGATTCTATTGGTTCCGCTACGGTGGTACCTTATCTCATGATGATAAACCAGAATGGGATACGATTCCTACAGTGGTAAAAGAAGATATATTCTTTGCTCGTGCTACAGTGCCAGATTTATGTGCCTTAGAAACGGTGTTTAAACATCCGCTACGTGATGAATATACCGCATCTCCTGAAGATATTGATGACGCCATTTATCGTATTGTTCCTAACGAATACAAAGATTCATGGCAGGATCTACACACACCGCTTCATGCATTTAAACGTGTTGCATCAGGTCCTCGTATTGATAAACCGCAGCATATTTTCTTTATTGTTGGTGAAAGTATCCCTCAATGGTCTCTTGATGAACCTTATAAGGATCTCAATATATGTCCTGGTTTATGGGATTTTAAAGATAATCCTCATACGGTGCAAGTACCTAATTTCTTGCCTGCTGGTAATGTGTCTCGTCCATCCATTGTAAGTCTATTATCCGGCGTCTATGATGCGGGTATGGAAATCAATGAACGGGAAGCTTTTTGGCATGAACCGTTGCCGACCTCTTTGGCAGCTCAAATGAAGCGATTAGGCTATGATACGATTTATTGGTATGGTGGTAATGCGTCGTACGGCAACTTTAATCACTTCGGTAAGGCTCAAGGCTTTGACCGTGTGGAAAGCGCTTCTGTTTTCTGTGGTCCTGATGCACCTAAAACTTGGGTGGGCGTATACGATCACGTATTTTTAGAGAATATAACGGAACAAATTAAAGGATTAGATCATCCGACATTCCATTTTATTTACACTACATCCAATCATGGTCCTTATAAAATGGAGGATTCCTTATTAGATTATGATCCTGAAAAGGTCATGCCGAATCTTGGGGATGATCTAAAATCTAATAAGAAACGCAATAAAGAATTGGCTACCTATCGCTATAGTGATAAGGCAATATTTAACTTTGTAAATGCTATGAAAGAGGCCTTTCCAGATAGTTTATTTGTTGTTACAGGTGATCACTCTAATCTATTTGGCTCATTGAATAATACATCTTTAATTCAACGGGACTATACCTTGCGCGATACATTCTGTACCGTAGGGTTGTTACAACATCCTGCTTTCACTAAGGATGTGATTACGGTGCCCATTGGCACGCATATGAGCCTCATGCCTACCATTATTGAAACCATTGCACCAAAGGGTTTTGAATATTATTCCATTGTGCCGTCCTTGTTTGATGAGCAGCCAGAAACTTTAGTTACGCCGTACCAGTGGATTACGCCGCATATGATGGGCGATGTTCGCATGGATTATGGTGAAAGCAACATACCGTCCTATAAACCGGTTGAGCCAATTCGGCCTATTGATAATCATGGGGATGATGCTCGTGATTGGACATTGTTGACCATGTGGCTCATTAATCATGAGGACAGTATGAATAAGTCGTAGTATAATTAGACGATGATATCTATTGATGTATATGTAAACATTATTTCGAATACATCAATGGATGCCACTATATGTGTATTGATCTGTATATGATAGGAGGAACCTATGTCTATAATCAATATTGTAGGCGCCAAAATTTGGGGCGGTGGTGAACAATATGTATATGATATTTGTAAACAATTACAACAACGACATAGGGCTGCTTATACCTTAGTAGACCAATCAAATGAAGAGATGCAATCTCGCTATGCTCAAGTCGGCCATGTGATGACTGCCAATCTCTATACTTTGAAGGGTTTTCTATCTGTTAATGCAGTAGCCAAACAGATGAAAGCACAAGGAATTAATACAATTGTATGCCACTCTGGTAAATATATCTTATTCTGTATTGCTCTTAAGCAGTTAACGGGTGCTAAATTGATGTTTATTAAACATAATCTTGTACCTGGTAAAACAGATATGTATCATAAATGGATCAATTCACAAGTAGATGCCTTTGTATGTGTATCTAAACTCGTTTATGATGACCTTATGACACCTATTATTAAGAATACTAGTAAATATTATATTGTTTATAATGGTATTGATCCAAATAGATTTCTTTCATTTGCAGATAATGTGCCAATGAAATCTAAAGTTACTACATTTGGATATAGTGCGCGTATTACAGAACGTAAGGGTTTATATCTGATTTTAAGTGCTCTTGAACAGATTCATCAAAACAATCCAGATATTCGGTTGATTATATCGGGGGCTGGTACAGAGGATCAAATCAAAAAACTTAAAGACTATATAGATGCGCATCACATGCATTCTTATGTTGAATTTATAGGTTTTACACCTGATATTGAAGGTTTATATAGATCAATTGATTGCTTGTTATTGCCAACTGTAACGCGTGAAGCCTTTGGTCTTGTTATTTGTGAGGCTATGTATTGCGGTGTACCAGTCATTACGAGTGGATCTGGGGCTCAGAGAGAAATTATAGAAGATGGTATATCTGGATTTATTGTTGATCCTTTGAATGAACATACATTACAACAAGCAGTGGAGCATGTGATGAGTGATGCGGTAGATTTATCAAGTATTATCACAAATGCACGACGTGTTGTTGAGGAACGATTCATTGTTAATCGTGTAGCTGATGAATTAGTTGCGATTATAGATAATTTACACTCCACTAATCATTAATGATAAAGTTTGTTAGTTGTATTAGTGGATAGGAGTATGAGATGGGATATTTACAAATACAATGGCAGCGAGGTCGTAAGATTTACGGCAAGCGTAGTTGGAGGGAAACACGTCGTACCTTCTTACATACAATGCGCTCCATACGAAATAAACGAGAAATAGAGGCGCTAGAGAACTACTTTGCAAGTTACACGCCTGATTTAACACTATTAGACCGACAAGTTGGTTTATTTGAGTTGATGACAAGATTTTTCTTGTTTAAAAGCTCTACACCTCAGGAACGATTAGAGGCTATTGTTAATCATTTTGATTATTTGAAAGATATATTTACAGATGAAGCAATTCGTGAGATGTACTCTGTAGATCCTGATAATATTTATGATGACGTAAGTCGGATGAATCGTGGCTATATCGTATGGGAATCGGTAGACCTTGATATGGTAGCTCGTTTATATTATGGACCTGGTCAGCGTAAAGAAGGTTTTTTGACCTTGTTACTCACCTTGGGTAATCAAGGGGTATACCATGCTAACTTCCGTTTTGGTAAAGGTTTTAATGGGGAATCTGCTATGTGGATTGGTACGATTCAAGGTTATAAAGATGGTCTTGATAATGCTAAAATAGTTACAAAAAAGATGTTTGGCTATCGTCCAAAAAACTTTATCATGTTCCTATTACGTCATATTGCAGCCATTTGTAAGGTAGAATCTATTTACGCTGTATCTGATGAAGGCTTTTATGCGAATACTCATTTAGTTCGCGGTCATCGTGCAAAGGTAGCTGAGCTAGATTCATTGTGGGAGGAATCTGGCGGTGTACTATGTAGTGATGAACGTTTTTTCAAAATTCCTTTAGAGGAATATCGTAAGCCTATTGAGGAGATAAAGTCACAAAAACGTAGCCAATATCGTAAACGCTATGAATTACTCGATCAATATGAACAAGAAATTCAAGAACATATGAAAAATTTAATAAAATAAGTATACATTTATACGTTATATGTAAGTCGTAACTATACTTAATTATTAGATAATAACAATAAGGGGATAAGGGTGTTAGTATGAAATCTTGGATACTTAAGAATTATGAAATGATACTTACTGTACTCATTTCAATTATGATATGTACGACGCGGTCATCTATGGCTTTTGGTAATTTTATTTATGGACTTATAGTACTCGTTACACTTTTAACATGGTGGTATAAAAGAGATGAAGTTTCTATACCAAATTCGATACGCCAATATGGATGGGCGTACTTAGGTATGCTGTTATGTATATTACCGTCTGCATTTATTAGTGATAATATACGAGTGACGACTAAGTACTTCTTTAATATTTGGATTTGGAAGATTTTAATTATCGTACCAATCTTGCTATTTATCAAGAGTTCTCGCAAATTATATACTATTTTATCAATATTTTTTGTGTATATAGGCATCGATGCTCTATCTGCCTTTGTACAATATTTACTGGGGTATAATGTAGGAACAGAGGGTCGTGCAGGTGGTGTCATTAATGGCTCTATGATGGGGCTAGCTATGTTGTTAACGCTCGCTTTTTCATTAGCTTTAATTACTGTTTATGATAAAACATTTCCTTCTTATGTAAAAAAATCAGCTGTATTCTCTTTATTTAGTATAGTGTTGGGAATGTTAGGCAATCAAAGCCGTGGTTCTTGGCTATTTAATGGTATTAATGGTGTACTTATTACATTGCGCTATTCCTTTGTTAACATTCGTTATTTATTGGTACTTCTTGTGGCTACTATAGGAATCAGTTTTATATTTACTAGTAATCAAGCTTATATGGCTCGTTTTGAAAGCACCTTTAATGTAACTACTGATGGCTCAAATTTAGGCCGTATCTATGTATGGGAGTCGGATAGAAAAATGATTATGGATCATCCTGTAATTGGTGTTGGTCCAGGTTTGTGGCAGAAAACATATCGAGAGCAGTATAAATCAGAAAAAGAAACCCAAGACTTAGGTCATTCTCATAATAATATGTTACAAATAGCCTCTGAATCTGGCATACTAGGTCTAATTGGGTTTTTAGGATTCTCAATTTTCACAATCTATAAATCAGTAAAAAGCTATATTATATCTACAAATCCTTATGATTTATCAATCATTGTAGGTTTTATTAGTTATTTATTTTTATTTGGATCTATTGATTATACTTGGGGTAATTCATCGGGTATTCGCATTTTTTGGGTTGTTATGGGGATTATGCTTCAATTGCGGGATAATTGAGAATTATATAGCTGTATTGGAAGGCATCTAACTACTATTTAATAGACAATTAAGTAGGATTTAAATAGACTTAAAGAATAAATAACTACATAAAAGATAGGTGAAATCTATGTTTTTTATAGTTTTATATATTTAAATATGATACAATATATGTAAATATTGGTACATTGTATTCGTATGATAGAGAGGTTGTTTTCTTAATATTTTGAGATTGAGAAAACAACCTTTTCTTATAATTGGGGTATTAGTATGAATCGTTCTATCTGTAATAACAATAATAAAAAGTTATTTATAAGTAAGCTCATAGTACTTATAGCAGATTATATTGCTATTGTTTTGGGGATATTAGCAGCCTATTATTTGCGTTTAAACTTATCAATTTTACCAGTAAGTTCAAATTTTAAGGTAGAAGAAATTTACGTATATGGTATTGTGCCTATCGTATTTTTAACTATCTTGTTGCTTAATAATGTCTATTCTGTGGTAACACCTTATTGGGATACGATGAAAAATTTGTTTCGCAGCATTACCATAGGGGTTGTCGTATCGATTGTTCTCATGTACACAGGACATGTTATTAATGATGTGTCTCGTTTATTTGTTGCCTTTGCTTATATATGTATGCTCGTATTTATCTTTAGCGAGCGTTTTATTGTAGGAAAATTACTTTCAAAAGCAGGATATTTAACAATTCCGATTCTTCTCGTTGGGGCGGGAAAGACAGCAGAACTTGTACAGAGATCATTAGAGCGTATGCCGATTACTACCTATAAGATTATTGGTTATGTAGATGATAATCCTAAATCATCATCCATCGCTAAAGAATATCCATGCCTTGGAGCCTTTAAAGATGTAGAAAGCGTTATTAAAGATACAGGCGTTCAAACTGTACTGATTTGTGCTCCGGGACTTGAGTCTAAAAAATTAGTATCCTTGATTAATCGATTACAAGTATTAGTAAAACGAGTAGCATTTGTTCCTGAATTATTCGGTTTACCAGCCAGTAATATTACAGCACGTGGCATGATGGAAGAACAAGCCGTCGTATTGCGTGTGCAAAATAACCTAGCACGCAAATCTAACCGTGTTTTCAAACGTATTTTTGATATTGTAGCTACGGTATGTGGTGGCATTTTGATTTTACCAATTCTCGGTATCATTGCTATATTGATTTACTTAGATTCTCCAGGATCTATCGTATTTGGACATAAACGCGTTGGTCAAGGTGGGAAATCATTTTCTTGTTATAAATTCCGATCCATGGTGCCAAATGCACAAGAGGCTTTGGAGCAATATCTAAAAGATAATCCAGCTGCTCGTGAAGAATGGGAGCGAGATTTTAAATTGAAAGATGATCCTCGCGTTACAAGAATCGGAAAATTTCTTCGAAAGACAAGTCTTGATGAATTGCCACAGTTGTGGAATGTTCTCGTTGGGGACATGAGCCTCGTAGGGCCAAGACCTATTGTTCGAGATGAAATTGTAAAATACGGCGACTATATTAATGACTTTTACCTTGTACCACCAGGGATTACTGGTGTTTGGCAGGTAAGTGGTCGCAGTGATACCACCTATGAAGAACGAGTTCTCATGGATTCTTGGTATGTGCATAATTGGTCTGTATGGATTGATATTGTATATCTGTTGAAAACTGTATTGGCTGTTGCTAAATCGAAAGGGGCCTATTAATGAAATACGATTATTTAGTAGTTGGGGCAGGCCCATTTGGTGCTGTATTTGCTCATGAGGCGCACAAGCGTGGTAAATCTGTACTTGTCATCGACCGTCGCAATCACATAGCAGGTAATCTATATTGTGAAAGCAAAGATGATATCAATATTCACGTCTATGGTGCTCATATTTTCCATACATCCTTGAAACATGTGTGGGATTATGTCAATCAATTTGCTGAGTTTAATCACTATGTAAATAGTCCTGTAGCAAACTATAAAGGCGAGATGTACAATTTGCCGTTCAATATGAATACATTCTCTAAAATGTGGAATATTCGAACTCCAAAAGAGGCACAAGATATTATTACTAAACAACGAGCTGCCATCTCAGGGGAACCTAAGAATTTGGAGGAGCAAGCCATCAGCCTCGTAGGTACTGATATTTACGAAAAGCTCATTAAAGGGTATACGGAAAAACAATGGGGCCGTAAATGTACAGAGTTACCAGCTTTCATTATTAAACGATTACCTGTGCGTTATACATATGATAATAACTATTTTAATGATCGCTTCCAAGGTATTCCTATGGGTGGTTATACCAAGATGATTGAACGTATGTTAGAAGGCATTGAAGTCCGCTTAGGTGTAGACTTCCTTAAACATCGGAACGAATACGAATCTTTGGCAGATAAGATTATCTACACAGGCCCTATAGATGAATACTTTGGTTATTCTGAAGGGGTATTAGAATATCGTGGTCTTCACTTTGAAACAGAACGTCTCGAAGAAGAAAACCATCAAGGCGTTGCGGTGGTGAATTATACGGAAGGAGAGATTCCGTATACTCGTATCATTGAACATAAGCATTTTGAATTTGGTACACAGCCTGTTACATATGTAACAAAAGAATATCCAAAAGACTGGAAAATCGGTGAAGAAGCGTATTATCCAGTAAATGACGTGAAGAATTTAGATCTTTACGCTAAATACGTTAAAAAGGCCGAAACGATTTCCAATGTTATCTTTGGTGGTCGTTTAGGGGAATATAAATATTACGATATGGATAAGGTCATTGCTAGTGCTTTAGCATTGGTTGAAAAAGAATTAGCATAATCGCTGTTTCTATCGTAGGTATAGATTTGAGAATCAACATTCATGTAGGAGAGTACTGTGAACATTAAGATTTTAGTAGCCACCCATAAAAAATATTGGATGCCAGAGGATTCTGTATATATACCTATTCATGTAGGTCGAGAAGGTAAAGAAGATCTAGGGTATATTGGTGATAATACGGGGAATAATATATCCTTAAAAAATCCTAATTATTGTGAACTAACAGCATTATACTGGGCTTGGAAAAATCTTGATGCGGATTATATAGGGTTATGCCATTATCGTAGATATTTTATGTCTAGAAATAAACCTTTTTTTATTCAAGGTAATCGTAAAGATATCTTTTCATACAAAGATTATAAAGATATTCTGTCTAAAACGGATATTATTGTATCTCAAAAACGGCATTATTATATTGAGACTATATGGAATCAATAAAAATATTAATGACGCTAAGACTGAACTGAACGGTAATATAGATAATGCTAAAACCGAGCTAAACAATAATATATCGACCGCGAAGAATGATGTGATTAATACAGGTCTCAAATTTGATGCGGATACAGGCGGTGCTAAGACCAATAAATTGGGTTCCAAGGTAACGGTAAATGGCGATGATAATATCACGACAGAGATCAGTCAAACTGGTGACGATACTAAGATCGGTCTTAAATTAAAAAAAGATCTCAACGTTACTACTGTTACTGCCACTGATACTGTGAAAGCTGGCACTGTGACTATGGGCAAACAAGCTGGTGGTGCTGGCGGTGCAAACGGTAACTTTGTAACAGGGCTCGATAATAAGTCTTGGAACGCGGATAATCCTCAAGCTGTAAGTGGTCGTGCTGCTACGGAAGATCAGTTGAAATCTGTTAATGATAAGGTCAATACAAATGTAACCAATATCAATAAAGGATTAAACTTTAACGGCGATAGCGGTACTGCGATTAATAAAAAATTAGGCGACACTGTTACCATTAAAGGTGGTGCTACGGCGGATCTTACGGATAATAATATCGGTGTCGTGTCTGATGGCAGCACATTAAATGTGAAACTAGCTAAAACATTAACTGGTTTGGATAGCGTAACGGCTGGTGGAACAACTATTAATAGTAGTGGTTTGACCGTAGGCGGCAAGACCTACGTAACGCCAAACGGTATCAATGCTAATAATCAAAAGATTACCGGTCTTGCAAAAGGCACAGATCCTACTGATGCGGTTAACTTCAGTCAGTTGCAGGATGCTATCGGTGGAACTGCTAAGGCAAGTACTGTGAAAGCTAAAAACAGCAATATCACTGTAGAAGAAGGTACAAATGCAGCCGGCGGTAAGGAATATACTGTCGGATTAGGGGATAAAATCACCTTAGGAACTGCTAATCCTGTATCTGTGGATGGTACTGCAGGCACGGTAACTGGTCTTACCAATACCTTGGGATGTAGATAATCCACAAGCCGTAACTGGTCGTGCTGCAACGGAAGATCAGTTGAAATCTGTTAATACGCAAGTTAATACGAACAAGGATAAAATAGCTCAAAACACAACTGACATTGCTCAAAATGCGACTGATATCGGCAAGAATAAACAAGATATAACTAAAAACAAGACTGATATTGTACAAAATAAACAAAATATTGCTCAAAATACACAAGATATTACGACCAATAGAAATGCTATCTCTACGATTAATACGACCATTGCTAAAGGTCTTAACTTTGATGGCGACAGCGGGCCTGTAATCAACAAGCAGTTAGGCGATAAGTTATCTATTAAAGGTGGCGCCGTAGCTGCAAACTTGACGGACAATAATATCGGTGTCGTATCTGATGGTACAACATTGAATGTGAAGTTAGCTAAAACATTAACCGGTTTGGATAGTGTTACAGCGGGTGGCACAACTATTAATGCTGGAGGTTTAACTGTAGGTGGTAAGACCTATGTATCTCCAAATGGCATCAATGCGAATGACCAAAAGATTACCAATGTTGCTAATGGCGATGTGGCGGCTAACTCCAAAGACGCGGTGAACGGCGGTCAATTACATGAAGCCAAAACTGAGTTAAACAAAAATATCGCTGATACAAAGACTGAGTTGAATAAAAATATTGGTGATACTAAGACCGAGTTGAATAAAAATATCAGTGATACTAAAACTGAACTCAACAAAAATATTGGTGACGCTAAGACTGAACTTACCAATAAAGGACTTCGTTTCAATGCGGATAATAACGACGAAAAAACGAATAAACTAGGCTCCAAGGTAACAGTAAATGGCGATGACAATATTACGACGGAAATCAGTCAAACTGGTGACGATACGAAGATTGGTCTTAAATTGAAGAAAGACCTTAATGTTACCACTGTTACTGCTACGGAAACTGTGAAAGCCGGTACTGTAACTATGGGTAAACAATCCGATGGTGTAACTCCTGCTAATATGGGTAACTATGTGACTGGTCTTGATAATCAGGCATGGAGCGTAACTAATCCGACTGCTGTCAAGGGACGTGCTGCAACAGAAGATCAATTGAAGACAGTTACTGAAGCTATCAAAACTCAAGGCGCTAATGCAACGGACTTCAGTCTTGTTGCAAATCCTACGGCGGGATCCAATGGTGACTATACTGTAGATGCCAACGGTGATGTAGCATTGACAGTCCAAGATAAGAACCATCCGACTCAAACAAAAACCGTAACGATTAAAGATGTAGCATCTAAATCCGAATTGGATAAAGGCTTGAACTTTAATGGCGACTCTGGCACGACTATTAATAAGAAATTAGGTGGTACTGTTGCCATTAAAGGTGGTGCAGCGGCTGCGAACTTGACCGATGGTAATATTGGTGTCGTATCCGACGGCAATACATTGAACGTGAAGTTAGCTAAAACATTAACTGGTTTGGACAGCGTAACAGCTGGTGGCACAATCATCAATAGTGGTGGTTTAACTGTAGGTGGTAAGACTTATGTATCTCCAAACGGTATCAATGCAAATGACCAAAAGATTACCAATGTTGCTAACGGCGATGTGGCAGCAAACTCCAAAGATGCGGTTAACGGTGGTCAATTGCATGACGCTAAAACTGAGTTAAACAAGAATATCGCTGATACAAAGAATGAATTAAATAAAAACATTGGCGATACTAAAACTGAACTCAATAAAAATATTGGTGACGTAAAAACGGAACTTACCAATAAAGGCCTTCGTTTTGATGCGGATAATAACGCTGAAAAAACGAATAAACTAGGCTCTAAGGTAACGGTAAACGGCGACGACAATATTACGACAGAAATTAGTCAAACTGGCGACGATACAAAAATCGGCCTTAAATTGAAGAAAGATCTTAACGTTACCACTGTTACTGCTACAGAAACTGTGAAAGCTGGCACTGTAACCATGGGTAAACAAGCCAATGGTGCAACCCCTGCTAATACGGGTAATTACGTAACAGGTCTTGATAATAAGGCGTGGAGCATTGATAATCCTACGATTGCATCTGGCCGTGCAGCAACGGAAGACCAATTGAAAACGGTTAGTGATGAAGTTAAGAAACAAGGTGCTAGTGCAACAGACTTTAGTCTCGTTGCGAATCCTACGGCAGGCTCCAATGGTGACTACACTGTAGATGCCAATGGTGACGTAGCATTGACCGTACAGGATAAGAACCATCCGGATCAAACGAAAACCGTAACGATTAAAGATGTAGCATCTAAATCCGAAGTGGATAAAGGCTTGAACTTTGACGGTGATTCCGGCACGACTATCAACAAGAAGCTAGGTGGTACTGTTGCCATTAAAGGCGGAGCTGCGGCTACAGATTTAACAGATAATAATATTGGCGTTGTATCTGATGGCATAGGCACACTAAACGTGAAGTTGGCTAAAACATTGACTGGTTTGGACAGCGTAACAGCTGGCGGTACAACCATCAATAGTGGTGGTTTGACCGTAGGTGGTAAGAATTATGTATCTTCAAATGGCCTCAATGCGAATGACCAAAAGATTACCAATGTTGCTAATGGCGATGTGGCGGCGAATTCCAAAGATGCGATTAACGGCAGTCAATTGCATGACGCTAAAACCGAGTTAAATAAAAATATTAGCGATGCTAAGACCGAATTAAATAAAAACATTAGCGATACTAAGACTGAGTTGAATAAAAATATCAGTGATACCAAAACTGAACTCAACAATAATATTAATGACGCTAAGACTGAACTAACCAATAAAGGCCTTCGTTTTGATGCTGATAATGGCGGCGAAAAAACAAATAAATTAGGCTCTAAGGTAACGGTAAACGGCGATGACAATATTACGACAGAAATTAGTCAAACTGGCGACGATACAAAGATCGGCCTTAAATTGAAGAAAAATCTTAATATTACATCTGTTACTGCAGCGGAAACTGTGAAAGCCGGCACTGTAACCATGGGTAAACAATCTGATGGAGCAACTCCTGCTAAGACTGGTAATTATGTAACAGGTCTTGATAATAAGACTTGGGATGTAGGTAAAGTCGTATCCGGTCGTGCAGCAACAGAGGATCAATTGAAACAAGCCTTGGCAGGTCAAACTGATACAGGTCTCAAATTCAATGCCAATGTAGGCGGTGTACAAACCAATAAATTAGGCTCTACTGTCACTGTTCAAGGTGAAGGTAAAGCTGCTGATACCGACTATAGTGGTGACAATATTAAGACTTTCATCAAACAAGATACAGCAACAGGTAACACGACTATCGATGTGAAGATGAACAAAAATCTTAAGGCTGAATCCGTGAAAGTCGGTAAAGACGGTAAGGATGGCGTATCTCTTACAGGTCCAGACGGGGCGAATGTCACCGACGGTAAGGTAGCTGTTACAGATAAAAACGGCAAGGATGCTGTGTCCATGTCCGGTAAAGACGGTGTTGGTCACATCGGATTAAGCGGTAAAGACGGTAAAAGTGCGGATATTATTGCTGAAAAAGGGTCTGCTAATCTCAATGGAAATGAAATTACGCGCATTAAATACAAAGATGAAAATGGCACAACCCATGAAGTGGCAACCAAAGATGATGGCATGGCATATGGTGGCGACTCCGGTACTACCATCAAGAAGAAACTTAATGAACAATTGGACATTAAGGGTGGTGTCACCAATGAATCTGAGTTGACCGAAAATAATATTGGTGTTATTAGTAAAAATAATATCCTTAATGTTCGTTTGGCAAAAAATCTGAAAGGTTTAGATTCCATAACTTTCAACAATGGCACTAATGGTGTAAACGGTAAAACCGTTGTTAATGGTGAAGGTATGGCCGTTCAAGATAAGGACGGCAATCCGTTGACGGCTGTTACAAAGGACGGCGTGAAGATTACCAACGGTCCATCCATGACGAAGGACGGTATCGATGCGTCCAACAAGAAGATTACGAATGTAGCTGATGGTACTGATTCTAAGGATGCGGTTAATAAATCTCAATTGGATAAAGCGGCAGCAGCTGCTACTACAACAGTAACGGCAGGTAATAATGTCCAAGTAGATAAGACCACTAATGCGGACGGTTCTACAAATTACAAAGTGGGTCTCAAAGACCAAGTAACAATGGGGTCTGATCCTACGAAACAAATTGCGATGGATGGTACAACAGGCACTATCAAAGCCGGTGACAAGGTTACCATCAATGGCAACAAAGGCACTATTAAAGCAGGCGATAAAGTTGAAATCGATGGCGATAAGGGTACAATCAAGGCTGGCAATGTAGCGATTGACGGTACAAACGGTACAATTAAGGCCGGAGACAAGGTAACTATTGATGGTAAAGATGGTAAGATTGCAGCAGGTAAAGTATCTGTTGATGGCAAGGACGGTCATGTGACAGGTTTGGAAAACAAAGATTGGGATCCTGACAATATCACAAGCGGTCGTGCTGCTACAGAAGATCAATTGCAGAAGTCCCATAAAACCTTGGATAATAAGATTAATAACTTAGGTGATGACATTACGAAGAAAGGTATGGATTTTGCCGGTAATACAGGTGATTTTCACCGTGATTTAGGTCAAAAAGTTACCATCAAAGGTGAAGGTCAAGGGGCTGATAGTGATTATTCCGGTGAAAATATCAAAACAGTAGCCGAAAATGGTAATGTTACTATTAAAATGGCTAAGAATCTTAAGACCGATAGCGTTACTACCAAAACGGTCACTGCCGATACGGTAACGACTGATAAGGTGAAAGTTGGCAAAAACGGTCAAGATGGCGTTTCCATTACAGGTCCAGACGCTGCGAATGGTACAGACGGTAAAGTAGCTATTACAAGTAAAGACGGTAAAGATGCTGTATCTATGTCCGGCAAAGACGGTATTGGCCACATCGGTTTAACCGGAAAAGATGGTCGCAATGCAGATATGATTGCTGATAAGGGCGATTCTGATCTAGGCGGTAATGCTATTACTCGTATTAAGTACCAAGATGAACAGGGCAAGACACATCAAGTGGCAACCAAAGACGATGGTATGAAATACGGTGGCGATTCCGGTAATGTGATTAACAAAAAGCTTAACGAACAGGTAAACGTAGTCGGTGGCATTACTGATGCTGGTAAGTTGACGTCCGAAGATAATTTAGGCGTCGTATCTGATGGAACTAATCTCAAGGTTCGTATGGCAAAAGATTTGAAAGGTCTTGAGTCTGTGACGACTAAGGATACCGCAGGTAACTCTACGGTTGTGAACGGCAGTGGCATAACCATTACTCCTGTTAGCGGTAACACTGTAAGTCTTACTAAAGATGGATTGAATAACGGTGGTAAAACAATTAGCAATGTAGGTCCTGGTGTAAACGGCACGGATGCGGTTAACGTAAATCAATTGAAGGGTGTTACGGAGGGCATGGCCAATGCTATTAATTCTGTGGCGGGCGAAACGCAACGTGTAGGTGCTCATGCGGCGGCTATGTCTGCGTTGAAACCGATTCAATATGATCCGTTAGAACCAACTCAAGTGATGGCTGGTATTGGTAATTACAGAGGTGAAACTGCAGCAGCTTTAGGTGTTGCTCACTACACATCGGAAGACACTATGTTCCATGCAGGCGTATCTGTTGGTAGCCGTCATAATATGGTGAATGCCGGTGTAACTCGTAAATTCGGTTCTTCTGATGAGAAGAAGGCTATTCCTGAGCGCTACAAGGGCGGACCTATCAGCTCTATGTACGTAATGCAGGATGAAATGACTGCTTTGAAAGCTGAAAATGCACGCATGAAAGCGCAGGATGAAAAATTAACTGCAGACTATGCGGCATTGAAAGAAGACAACCTTCGTCTACAGAAAGATAACGAAGAAACTAAACGACAATTAGCGCTTATTATGAGTCGTTTAGGTATGTAAATCATATAAATTTCATTTTATATTCATGTGATAAAAAACTGTTGATGTACCAGAAAATACTCATGAAGATTAGATGATGTTAACCCTATATGGTATATAAATGAAAGAACGAAAGTCTACTGTGAAAAGACTTTCGTTCTTTTTCTGTATTTGACTTCACAAACTTTTCATAATAGTGTATAATACAGAACATATAATTTTAATCGAAAATTATGAATATGATTAATTTACTATAAAATCATTAGTTTTAGATTATAAGTGTTGTTTGGCCCATTGTGATAAGGGTTTTTATGATTGAAAATATATTTAAATGAGTAAGAAAATCAATTTTTAAAAAAGTTTAAAGTTCTGAAAATAAATGAGCGAAATGTGAAAAAAATATATTTACATTCATAAACTAATCTGATATTTTATATGTATAGTAATTAAATTTTTGATGAAAATTTTATTATTTTTAGTGTTTTAGTGTTGGTTTTAGAATCCCTTATAAAACTGTGTGAAAGGTAGGTACTACTAAATGAATCGTATTTATAGGGTAATTTGGAGTCAGGTACGGGGCGCATACGTCGTTGTATCTGAAATCGCAAAAAGCCATACTCGTGGCTCCAAAAGCTTTGTTAGTAATTCCGCTAAAGCTTCGGTAAAAGTTGGCTTGGCGGCTATGGTTTTAACCTGCGGTAGTGGGTTAATTTCGGGTGTTGATGCGGCACCTAACAGAGGCCTTTCTTTGGCTCCTGGTGAAGGACATAATGATGGCGGGTTTACGTATTTATATCCTGGTCAAAATTCTCCTTATATTCAGATGTATGATTACAAAACACCAGGGAATCCAGGAGGAGGATATTTATATACCAATAATAAGGTGTTCGGCATCCAAATCGGTAACAATGCGAATGCACGTGCTAATGATGGCTCCGTATCTGGTATTTCTATCGGTGACTATTCACAATCTCGTGCGTTGGGTATCGGTTTAGGCCATTATGCTCAATCTGAACAAATCGGTGCTATTGCTGTCGGTTCGGCTTCAAAGGCAAAGGGTTTTAACTCCTTGGCTATGATGCGTCAAGCCTATGCAGGCGAACAATATGCGGCGGCTATTGGTACAGCAGCATCTGCACAAGGTAAAGCCAGCTTGGCTATGGGTCATTCCGCATTAGCAACAGGTGATCAATCTATTGCTATCGGTTCTGCAAATCCAACTCCTAAATATGATGATAAAGGCACACCGTATACAGCATATGACGGAGCTACTAATACCCAAGCTAATGCAGCTCGTTCTATTGCTATCGGTCAAGGTGCTAAATCAAATACTGAAGATAGTGTTGCTATGGGTACAGGTGCTAATGTTGCTTCTGGCTCAAATTATAAAGGTGAAGCTTATGCAAGAGGCGTAGCCATCGGTAATCGTGCTACATCTCAAGGCATTCAAGGTGTAGCTATCGGTAACGGTGCAGCACATTATCGTGATAATGCGGTTGCTCTTGGTAACAATGCGCAAACTCGTGCGAAAGACGGCATTGCTATTGGTAACAATGCTGAATCTGGTATTAAAAATGACCCAAATTATAAAGTAAATAACTCCGTTGCTGTAGGTAACTCCGCACGTGCTCATGGCGGTTCCGGTGTGGCTCTTGGTAACGATACTTATGCATTGGGCGGATCTTCTGTGGCTGCAGGTAATGCAGCATGGGCATTAGGTGAACGTTCCACAGCTATCGGTAACAATGCTCATTCTGAAGGTTATGGCTCTATTGCTATGGGTCGTGAAGCTAGTGCTTTGAGCACTCAAGATGGGGACAAGAAAAATGTTGTGGCTATCGGTGATGATGCACAAGCAACTGGTTCCCGCTCCATCGCATTGGGCGTAAGCGCTCAAGCTGGTACATTAGAACGTGTACGTGATAGTAGCGTTTATAAAGATAACGATCAATTAATCACTCAACTTAAAGCGAAAAAAGAAGTAACTGATGCGGTAGCAATTGGTAGCGAAGCAAGTGTACAAGCAAACGAAGGTTTAGCTCTTGGTAGCAATGCGACAGTAAATAACGTTCGTGGCGTTGCATTAGGTGCTAATTCTGCAACAGCTGCTCCTGTAAGCACTGCTAGTGAAACAATTAACGGTTTGAAATACAACTATGCAGGTGGTACTGCTGATTCTACCGTTAGCGTAGGTAATACTTCTACAAAACGTACAATTACAAACGTTGCTGCTGGTCGTGTAAGCGCACAATCTACAGATGCTATTAACGGTAGCCAATTATATGGCGTTGCTAATGCAGTAGGTAATGTAGCTAACAGCACTAAGAATATCTTAGGCGGTAATGCTCAGGTTGACCAAAACGGCTCTATCACCATGACTAATATTGGTGATACAGGTAAAAACACTGTTCATGAAGCTATTAAATCCGCAAACTCCGGTTGGGAACTTCAAGTTAATGGCCAAAAGGTTAAAGACGTAAAAGCTCCAAACCGTACAGTGAACTTTAACGCTGGTAAAAATATTAAATTAGAAGGCGCCGGAGACAATGTTACAGTTGCAACAGTTGATAATGCAAACTTCAACTCCGTTACAACTGGTAGCGTATCTATGAGCAAAACCGGTATCAATGCTGGTGGTTATCAAATTACCAATGTACAATCTGGCGGTGATACATTAACAAATGCGGCTAATATCGGTGATATTTCTCGTATTGCTGCAAAATACGATAAATACTTGCAACGTGGTTCTGCAACGTATGAAGCAAACGGTAATGGCAAGATTAACATGACCGGTACAAATGGTTTGACTGCTGAAGTAACAGGTTTGAAAAACACGTATGTTACATCTGGTACAGTATCCAATGACGGTAAGAGATTGACATTGACACGTAATGACAATCAAACATTCGATGTTGATATCTCTAAAATCTCTAATGGTCTTTCCAAAACTGACTACCGTTTGATTGCAAACCCTGCAGCAGGTAGCAATGGCGAATATAAAGTAGCTGCTGATGGTAGCATGACATTGACTGTTGCTGATGCTGATGGTTCCAACCCTAGACAAGTTAAGTTGACGAACCTTGCTTCTAAAGAGCAACAAGATATCAATACTACTAATATCACAAATAACACTAACAAGATTGCTAAAGGCTTAAGCTTCCAAGGCGATAACAATGTTAAAATCAACAAACAACTTGGCGATACTTTAGGTATTACAGGTGGCGCTACAGGTGCTTTGTCTGACAACAACATCGGTGTTGTAGCTAAAGACGGCAATCTAAATGTTAAGTTGGCAAAAGACCTAACAGGTTTGAACAGCGTAACTGCAGGTTCTGTTCGCGTAGGTACACATAGCGATAATAAAAACTATGTAACTGGTTTGGACAATAAAGAATGGAATGTTCAAAACCCTACCATCACATCTGGTCGTGCAGCAACTGAAGATCAGTTGAAAAAAGTGTCTGATGAAATCAAGACTACTAATGCAGCTAAAACAGATTACCGTTTGATCAACAATACAAACTCTGCAGACGGTTCTTACTCTGTAGAAAACAACAAGGTTGATTTAAAAGTTAAAGATGAAGCTCATCCTAACAGCCCTGCAAATACAGTAACAATCAATAACATCGCATCCAAAACTGAATTGGATAAATTGACAGAACGTGCTGTTAAATATGATCTTAACGGTACTACTGTTAATAAAAACAAGGTTACGTTGGAAGGCCAAGGCGGTACAACAATTACTAACTTGAAAGCTGGTGAAGTATCCTCTACTTCTACAGATGCTGTAAATGGTAGCCAATTACATGATGTAAAAATCGAAGCAGGTAAACATTCTAAAGTTACTGTTTCCGATGATAACCTCAAATTGACAACAACTCCTGCTACAAGCACTGAAGGTGCTAAATATGATCTTCGTTTGAATAACAAAGTGACATTAGGTAGCGGTAACAATCAAGTAGTTCTTGATGGTACTGCAGGCAGAGTAACTGCTGGTGGCGTTGTAATGGGCGCTCAAACTGTTCAAAATACGAAACATGCAAGCGAAACTGGTAATTATGTGACTAACTTGAATAATAAGAGCTGGGACTCCACATCTATCGTATCCGGTCGTGCAGCGACTGAAGATCAGTTGAAAAAAGTTAGCGAACAAATTACCCAACAAGGTAGCAGTGCAACTGACTATCGTCTTGTAAGAAACTCCAGCGCTGACGGTTCCTACAAGGTAAACGACAATGGTGAAGTATCCTTGACTGTAGAGGATAAAAACCATGCAGGCGTTAAAGAGCAAGTTACAATTAATAACATTGCATCCAAGACTTCTGTAGATAAATTGACAGATCGTGCTGTTAAATACGACATCAATAACGGTGTTGTTGATAAAACTAAGGTAACATTGGAAGGCGCTAATGGCACTACTATTACAAATGTAAAAGACGGTGCTGTAACAGCTACATCCACAGATGCTATTAACGGCAGCCAATTGTTCAAGACTAAAGAAGAATTGATCAATAAAGGCATGAAATTCGGTGCTGACTCCGGTAATGTAATCAATAAAAAACTTGGCGAACAAGTAAACGTTAAAGGTGGCATTACAGAAGCATCCAAATTGACTGCTGAAGACAATATCGGTGTTGTATCCGATGGCTCTAACGACTTGAAAGTTCGTTTGGCAAAAGACCTTAAAGGTTTGAACAGCGTAACTGTAGGTGATACAAAAGTTACTTCCAACGGTGTAACTATCAGCAACGGTGCTACAAACAATGCAGCTGTATCCCTTACTAAAACTGGTTTGGATAACGGTGGTAACAAGATTACTAACGTTGCTCGTGGTACAATCGACAGCGATGCAGTAAACTTGGCACAATTGAAAGAAGTATCCAACAGTGCATCTGCAGCAAATACAAAGGTAGCTGAAGGTAAAAACATTAAAGTTGATGAAAGCATCGACAATGTAACTAAAGCTAAAACATATACTGTAGGCTTGAAAGATGAAGTAACATTAGGCACAGGTAATACAGCTATCAATATCAACGGTACAACAGGTATCGTGAAAGCCGGCACTGGCGATAATGCTGTGACTATCAATGGCACAAATGGTACTATCAACTCCGGTAAAGTGACTATTAATGGTACTACAGGTACTGTTAACGAATTGACTAACAGAACTTGGAACCCTAAAGCTATTACTAATGGTCAAGCTGCTACAGAAGATCAATTGAAAGTAGTAGACAATAAAATTGATACTACAAAAACTGAAATCGTAGAAAAAGGCTTGAATTTCCAAGGCGATGCAGGTACTGCAATTCATAAAGACCTTGGTCAAACATTGAAAATCTCTGGCGGTCAAGCTGATGCATCTAAACTTTCAGAAAATAACATCGGCGTAGTTAATAACAACGGCGTATTGAATGTTAAACTTGCTAAAGATTTGACAGGCTTGAACAGCGTAACAACTGGTGCTACAACTATTAACAACAATGGTTTGACAATCGGTGGTAACACATTTGTTACAAGCAACGGCTTCAATGCTAACGATACTCAAATCACAAACGTGAAAGCTGGTACAGAGGATAACCATGCAGTTAACCTTAAACAGTTGAAAGAAGTATCTAACAACGCAGCGGCAGCTAAAACTGTTGTAAAAGCTGGCAAAAACATCAATGTAACTGATTCTGAAGATCCACTTACTAAAGCTAAGACTTACACAGTTGGTTTACAAGATACAGTAACATTGGGTTCCGGTAATACAGCTGTTAATATCGACGGCACAAAAGGTATTGTGAAAGCTGGCGAAGGCAATAATGCTGTAACTATCAACGGTACAAACAGCACAATTAATGCTGGTAACGTAGCGATTGACGGTGTAACAGGCAATATCAATTCCGGTAAAGTTCTTGTTAACGGTGCTAAAGGTACTGTAAACAACTTAACAAATATCACTTGGGATGCTGACCATATCACAAGCGGTCAAGCTGCAACAGAAGATCAATTGAAAGTTGTTGATAAGAAAATTACTGACAATGGTAGTAACTTGACTAAGAAGGGCTTGAACTTCAAAGGCGATGACGCTACAAGCATTCATAAAGATCTTGGCGAAACATTAGATGTTGTAGGTGGTACTTCCGATAAAGCTAAATTGTCTGACAATAACATCGGCGTGGTATCTGAAAACGGTAAGTTGAATGTTAAACTTGCTAAAGAGTTGACTGGCTTAACAAGTGTAACAACTGGTGCTACAACAATTAATAACGAAGGTTTAACAATTGGTGGTAATAAATTCGTTACAGCTAACGGTTTTGATGCTAACAACACACAAATCAAAAATGTAAAAGCTGGTACTGACGGCAATGATGCAGTTAACTTGAATCAATTGAATGAAGTTAAAAATGCGTCTAACACTACAGTAGAAGGTAGCGAAAACATCAATGTTAACTCCACAGTAGACCCTAATACACAAGCTAAAACTTACAAAGTAGCATTGAAAGACAATGTAACTTTAGGTTCTGGCAATAATGCAATCAACATCAACGGTACTACAGGTATCGTAAAAGCTGGTGACGGTGCTAATGCTGTGACTATCAATGGTACAAATGGCACTATCAACTCTGGTAAAGTGACTGTCAACGGTGCTGCTGGTACTGTAAACAACTTGACAAACATTACTTGGGATGGCAAAAACTTCACAAGTGGTCAAGCTGCAACAGAAGACCAATTGAAAATTGTTGATAAGAAAATCACTGACAACAGCACTGACTTGACTAAGAAAGGCTTGAACTTCCAAGCTGATTCTGGCGAATTAATTCATAAAGATCTTGGTCAAACATTGGATGTTGTAGGTGGCATTACTGAAAAATCTAAATTGTCTGACAACAACATCGGTGTGGTATCCGAAAACGGTAAGTTGAATGTTAAACTTGCAAAAGACTTAACAGGCTTGAACAGTGTAACAACTGGTCAAACAACTATCAACAACGATGGCTTGACAATCAATAACAAACAATTCGTTACAGATAATGGCTTCAATGCTAACAATACACAAATCAAAAACGTAACTGCTGGCGTGGAAGATAACGATGCTGTAAATGTTAAACAATTGAACGATGTAAAAGCTGCATCTAATACAAAAGTAGAAGGTAGCAAAAACATCAATGTTGATGAAACTGTAGATAATGTAACAAAAGCTAAAACTTACACAGTTGCATTGAAAGATACTGTAACATTAGGTTCCGGTAATAATGCAGTCAACATCGACGGTACAAAAGGTATCGTAAAAGCTGGTGAAGGCGCTAACGCAGTGACTATCAATGGCGTAAACAGCACAATCAATGCTGGTAAAGTAGCGATCGATGGTGTAACAGGTAACATCAATGCTGGCAAAGTTCTAGTTAACGGTGCAAATGGTACTGTAAACAACTTGACTAACAGAACTTGGGATCCTAATAACATCACTAACGGTCAAGCTGCAACAGAAGATCAATTGCAATCTGTAGATCAAAAAGTTACAGACAACAGTAAGAAAGGCTTGAACTTCCAAGCTGACTCTGGTGAATTAATTCATAAAGACCTTGGTCAAACATTGGATGTTGTAGGTGGTATTTCTGATAAAGCTAAATTGTCTGACGGCAATATCGGTGTTGTATCCGAAAACGGTAAGTTGAATGTTAAACTTGCAAAAGATTTAACAGGCTTGAACAGCGTAACAACTGGTCAAACAACTATCAACAACGATGGCTTGACAATCAACAACAAACAATTCGTTACAGCTAATGGCTTCAACGCTAACAATACGCAAATCAAAAACGTAACAGCTGGCGTAGAAGATAACGATGCTGTAAATGTTAAACAATTGAACGATGTAAAAGCTGCATCTAATACAAAAGTAAAAGGTAGCAAAAACATCGACGTTGATGAAGCTGTAGATCCAACTACAAAAGCTAAAACTTACACAGTTGCATTGAAAGACACTGTAACATTGGGTTCCGGTAACACAGCTGTTAACATCGACGGTACAACTGGTATCGTGAAAGCTGGTAACGGTGCGAACGCAGTAACTATCAATGGTGTAAACAGCACAATCAACGCTGGTAAAGTAGCAATCGATGGCGTAACAGGTAACATCAATGCTGGTAAAGTTCTTGTTAACGGTGCAAACGGTACTGTAAACAACTTGACTAACATTTCTTGGGATCCTGCACACATCACAAGTGGTCAAGCTGCAACAGAAGATCAATTGAAAGTTGTAGATAGCAAAATCGATAAGAACACTGAAGACTTGACTAAGAAGGGCTTGAACTTCCAAGCTGATTCTGGCGAAGTAATCCATAAAGATCTTGGTCAAACATTGGATGTTGTAGGTGGCATTACTGATAAAGCTAAATTGTCTGACAACAATATCGGTGTTGTATCCGAAAACGGTAAGTTGAATGTTAAACTTGCAAAAGATTTAACAGGCTTGAATAGCGTAACAACTGGTCAAACAACTATTAACAATAATGGTTTGACAATTGGCGGTAATACATTTGTTACAAACAACGGCTTCAATGCAAACAATACACAAATCAAAAACGTTAAAGCTGGTACAGAAGATAGCGATGCTGTTAACCTTAAACAATTGAATGAAGTAAAAGCTGCGTCCGATACTAAGGTAAAAGGTAGCAAGAACATTCATGTTGAAGAAGAAATCAACGATCTTACAAAAGCTAAAACATACACTGTAAACTTGAAAGACACAGTGACATTGGGCTCTGGCAATACATCAGTTCATTTCGATGGTACAACAGGTATCATTAGAGCTGGCGAAGGTTCTAATGCTGTAAATATCAATGGTACAAACGGTACAATCAACTCCGGTAAGGTAACTATCAATGGTGGTTCTGGTACTGTTAACGATTTGACTAACAGAACTTGGGATCCTAATAAGATCACTAATGGTCAAGCTGCAACAGAAGATCAATTGAAAGTTGTAGACAACAAAATTGATAAAAATACTGAAGACTTGACTAAGAAAGGCTTGAACTTCAAAGGCGACTCCGGTGAAGCTATCCATAAAGACCTTGGTCAAACATTGGAACTTAAAGGTGGCGAAGCTGATGCTTCTAAACTTTCAAATGGTAACATTGGCGTAGTTAATGAAAACGGCAACTTGAACGTTAAACTCGCTAAGAATCTTAAAGGTCTTGATTCCGTAACTGTTGGTTCCGATCCAAGCAAACAAGTTGTTCTTGATAATAAAGGCGTGTCCGTAGGCGGTAAAACATACATTTCTAACGAAGGCTTAAACGCAAATAATCAAAAGATTACTAACGTGGCAGCTGGTGTAAATGATACAGATGCAGTTAACGTTCAACAGTTGAAGAGCAGCATGGCGGCAGCAACTACAACAGTGAAAGCTGGCGATAGCGGCAATACAACTGTAACATCTACAACAAATGCGGATAAGTCCAAAACATACACTGTAGATATCAAAAAAGACTTGAACTTACGTAGTGTAACTACAACTACAGACGATCAACAACACTCCACTTTAACAAACGGTAGAGGTGTTACAAGCACTGATACATTTGGTAATAAGACTACTCTTACTGCAGATAATGTGAAAGTATCTGATAGTCAAAATAATACAACTCAAACAACAGCTAAAGGTGTACTTGTAGATAATCCAACTAAGGCCACTGAGTTGACTGTTGACGGTGTTGTAACTACTGACAAAAAGACTAAGAGAACAAGCACAACTGCAGATGGTGTGGTTGTTACATCTGGCATGGGTAGTACTAAAGTAACTACTACTGTTAGCAGCAACGGTGTTGCAATTACTACTCCTCCAGCAGGTCAAGGGTCCCCTAAAGATGGTACTGGTGCAGTAACATTGACTAAGGACGGCTTGAACAATGGTGGCAATAAAGTTGTTAACATGGCAAGTGGTTATGGCGAAGGCGAAGATATCAACAATATTGCTGATAATAGCAGCAGCTTAACAAATGGTGCTAACATCGGCGACTTGAAAAAAGGTATCGATGGCCTTAAGAAAGCTGGCTTAGACTTTGCAGGTGACAAAGGTGAATTCCATCGTAACTTAGGTGAAAAAGTAACCGTTAAAGGTGGCGTTACTGATGAAAGCAAACTTTCCTCTGCAAACAATATCGGTGTTATTTCCGATAACAACGGCAGCTTGAATGTTCGTTTGGCAAAAGATATTACTGGTATCAACTCCATTACAACTATGGATAACTCCGGTCATACAACTGTAACAAACGGTAATGGTATCACAATCAAAAATAATGGTGGTGGCAGCGTATCCTTAACAAGCTCTGGTTTGAATAACGGTGGTAATAAGATTACTAACGTAGCACCAGGTGAAATTAGCTCCACTTCTACTGATGCTGTTAATGGTTCCCAACTTAATCGTGTTGCAAACAGCATGAATAATGTTGTAAAAGAAGTTCGTCAAGTTGGTGCTTTATCCTCCGCGTTGTCTGCATTGAAACCTATGGCTTATGATCCTTACGAACCTACTCAAATCATGGCAGGTTATGGTAACTACCGTGGTGACTCCGCATTGGCATTAGGCGTGGCTCATTACAAAAATGAATCCATGATGTTACATGCTGGCGTAGCTTGGGCGGGTAGCAATAGCCATATGATGGCAAATGCTGGTGTAACTTGGAAAGTAGGCAACAGAGACGGTGAAGCAGAAACTGCAGATCGTTATCGTAAAGGACCTATCAGTTCTACATATGCAATGCAACGTGAACTTGCTGCAATGAAAGCTGAAAATCAAGGATTAAAAGGTGAAGTAGCTGATTTGAAAGCTGAAAATGAACAAATGAAAGCTAATATTGCTGCAATGATGGCAAGACTAGGTTTATAATACGTTCATGCTGAACATTACGGGTTGAGGATTCCCTTTTGGGGGTCCTCTCACCCGATTTAATTCGTTGATAGAAAAGAGGAATATATAATGAAAAAATCCACTTTGCTTGCTTTCACAGCGGCAGTATTATTCGGCAGTGGCGTATTCCATGTTAATGCGGCATCTGCTACATTTGATGATCCATTGCTTTTACCAAATCCGGCTAAAGCGCCTACAACAGGTTCTGTTGTATTGGTTCCTGTGGCTAGCCCTCAGGCAGTGCAAAGTATCCATGAATTTGTGAAAGCATGGGAAAATGCGGAAAAACACATTGCTTTAGCTGAAAGCAAAAAGAATAATCATCAAGCGTTAACTAAAGAAGAAGCTAAATGGTTACATTCTAAAGATAAGCATAACTATGCTGATTATTTCCGTAAACATTCTTTAGGTTATGTACATGGCCAAGAAACTGCATTGAACTGGAATGGTGAAAACCGTAATAAAAACGAGTATAGCTATTACACATTCCCTAAATATGATAAGGACCAAGGTTACACAAATAGCTATGGTTACAATGTATTGCGCAGCATGGTTGATCGCATGAATGAATTGCTTCAAAAACAAAAGGCCGTTGGCGGTCCTTTGACTGATGAAGAAGCACAAGCATTGGAAGATGCTATGCTTGATATCATGGCTCAAGATCAAGAACATGTATCTAATGAAGAATTGCGTTATTACATGAACGAAGCAGTTTGGTTTGCTACAAAACAAACTGTAAAAAATATGTCTGCAGAAGAACCTTCTGTTGGCGATATGCACGAAATCAACCTTCGTGAAGCGATTCAAACAGATAACTAATTATCTAATACATATATAATTAAATCTTTATATGTATAACTTTTGTTGTATAGAGTATGCAGATGCAATACCTTATATATAAAAGTTTTTAATATGCAGTGTTGAGACGCAAATAAGGGATTCTATAAATACACTGTTATATAGGCAAGAAGCCGCAACAGAATGCAATATGTATTCTTGTTGCGGCTTCTTTTTATTTTAAATTCTCCTTATATGATATGTGTGGAAACGTGATATAACTCAAGTTTTAAATTTGTAAAATTAGGCTGTGAAAGTGTGTAAAAATAATGGCAAAAATTTTCTGAAATTTATAGTAAAATTTGCCCAAATTTTGTTGACATCAGTATATGGAAATGTTATTATATTCAAGTACCCCATATGAAGGGGCACAGATCTTTGAAAACTGAACAATGATAGGTAATCAATCGAAATGATTGAACATATGCCAGAGTGCGGGTTTTGACATAGTCAAAACCAACCATAAT
>OJVY01000198.1_pt1 | contig 31644 bp, 29 predicted proteins | sample 1600301 | NCBI WGS metagenome assembly OJVY01 (sample SAMN04436925, study PRJEB24849) | human gut metagenome | biome: human gut; feature: NICU; material: stool | host: Homo sapiens | place: USA: Saint Louis, MO | collected 2012-05-22
GCAGCACGCTGCGTCAGTTAACCAAGTTTGCCGGCAGCGGCGGCGGGTTAACCATTAATTTTGACGCTATGCTGCTGGGCGAGCGGGTGTTCTGGGATCCGGCTACGGATACCTTAACCATTAAAGGCACGCCGCCGAACCTGCGCGATCAGCTACAGCGCCGTACTTCTGGCGGAAATTAATGCGCAAAATCCCGACGTCGAGTCGGGATTTTTTTGCCTGAACCCGTATTACAGGGCGTAGAGGATTTCTACCCCCGCCAGGGTTAGCTGCTGTCGCAGCGCCTCGTCCAGGGTCGTATCCACGATCAGCGTACTGGCTGCCCCCAGCTCGCCGATGGCAAAGGCCGACGCGGAGTTAAGCTTTTCTTGTGACGCCATCACCACCGTTTCGGCAGCCCGCGCCGCCAGCGCGCGTTTAATGCCCGCTTCTTCATAGTCACCGGTGGTGAATCCCGCCCGGGGGTGAACGCCGGTGACGCCCATAAAAAACAGATCGGCGTTGATACGGGAAATACTCTCGAGGGCCGCAGACCCGACGCTGACGACGGAATGCTTAAACAACCGGCCGCCGATCAAAATCACCTCGATGAGCGGTTTTTCCACCAGCGCGACGGCAATCCCCGGGCTATGGGTGACCACGGTACACGCGAGGTTATCCGGCAGCAGGCGCATCATCTCCCCGGTGGTGGTGCCGCCGTCGACAATCACCACCTGACCGGGCTGAATGAGCTCAACCGCGCGCTGGGCAATGCTCTGCTTTGAGGCGATTTGCACGTTCTTTCTTGTTTCAATAGGCGCGATGGCTTCGGAAACCGGCAGCGCGCCGCCGTGGACGCGCTGCAGCTTGCCTTCCGCGGCCAGCTCCCGCAGATCCCGGCGAATGGAGTCTTCTGATACGCTAAAGCGCTGGCTGAGATCCCCGGACATCACCTGTTTTTCCTCGGCGAGGATCTGCAAAATCTGCTGTTTTCTCTGGCTGGCGAGCATCAAAATACCTTCATGAGTGATCTTGTTTGTGCACGATTATGCATGTTATGTTGCTCGCTGTCACCTAAAAGGGGAAAAACATGCACGCTGACGCACCGCGCGTTCGCCATATCCGCGAAACGCTTTTATCGGATAACTGGTACACGCTCAAGAAATATACTTTTGAACTATTGCGCCGGGACGGACGCTGGCAGGAGCAGAGCCGGGAAGCTTACGACCGCGGCAACGGCGCGGTGATCCTGCTCTACAATCGTGAAAAGCAAACGGTAGTGCTGGTTCGCCAGTTTCGCTTTCCGGTGTGGATTAACGGTCATGATGGCTTTTTGATCGAAGCTGCCGCCGGACTGCTGGATAACGCTTCTCCGGAGGCGCGCATCGTTGCCGAAGCCGAAGAGGAGACCGGTTTTCGCGTCACGCGCATAGAGCCGGTATTCACCGCTTACATGAGCCCCGGTTCGGTGACGGAGAAGCTTTACTTTTTCATTGCCGAATACTCTGCCGACGATCGGCGCGGCGACGGTGGCGGCCTGGCGACGGAAGGGGAAGATATCGAGGTGCTGGAGTGGCCGCTGGAAAAAGCGTTGCAGGCTATTCGCGAAGGGGAAATCGTCGATGCGAAAACAATTATGCTGTTGCAGCATCTGGCGCTGAACAGGTCAACGCTACTCGGCTGATAAACAAAACGCCCCGAACCTTGCGGAGCGGGGCGCTTGCCATACAACTTTCAGCGAGCGATTAAGCGCGAACGAAGTCGATGTGGGACAGCTTCGGCTTGAACGGGTGACGCTGAACAGCCTGAGCTTTAACTTTCTCTTCTTTGCCATCAACAACGATGGTCAGAACTTCGTTGTAGAACTCTGCATTGGTCTGCATGTTCCACACTTTGTCGTGATCCAGTTCGATTGCTACTGGCGCAGCTTCGCCGCCATAGATGATGGCCGGGAATTTGTTAGCTGCACGCAGGCGGCGGCTCGCACCCTTACCCTGCTCTTTACGTACTTCTGCGTTGATAGTAAACATTGATGTCTCTCTATATATAAATCCTGCTACAGGCGACCCAGCAGCAGGCAGATTATCTGCTTTGCGAATGCAAAAGCGGGCGGCATTATAGCCGCCATAGGTGTTTGCAGCAACCAAAACCTCAGACGTGAGGGCGATTAGCGTAGTTCGTTGGCCCGGCGGAATCGGCCCTGATAATCAAATACTTTCTCCCGCACCTGCCAGTATTGCCCCTTCATGCGCGCCACGACAAAGTCCGGATGGCGCAGAAGCGCCTGCTGGGCGAGGATATCGGCGGGCGTTATCCAGCGCAGCGGTACGCCCGGCGTTCGGGTATGCGGGCGGATAAAGAGCTGCTCAAAGGCGGTGCGCTGGGCGGGCGTATGCAGTCGGAAGCGCTCACTAACATCCGCGCCATCTTCATCGTAATAGGTGATTTTTAGCCAGGCGCCTTTATCATCCGCGCCGTGCTGCAGATCCATACCGCTACAGCGCAGCACCAGCGCATCTTTAAGCTTCAGCGCGGCTTTCAGCATGTCGTCGGGGTCGACCAGAATGGTATCGCACTCGCGGCAGCGGCGGGCGGCGATATCGTTTTCCGCGTTGCACTGCGGGCAGTTTTTAAAGCGAAAACGAAAATCACACTGCTCGCGATGGCCTTCATCATCCTCAAACCAGCCCTGGCAGCGGCGGCCAAAGTGTTCAATCAGCGTGCCGTCGGCGGTGGTTTTCCCCCAGAACGTATTGGCGAAACCGCATGCCGGGCAAAAAACCTGGACCGGCACGTTGTCGCTTTTACCCTTCGGCGTTCCCACTTCAGGCGCGTAAAGGTCGTGCGGATTACCGGCGTAATCGAGAATCAGGCAGTCCGTTTTACCCGGCGCCAGGCGCAGGCCGCGGCCGACGATCTGTTGGTAAAGGCTCACCGACTCGGTCGGGCGCAGGATGGCGATCAGATCGACATGCGGCGCATCAAAGCCGGTCGTCAGTACCGCGACGTTAACCAGATAGCGGTACTGCTGAGCTTTAAACGCGTCGATGATGCGATCGCGCTCCGGCCCCGGCGTTTCACCGGTGATTAAGGCCGCTTCGCCCTGCGGAAGCAACCCGGTCACTTCGCGGGCGTGTTCAACGGTGGCGGCGAAAATCATCGCCCCTTTGCGCGTTTGGGCGAATTCAACGATTTGGCTGACGATATGCGGCGTGACGCGCTGCTGTTTTTTCAGTTCGTGGTTTAAATCAGCCTCGCTGAACAGGCCGTTACTTTGCGACTGCAGGCGGCTGAAGTCATATTGAACCACCGGCATATCCAGCCGCTCCGGCGGTGTCAGGTAGCCGTTCTTAATCATATAGCGCAGCGGCAGCTCGTAGATGCAGTCGCGAAATAGCGCGTTTTCATCGCCGCGCACCATGCCGTGGTAGTGGAACTGGTAAATCCACCCCTTACCGAGGCGAAAAGGCGTCGCGGTCAGCCCCAGCAGGCGCAGGTGTGGATTGACCTGCTGAAGGTGGCTGATAATCTGCTGATACTGGCTGTCATCATCGTCGCTGATGCGGTGGCACTCGTCGACGATCAGCAGCGAAAACTCGCCCTGAAACTGGTCGAGGTTGCGGGCGACCGACTGCACGCTGCCAAATACCACTTTACCGTGGCTCTCTTTACGCTTGAGGCCCGCGGCGAAAATATCCGCTTCCAGGCCGAGCGCGCAATACTTGGCCTGGTTCTGCGCCACCAGCTCTTTAACGTGCGCCAGCACCAGCACGCGACCGCGCGCCAGGCGCGCAAGTTCGGCGATAACCAGGCTTTTACCTGCGCCTGTCGGCAGCACAATCGCAGCAGGTTCATGATGGCGGCGAAACCAGGCGAGCGTCGCGTCGACCGCCTCTTTTTGGTAGGGACGTAATGTAAATGTCATGAATTTATGGCGGTTAATTAACTCGCGAATAGTATGCCACGAATCTTTTCCCTTGAGTGGTGTTAATAGCCCGTTATACTACCCCATGAAATTCTTCTTTTTCGGGCGCGTTGCCCGCTCCAGCACTTGTACAGGCTAAAAAAATCTCATGCGACTTGATAAGTTTATCGCTCAGCAACTTGGCGTTAGCCGGGCTATTGCCGGGCGTGAAATCCGCGGCAGCCGCGTTACCGTGGACGGCGACATTGTAAAAGACTCCTCCTTCAAGCTTCTGCCGGAGCATGACGTCGAGTATGACGGCAATACGCTGGTTCAGCAGACCGGCCCGCGCTACTTTATGCTCAACAAGCCGCAGGGTTACGTTTGTTCCACCGAGGATCCGGATCATCCGACGGTCCTTTATTTCCTCGACGAGCCGGTGGCGCACAAGCTGCATGCCGCGGGGCGTCTGGATATCGACACCACCGGACTGGTATTGATGACCGACGATGGCCAGTGGTCGCACCGCATTACTTCCCCACGCCACCATTGCGAAAAAACCTATCTGGTGACGCTGGAAAATCCGCTGGATGAGTCCACCGCCGAGCAGTTTGCCAAAGGCGTTCAGCTGCATAATGAGAAAGACCTGACCAAACCGGCGGTGCTGGAAGTGGTGACGCCGACCGAAGTCCGCCTGACCATTAGCGAAGGGCGCTACCATCAGGTGAAGCGGATGTTTGCCGCGGTGGGGAATCATGTGATTGGCCTGCATCGCGAACGTATTGGCGATATCGCGCTTGATGCGTCGCTGGCGCCGGGTGAATATCGTCCGCTGACGGCAGAAGAAATTGCCAGCGTTGGCGGCCAACATGCGCGGAGTAAAACGTGACGGCAAAGCAGAATTCTTCATTAGGGATTGTGTTTATTCTTGGCCTGCTGGCCATGTTAATGCCGCTGTCGATTGATATGTATCTTCCGGCGCTGCCGGTGATTGCGGCGCAGTTTAATGTGCCGGACGGCAGCGCGCAGATGACGCTCAGTACCTATATTCTGGGCTTTGCCCTGGGCCAGCTTTTATATGGCCCAATGGCGGACAGCATGGGGCGTAAACCGGTGATACTGGGCGGTACGTTGGTTTTTGCCGCGGCGGCGGTGGCCTGCGCGCTGTCGCAGACTATCGATATGCTGATCACCATGCGCTTTTTCCACGGCCTGGCGGCCGCGGCGGCGAGCGTGGTGATTAACGCCCTGATGCGCGATATCTATCCCAAGGAAGAGTTCTCGCGGATGATGTCGTTCGTCATGCTGGTGACCACCGTCGCGCCGCTGGTGGCGCCGATGGTCGGCGGAGCGGTGCTGGTGTGGTTTAGCTGGCATGCGATCTTCTGGATCCTCGCGGTGGCGGCGCTATTAGCCTCGGCGATGATCGCCTTCTTTATTAGCGAGACCCTGCCGCCGGAACGCCGGCAGAAATTTCATATTCGCACTACGCTCGGCAACTTCGCGACGCTGTTTCGCCACAAGCGGGTGCTGAGCTATATGCTGGCAAGCGGTTTCAGCTTCGCCGGGATGTTCTCGTTTCTGAGCGCCGGCCCGTTTGTCTATATCAATATCAACCACGTTTCACCGCAGCACTTTGGCTACTATTTTGCGCTGAACGTCGTCTTCCTGTTTGTCATGACCATGATCAACAGCCGCTTTGTGCGGCGGGTTGGGGCGCTGAACATGTTCCGCGCCGGGCTATGGATCCAGTTTGCGATGGCGGCGTGGATGGTCGTGTGCGCGCTGTTTGGCGTGGGGTTCTGGGCGCTGGTGTTTGGCGTGGCGGCGTTCATCGGCTGCGTTTCGATGGTCTCCTCTAACGCGATGGCGGTGATTCTCGATGAGTTTCCGCATATGGCCGGGACCGCTTCCTCGCTGGCAGGGACGTTCCGTTTCGGGATTGGCGCCATTGTCGGTGCGCTGCTGTCGATGGCGACGTTTACCACCGCCTGGCCAATGCTGATTTCTATCGCCTTCTGCGCCAGCAGCTCCATCCTCTTTTACCTCTACGCCAGCCGACGGCGCAAAGCCGCGCGCTAAGCGACTTTCAGGGGGCGATATCGCCCCTTTTTTTGATGCATGTCAACCAAATCTGGCTTCTCTGTTCAGCGATTTGTTTATTTTATGTAAAATCAAATCGTTCAAAAAGTCGCATGATTGCGATAAAAAAGTTGTTTTAGATCACAGAAACGGGTACATATAGCCCGAAGATGTTCCATCTGCGCAATTATAAACTTTTACATTACAAACCAATAACACGGCTATGCCACTGGTGTAAGCGTTTTCTGTGCAGGAAGAGGACTGGTTGTCAATAATGTGTTAGTATTGATGTAAAATTATTGTGAAGTATTTTGCTTCCGGGGTAAACACGTGAATACACTGCAACTCTCTATCGTACACCGTCTGCCGCAGAGCTATCGCTGGCTGGCCGGTTTTGCAGGTTCAAGAGTTGAACCGATTCCGCAAAACGGCACCCAGAGCGAAAACAGCCTCGTGGCGTTGAAATTACTCAGCCCCGATGGCGAAAGCGCGTGGCCGGTCATGCATAAGCTCAGCCAGGCGCTTAGCGACATCGAGGTCGACAGCTCTGTCGTTGAATGCGAAGGGGAACCGTGCCTGTTTGTTAACCGTCAGGACGAATTCGCTGCAACCTGCCGCCTGAAAAATTTCGGCGTGGCGATTGCGGAACCTTTTTCCGGCAACAATCCCTTCTGACCGTCAGCTTAACGCCAGCAGCTGACGGGTATACTCCTGCTGCGGAGCGGTAAATACGCGCTCGCACTCACCCTGCTCGACGACTTCTCCCTGCCGCAGCACCATCACCTGATGACACAACGCCCGCACGACGCGTAAATCATGGCTGATAAAAATATAGGCCAGCTGATGCTTTTGCTGTAACGCCTTCAGCAGCGCGAGGATTTGCGCTTGCACGGTTTTATCCAGCGATGAGGTGGGCTCATCCAGCACGATAAGCTGCGGTTTGACGACCAGCGCCCTGGCGATCGCGATGCGCTGACGCTGGCCGCCGGAGAAGGCGGCAGGGTAGCGATGCCGTGAGTATGGATCGAGGCCGACCTCCTGCATCACCTGAATCACCGCCTGCTCCCGTTCGGCCGGCGCGAGCGTCGGTTGATGGACGCGCAATCCCTCTTCGATAATTTGCAGCACGTTGAGCCGCGGGTTTAGCGATGAGTTAGGATCCTGAAAGACCACCTGCATGCGACGACGCAGCGGCAGCATCTGCCGGCGATTACGTCCCTGAAGCGCCTCACCGTCAAAGGCGATCGCGCCATCGGAATGAATCAGACGCAGAAGCGCCAGCCCGGTGGTGCTTTTGCCCGATCCGGACTCGCCGACCAGCCCCAGCGTTTCTCCCGCGCGCAAATGAAAGCTGAGGCCGTTAACGACCCGGTTATGATCGACAACTCGCCGCAGCAGACCTTTACGTATCGGGAAGGCGATAGTCAAATTTTCCGCCCGCAGCAACACCGGGGCATCGGGTGCGAGCGGGACGGGATCGCCCGACGGCTCGCTATCCAGCAGGCGGCGGGTATAAGGGTGTTCGGGGGCGGAAAACAGCGCCCGGCAGCCGTTTTGTTCCACGCAGCGGCCGTTCTGCATCACCGCGACGCGGTCGGCGAGCTGACGAACGATGCTCAGATTATGGGTGATAAACAGCAGCCCCATATTCAACTCTTGCTTCAGCTCCCGCAGCAGCGTGAGGATTTGCGCCTGCACCGACACGTCCAGCGCGGTGGTGGGTTCGTCGGCGATAAGCAGCTCCGGGCGGGTTAACAGCGCCATGGCGATCATCACCCGCTGGCGCTCGCCGCCGGAAAGCTGATGGGGATAGTCGGCCAGCCGCCGGGGCGCGTTGCGGATGCCGACGCGATCGAGGCAGTCGAGGATTTCCCCGCGCGCCGCTTCTTTGCGCATCCCGCGATGCAAAGAGAGCACTTCGTACAGCTGTTTTTCCAGAGTATGCAGTGGATTAAGCGAAACCATCGGCTCCTGAAAGATCATCGCAATGCGGTTACCGCGCACGCCGCGCAGGGTGCGTTCATCCGCGTGCAGCAGCGACTGGCCGTGAAAACGGATGTCGCCGGCAGGATAGCTGACCGGCGGCGACGGGAGTAGCCGCAGCACCGATAGCGCGCTCACGCTCTTCCCGGAGCCGGACTCGCCGACCAGCGCCAGGGTCTCGCCGACGGCAATCTGCAGCGACAGTTCGCTGACGACGGGGGTAGTCTCACCCTGCTGGCGAAAGGCGATGGAGAGGTTATCGATATCTAACAAAGGTTGCGTCATGCTACACCGCCTTGCTTGGGTCAAAAGCGTCGCGAACCGCTTCACCAATAAAAATCAATAACGTCAGCAGGACCGCCACCGACAGAAAGGCGGCGATGCCCAGCCAGGGCGCCTGCAGGTTGTTTTTACCCTGCAACAGTAGTTCGCCCAGCGAAGGGGAGCCCAGCGGCAGGCCAAAACCGAGGAAATCGAGCGAGGTCAGGGTGGTTATCGAACTGCACAGAATGAACGGCAGGAAGGTCAGGGTGGCGACCATGGCGTTAGGCAGCATATGGCGCAGAATAATGGCGCGATCGCTGACGCCGAGCGCCTGCGCGGCGCGGATATAATCATAGTTACGGGTGCGCAGGAACTCAGCCCGGACCACGCCGACCAGCGTCATCCAGCCGAACAGCACGGTAATGGCCAGCAGCCACCAGAAGTTGGCCTGTACAACGCTTGAGAGCAGGATAATCAAGAACAGCGTCGGCATTCCCGACCAGACTTCGATAAACCGCTGCCCCCAGAGGTCAATCTTCCCGCCGTAATACCCCTGAACGGCGCCGGCCATCACCCCCAGTACGCTGGAGAAGAAGGTCAGCAGCAGTCCAAAGAGAATGGAAATGCGCGTGCCGTATAGAATACGCGCCAGCACGTCCCCGCCGTTGGCATCGGTGCCCAGCCAGTTCTGTCCTGACGGCGGCGAAGGGAAGGGCGCGTCGGTGGCGAAATTAATGGTCGTCGCGCCGAAACGAACCGGCGCCCACAGGGCCCAGCCGTTATCCGCCAGCCGTTTTTGCAGCCACGGGTCCTGATAGTCGGCGGCGGTGGCAAAGCTGCCGCCGAAGGTGGTCTCACTGTAGTTTTTCAGGAGCGGAACGTAGAAGCTGCCGCGGTACTGGACCAGCAGCGGCTTATCGTTAGCAATAAGCTCTGCGCACAGGCTACAGGCGAAAAGCGCTAAAAAGAGCCATAGCGACCAGTAGCCGCGGCGGTTGTGGCGAAAACGCGCCCAGCGGGCCTGATTGACGGGACTAAAAAATGACATTAGCGGCCCTCAAAATCGATTCGCGGATCGACCAGCGTATAGCTGATATCGCTGATGATATTCAGCAGCAGGCCAATCAGGGTGAAAATATAGAGCGTGCCGAACATGACCGGGTAATCGCGAGATACGGTGGCCTCATAGCCCAGCAGCCCCAGTCCGTTTAGCGAGAACATCACCTCAATCAGCAGCGAGCCGGTAAAAAACATACTGATAAAGGTGGCCGGGAAACCGGCAATCACCAGCAGCATCGCGTTGCGAAACACGTGGCCCCAAAGGATCTGCTTTTCGCTGACGCCCTTGGCGCGTGCGGTAACCACGTACTGCTTGCGGATTTCATCAAGAAAGCTGTTTTTGGTCAGCATCGTGAGGGCGGCAAAACCGCCGATCACCGTTGCCAGCACCGGTAGGGTGATATGCCAGAGATAGTCGAGGATTTTTTGGTACCAGGGCAGGCTGTCGAAGTTGGCTGACACCAGCCCGCGCAGCGGAAAGAGATCGAAATAGCTGCCGCCGGCAAAGATAACGATCAGCAAAATGGCAAACAGGAACGCCGGGATGGCATAGCCGATAATAATCAGCGTACTGCTCCAGACGTCAAAATGGCTGCCGTTGCTGACCGCTTTACGGATCCCCAACGGAATCGACACCAGGTAGATGATGAGCGTACTCCACAGGCCCAGGGTGATTGAGACCGGCAGGCTGTCTTTAATCAGCTGCAGTACCGATGAGCTGCGAAACAGGCTATCGCCAAAATCAAAGCGCAGATAATCACCGAGCATTTTAAAATAACGCTCGTGCAGCGGCTTATCAAAGCCGTAGCGGTGGGTTATCTCGGCAATCACCTCCGGGTCCAGCCCGCGCCCGCCGCGATAGTGCCCATCGCTGATGTTGCTGACCCCGGTACGCGCATGGCTGGCGGCCATGCCGCCATCTCCGGCGCCGGGCAAGCCGCCGCGGTCGCCGAACTCAATCGCCGCAATCGCCTGATCGACCGGACCGCCGGGCGCGATCTGCACAATAAAAAAGTTAATGGTGATAATCGCCCACAGGGTGGGGATGATGAGCAGTAGTCGGCGGAGCAGATATGCACCCATCTTAATTCCTTAGCGTCTGTCCGCGGGGAGTCTGGCCGCTTTGCTTGCGTCGTACCACCAGTTTTCGAAACCGGAGGAGTAGACCGCGCGGGTCTGCGGGAAGGAGAATTTGTCCCAGTATGCGGTTCGGTCCTGCGCCATATACCACATCGGCAGCATGTAATAGTTCCAGGTCAGCACGCGGTCGAGAGCCCGGCCCAGCGGCAGCAGCTTTTCTTTATTACCCTGCCAGCGAATAATCTGCGCGATGAGCCGGTCGACGGCCGGGCTTTGTACCCCTGAGGCGTTATAGCTGGAGTTAATATATTCGGAGTCCCAGGAGACTTGCAGGTCGGTGCCGGGCCAGGGCGTGGCGCGCCAGACGTTGGGCATCATGTCGTAATCCCGGCTGCGCTTGCGGTTACTGTACTGGGAGTTGTCGACCTGGCGAATATCCATGACGATGCCGAGCCGCTGGAGGTTGTGCTGGAAGGGCAGGACCCAGCGATCGCTGCTGCCGGAAGGAAGCAGCAGCTCAAAGCGTAACGGTTTACCGCTCTTCGCATTAACCCGCCTCTGGTTTTTCACTATCCATCCCGCCTGGTTAAGGATGGCATCCGCCTTAAGCAAGTTTGCGCGTTCGAAACCATCGCCGCTGGAAACCGGGGGACGGTATATCTGCGTGAAAACTTCGGCCGGGATCTCTTTTTTCAGCGGCGTTAACAGCGCCAGCTCGTCGGCATCCGGATAATCGCGCGCCGCGTATTCGGTATTCTGAAAGAAGCTATTGGCGCGGCTGTAGGAGTGATAAAATAGCGCCTTATTCATCCATTCAAAATCAAAGGCGAGGGTAATGGCTTCGCGTACCCGGCGGTCGGAAAATACCGGGCGCTGAATGTTAAAGGCCAGCCACTGCGTATTCTGCGCCGAGGTGTTGGTGTATTCATCTTTAACGATATAGCCGTGGGTAAAATTGCGCCCGACGTAGCGGGTCGACGGCGCCGGCCTTAAAGGCTTCGAAAGCGACGTTGTCGTCCAGGTAATAATCGTAGCGCAGCGTATCGAAATTCCAGCGCCCGCGGTTGACCGGTAAGTCGGCGGCCCAGTAGTCCTTAATCCGCGAGTAGGTAATGTACTGGCCCATGCGCCAGGCGGTGATGCGATACGGGCCGCTGGCCAGCGGTGGGGCGGATAGCGGGTCGCTGAGTTTATGGTTTTTCCAGAATTTTTCCGGCATCACCGGTAGCGTCATCAGGCTAAGCATGTTCTCTTTGCCCGGTTTGGCTAAATCAATGCGTACGGTGAGCGGAGCGATGGCTTTTACGGTGGTGCCTTTATAATAGAGGCGAAACTGCGGCACCCCTTCGGTCATAAACTTCCGGAAGGTAAACGCGACATCGCTGGCGGTGACGGGGCTGCCATCGTGATAGCGGGCGCGGGGATTGAGCGCGATCTCCATCCATGAAAAATCATCGGCATAGCGCGTATGCTCGGCGATCAGCGGATAGTAGCTGCCGGGCTCATCATCAGAGGTGGTGAACAGCGTGTCGTATAAGCTTTCGGTACGAATACCGGGGTTGCCGCGCATGGCGTAGCGGTTGAAATTATCAAAAGTACCGATGGCCGCGAGGGTAATCGCCCCGCCTTTAGGCGCCGCGGCGTATTTCGGTTCGCCGATAATAGCGAACCTGTCGCTCTCTTTAATCGTTTGCGCCTGGCTCTGCAGGCTAAATAAGGTCAGCAGGATCAGGCTGATGCGTGCAAAAATAACCAGGATGTCGCCCTCCAATGTCAGACCTGAAGCGGCCTGACCTTTGATAGCAAATAATAAAGGACCCTTAGCGGCTTGTGAAATATTTCGCCGGTTCATCATGGGCGGCGATCAGCGCGTCCAGCGTCAGCGGCCGGCTTAACCAGTAGCCCTGTAAATAGTTTACCCCGTGGTCGCGCAGCCATTCCGCTTGTTCCTGCGTTTCCACCCCTTCAGCGACCGTGGTGAGCTTCAGGCGGCGGCTCAGGGTGATAACGGCATCAAGCACCGGTGAGGTGACGGTCTCAGTGCCGATAGCCTGCACGAAGCCGCGGTCTATCTTCAGGTAATCAAAGTTATAGCGCTCCAGATAGATTAGCGCGCTATGACCGGTACCAAAATCATCAATCGCAATTTCAAAGCCCTGTTCGTGCAGCCAGTCGAAGTTCCCTAAGGAGCGATTCTTATCGATCATCGCGCGCTCGGTGATCTCCAGCACCACGCTAAAATGGCCGGCCGGCATGGCGGCGGCGAAATGCTGAAGGTCTTGCTGAAAGCTGCCTGCGTGCAGATGAAGGGGGGAGATATTTATCCCCAGCTTGCTCCCTGCGGGCAGGAGCGTTTGCAGAACAGGCGCATCCTGCGCAATCAGTTTTAACAGATGGCGGGTGAGCGGAATAATGATCTGCTGGGTTTCAGCAAGGTTGATAAACACATCGGGAGGGATCTCGCCGGCCACGGGATGTCGCCAGCGCATCAGTACCTCAACGCCGCTGATGCGCAGCGTCTCTGACCTCACCACCGGTTGATAAACCACATAGAACTGATCGTTTTTGATCGCCAGCAGCAGCTCTTTGCGCGGGTCCGATTTAATCGTCAGGATGTAGTAGCTTAAAAGCCCGGCCAGCAGCCCGCACACGACGCCCAGCAGCAGAGCAAACTGCGTATTCTCCGCCAGCCAGCTGTTCGCGTAGAGATAAACCTTCAGCGGCAGGCCGTCGATTTGCGTCTGGCGAATGGGCGGCGAGAGCAGCGTCTGCGGGTCGATAAGTTGGTTGCTGAAGGTGGAAATGGCGGTGTCCTTAATGGCCAGCGCCAGGCCGCTGAAATCATTCTGTCGGGCTGAGTAGAGAATATAGGGCGTCAGGTTGGCATTAATCGAGACAAAAATACCGTCTTTCCCGCCGTGTGGGCTGCGGACCCACAGCGCCAGCGCGGCGCTTTTCGGCATCATTGGCGTCCCGGGCAGAATCGCCATATCGACCGCTTGAGTAAGATTAAGCTGCGGAATGAGCTGGGTTAAGGGCGTGTTCATAGCGCCTGTGGCGGAGGAGCAAAACGCAAGGCCATTTTTGACCAGCAGGATGGCGCGGACGTTCGGGCTGAATGCCGCATGGGCGGTTAAGCCTGAGGCAACGTTTTCACAGGGTTGATCGACCAGCGGCTGCATGCCCTGAATCGTCTGATTCAAATCGTGAAAGTAGTCCTGCAGATACGTATGAACGTTGTGAATAATGGCGTCGAAACGCTCCGCACGGTTGTGATAAATCACCATAAACTGGATGCTACCGGCCAGCAGGGCGACGGCTATTCCAACACATATGCTGGTCAGCCAGATTTTTCGCCGGGGAGCGAGATGACGGGTAGGCATAGGCTATATAGTCAGTCCGTATTGTTGATTTGCGCCAGGGGGCTGATAGAAATCGCTTTTTCTATCCCTGCTTAAAGACATCGCTTATTTTACGAAGTTTCCTGGCTGGCGAGCAAAAAAAAACACCGCCTCGGCAGTGTTTTTTTATTTCTTTCGTTGGCCAAGGGATTAACCAACGGCAGAAGACGATTACGAACGGCTCAGAACGCGTCGCGCTTCGTTATAGCGCTTTTTCCAGTACGGCTCATCCATGCTTGAAATCGTCACACCGCTGCTGGTGGAAGCATGAACAAACTGATTGTTGCCGATGTAGATCCCTACATGGCGGCCCGTGGAACCTGCACGGAACAGAACTAAATCACCGGTGCGCAGCTGCGCGCGGCTGATCGATTTTCCGGAATCCTGCTGCTCTGAAGTCGAGCGCGGCAGTTCCAGGCCAAACTGTTCACGGAAAGTCCGTTGCACAAAGGCGGAACAATCGATGCCTTTACGGGTGCTGCCGCCGAGGCGGTAACGCACGCCCTTCCAGCTGGCATATTGATCCATCAAGCGGGACTTAACGTCCAGGTTGCGGACCATCGTTTCAAATTCATCCTGAGAGGCTTGCAGTGATGATAAATCGCCACTACCCACAGCAAGCGTCTCAGAATGCATATTCCTGGCGGTACTATTTGAACTACACGCGGAAAGCAGAACCGCAACTGCAATCGCGGGGGCGACCCGCAAGATATATCTCAAAATCGGCTGAGATTTGACCATGCTGTGTGTTATCCCTTGTTGTCCTTAACGACAATGTCGTTATAAAAAATGCCAAACGTGTTAGAGCCTAATTACCTGGTCGCAATGAGACAATTCCGTAAGCATAAAACTGTGGACTGACGCACAAATTTATTCATTCTCTGAATTGATGTCGCTGACGAGGCAAAACGAGATTGAGGTTACCCGATCAACCGGGGGATGGCGAGCGGTTTTACGCATTTTCTTATAAGTATTTTTGCGACAAAAAGTGAATCATCGGCAAAGGGCAAAATAGCGACAGCAATGGGTAAAAAATACGCAATTTACTCATTTCTAACATGATTACTATGACGGGAAGATGATGCCGGATGAGAAAAAACGCGCGGACAAAAAAAGGGACCCAGAACGATCCCTTATGAATGATATTAATTAATTGTAAAGATAGATTTAATTTTTAGTTTTTCTACCCGGAAGATAACGCTCAAATAACGCAATGACATTATCACTCAGCGGGGTCATCAATACCCAGGGGGCGCCAATGAGTACCGCCGTTAATGAGCCGACGGCAATATCGGTAAACCAGTGAGCGCCAATCATTACGCGTGGAAAAGCGAACACTACGAATATGACCAGCGCGATGGCAAACGCCCGGCGACCGAAATAGCGCCACATAAATGATGCAAAAATCAGCAGCATCATACCGTGATCGCCTGGAAAGCTATCTTTAGACGCATCTTTAGTGGGGAAGGAGATCACATCGCTCACTTTGGTGATATCGGTAAAAGAGAGCGAAGGGCTGGCGCGCTTAACCGGCATCAGGTGCTGGGCAAGCTGATTGATGATGACGGCGGCCAGCAGCATCGCCAGGCCGATGATAATCACCCGGCGGCGTCCGGCGCTCTGCTCTTTAAACCAGAAGCTTAGCATCAGGCTGCCCATCGCCAGTAGCGAGCAGGCATCAAATGCGCGGTTGTTGATAATCGCCAGCAGCCAGGTGTAAGCGGTGCTCACGCCAACCAGGTGGTTAAAGAAATAGAAGATCGCCGAGTCCAGCGGATTCCAGAAACCATGGTTAACGGGAAGGTACCATGAACAAAAAAGCGCAACACCCGCCGCGTTCAGCAGCAGGATTAGGGGAATTCGATTTTTAATCATAACTATCGTGTGTTGGGTAAACGACGGCAACCATAGCCGTCTTAACTTAAACGAATCCTCAACAAGGAGGCCTGCAGTGCGTTCCAGTCCGTCTCGGTATCGGCAATCAGCTCGATACGGCTATCGGGGGGAGGAACGTTCTGCGTCTCAATATGCAGATCGCGCTGCTGGCGGTTGATGCGTACCACTCCTTCCGCGATGCGCATCACGCCTTTCACGCGCCCGACCGGCGCCAGACGCGCCCATTCGAGCAGGGCCACGGTGTCGAAAACGGTTTCGGCGTCAAAAATCCAGCCGCAGGCGTGATAGCCCTGGCCGCTATTGAGGCTGCGACGCCAGCGCTGATGGGCAGGGAGGCTCAATGCCGCAAGGCCCTGTTTCCGCCCGTGGCCGTGCGCGTGTTCAGGGCTGGCGGGAAGCGGCGCAAGATTGCGGCGCGGCAAATCAAGCAGTGCCGGGTCGATATTCCCCCGCGTGGCGCTGACGAACCGCCGATCGCCGGCATAGGTCTGCCACCAGGCGGCGAATGCGCGTTGGCTTTCCTCCGTTGCGCGGTCGGCTTTATTACTGATAATGACGTCAGCGGCGGCCAGCTGGTCGCGAAAGTTGTCATTGGTCACTATTTTTTCGTCCAGCAGCTGGCGCGGATCCAGCACGCATAAGGTGGCGCGCAGGTCGATCCACGGCTCGTATATTGCGGCGGTCAGCATATCGAGGATCTGTTTAGGATGGCCAAGCCCGGTGGGTTCAATCAGCAGGCGATCGGGTTTGCCCTGGCGCAGCAGGGTGTTGAGCCCGACCTGCATCGGCAGACCGTTCACGCAGCACATGCAGCCGCCGGGGATCTCTTTGAGCAGCGCGCCGCTTTCCGCCAGCAGCGCGCCGTCAATGCCCACTTCACCAAACTCGTTGACCAGCACGGCCCATTTTTCATCCGCGGGCTTATGGGCCAGCAGATGCAGAATCGACGTCGTCTTGCCGCTGCCGAGAAACCCCGTGATCAAATTGGTTTTGGTCACTTTTTCTCCAGGATAAATGTAATGTTGTAACAGTTACGCTATCCTGACGAAAAAAAGGGGAAAAGAGAAGTCTTACCGCGGACAGAAGGGGGATCTGTCCGCTAAAAGGCAGAAATTGTTAAGCGTTCAGCGTGCCGGCAATCGCCTGACGCGCGCCAAAAGCGGCGAGCTGATGCCATGCGGCGGTGATATGAGCGACAAACTGCGGGTTCTGCGGCAGGTCGTGGCCGAAGATCTCTTCAAGCGTAAGCAGGGCCGCCACGCGCTGGTGTTCATCGCTGGCAGAAACCCGTTTCTGCATCTTATCGGCCAGCGGATCGCGAATATCAATCGCATTTCCGGCATCGTCAATACCGCTGACGTAGCGCATCCAGCCGGCCACGCCGAGCGCCAGCAGCGGCCAGCGGCTGCCCCGAGCGAGATGGACGCGAATACCCTCAAGCATACGTTGCGGCAGCTTCTGGCTACCGTCCATGGCGATTTGCCAGGTGCGATGCTTCAGCGCCGGGTTGCTGAAGCGCTCGATCAGGCTGTCAGCGTACGCCGTCAGGTCAACGCCCTGAATGGATAAGGTCGGCGCCTGTTCGTCAAGCATCAGGCGGTAGGCGGCGCTGCGGAAAATCGGATCCTGCATGCAGTCGCTAATGTGCGCATGGCCAGCCAGATAGCCAAGCCAGGCGAGAAACGAGTGGCTACCGTTGAGCATCCGTAGCTTCATTTGTTCCCACGGTAAAACGTCATCGGTCATCTGGACGCCCGCGGTTTCCCAATCCGGGCGACCGGCAACAAAGTTATCTTCAATGACCCACTGGATAAAGGGTTCGCAGCTGATTGCGCAGGGGTCTTCCACGCCTAGCGTCGCGCTAATTTCTGCCAGCGACTCATCGGTGGCGGCGGGCACGATGCGGTCAACCATGGTACCGGGAAAGCTGATGTGTTCGGCGATCCACTGCGCCAGCTCGGGGTCCCGTTTTTCGGCCATTCCCAGCACGGCGTTTTTTACCACATGTCCATTATCGGGAATATTGTCGCAGGAGAGGACGGTAAACGGCGGTAGCCCGCGCTGTCGGCGGCGCGCCAGCGCTTCCACCAGAATGCCGGGAACCGATTGCGGCAGCGTCGGATTTTGCAGATCGTGAATAATGCGCGGTTGCGTCATATCCAGCTGGCCGCTGGCCGGATCGATGCAGTAGCCCTTCTCGGTGATGGTCAGAGAGACAATGGCGACCTGCGGTTCGCAAAATTTCTCAATAATGGCGGCCAGCGAATCCAGTTTCGCATTCAGACACTCATGAACGGCGCCGACAATAATCGGCTGATTGCCCTCGGCGCCTTTTTCCAGCACGGTAAACAGGTGGTCCTGCTGGCGAAGCTGGCTCATCAGCCGATCGCCGCTGAACAGGCTAATCTCACAAATCCCCCAGTCTCCGCCGCTGGCGTTGAGCACCCGATCGGTGAGAAGGGCCTGGTGCGCGCGATGAAACGCGCCAAAACCGAAATGCACAATACGCGAACGCAGCTGACTGCGATCGTATCGAGGAAGCTGTACGCCTTCCGGCAGCGTGGCTGTCGCAATGGTTGTCATTCTTAACACACCTGATTAACCAATAATTAACATGGCCAGTGTAAAGATATATGACAACAAATTAAATTGGTGAGCCTTATTTATCCGCTTAATGTGAGCTTGATCATGCAATTCTGTCGCGGTAAACGGTCAGGCCGCAAAGTATGCGGAGAGAGCCGGTGAGATTAGCGGTAACTTCGCTATTTTTGGTATAACAGCTTTTGGCGGAGGGGAGATTGCGGATAAGGGGCTAATAAAAAGGACAGCCGCTGGCTGCCCTCCTGGATGTTGCAAACGCGGAGTTTAGTCCGCGCGGCCCATGTAGCGGCTCTCTTCGATATGGATGCGGATACGCTCTCCCGCGCTCAGGTATTCAGGCACCTGAACAACAAGGCCGGTGCTCAGCGTCGCCGGTTTGTTACGCGCGCTTGCGGATGCGCCTTTGATACCCGGCGCCGTCTCAACGATTTCGAGATCCACGGTCTGCGGCAGTTCCAGCGCCAGCAGCTGGCCGTCCCAGGTCAGAACCTGCATATCCGGCATGCCGCCTTCCGGCATAAACAGCAGCTCTTCTTCGATCTGCTCTTTGGTGAAGATATACGGGGTGTAATCTTCTTTATCCATAAAGACGTATTCGTTGCCATCAATATAGGAGAAGTCAACGAAGCGGCGGGTCAGGGTGACGGTATCGACGATGTCGTCGCCTTTGAAGCGTTCTTCCACTTTCAGGCCGGTGCGTACATCGGAGAAACGCATTTTGTACAGCGTCGCTGCGCCGCGGGCGCTGGGTGACTGAATATCAATATTTTTAACAATCAGCAGTTTGCCGTTGTAATTCAGCACCATACCTTTTTTAATTTCATTCGCTCTTGGCATTGCGGTAATCCTGTCACTTAAAGGGTCGAAAATATCGCGTAAAACTACTCGCGCCGGGCCTTTCAGGCAAGTGGAATTCGTCGGTTTTGCTATCTTCAGGTAAAACGTTTAGGCTGGGCTGCTAAAAGCGTTATCGGAAGAGTCGATTATGGAATGCCGCCCTGAATGCGGAGCTTGCTGTATCGCTCCTTCTATCTCCAGCCCTATCCCGGGCATGCCGCAAGGCAAGCCGGCAAACACCCGCTGCGTGCAGCTATCGCAAAATAATCTCTGCGCTATTTTTGGCTCGCCGTTAAGGCCGAAAGTGTGCGCCAGCCTGAAGCCGGAAGCGGAAATGTGCGCCACCAATCGCGAAGACGCCATGACCTGGCTGCTTCATCTTGAGCTGAGCACTTCGTGACGGTGCAAGCCCGCGCGGGATACCCTTAAACGTCTTTAATACGCCACAGGCAGGCCTGAGTGATGACCCCCATCACCAGCGCAATCCAGAATACGGCGTGATAGCTCCAGACTTCCGCAACGACCCCCGCCAGCGAACCGGCGATAATCCAGCCAACGCGCGTGGTATTGGTATAAAGCGTGGTGGCCGCACCCGCCTGTCCGGGCATCAGGTCCTGGAAATAGAGCATGCCGATACCGGCCAGGATACCGATAAAAATGGCGTTCAGCGCCTGTAGGGCCAGCAGCAGTCCGGGGGTATGGACGGTTAGCATGCCAACGTAAAACAGCACGCCGGCCACCGCTGAGATGCGCATCAGGAAACGTTTGCCGAAGCGTTTGGCATAATAGCCCGCAATCAGCATGGTCGGGATTTCCAGCCCGGCGGCGGTGCCCATCATGACCCCGGCCAGCTTCTCCGGTAAATGCAGTTCATTGATGATAAACAGCGGCATATTAATGATGTACAGGCTGTTGATTCCCCACATCAGCGTACAGATGATAAACAGCAGCAGCGCGTCGCGGCGGTTGGTACGCGGCGCTTCAAGATGGCCCGTAGCGATCTTCGGCTCTTTACGCATGCTGGGAAGAAAAAACCAGACCATCGCGCCGCAGACCACAAAGGCAACTGCCGCGCTGAGATACATCACCGTAAAGCCAAAACCCATCGCCAGCGCGTAGGCCAGCGGCGGTCCGATAACCCATGCCAGCGACACCTGAGCGCGCAGAATCGAACTAAACATGACCGCCTCACGGCCCGTTTTATCCGCATGCTCGCGGGCGAGGGCAAACATCTGCGGGTTGGCGGTGGAGCCGAAGCTGCTGAGAAATACCCCGATGAACAGCAAAATAAAGTAGTTACGGTTCCAGGCGAAGAGCACGCAGGCCAGCACGCCCATCAGGCAGCAGAAGACGATCAGCCGCTTGCGGTCGCCTTTGCGATCCGAACGCCCGGCGAGGAACTGGCTCACCAGAATGCCGATCACCGCGCTACCGGTAAAAAAGAAGCCGACCATCGCCGGTCGTACGTGAACCTCGTTCGTCAGAAACAGGCTCAGCGTTGGCGTCTGGAGTGCCCCGGCGATACCCGTCAGGAAGGCGACGATCAGAAAGGCGGAAGAGGTGAAATCAAACCCGCGTCGTGGCAGGGCGGCGCTACTGTTTTGCATGTCGGCGTTCATCGGTTTTCAGGAGTCGCGGAGTTTACGCCGTCACTCAGAAAATGAACAGTACCAGGGCACGAATAAATCAAAAAGACGTTTCAAAATCAAACTTCAGCAGAAAGCTGAAGTTTTCCCGGCCTCGACGCTCCCGCTTCAGCAAAAGTGTGCTGTATCTCTAACTTCTGTTATCAGAAAACGAACTTTTCTTGCCTGGCGGCTAATAAAGGTACAGACTTCTTGAAACGTTTCAGCGTCATCGGGAGATTCTCCGGCAGGTAGATGACGCATTTTTTCTCAAAGTAGCTGAAACGATTCAATTCAGCAGGAGAGGAGAACCATGTTCCAGTTATCTGTGCAGGATATTCATCCCGGTCAGCAGGCCGGTAATAAAGAAGAGGCTATTCGTCAGGTTGCCTCCGCGCTGGTCAGCGCGGGCAACGTGGCAGACGGCTACATCAACGGGATGCTGGCTCGCGAGCAGCAAACCTCCACTTTCCTTGGCAACGGTATTGCGATTCCGCACGGTACCACCGACACCCGCGATCAGGTACTGAAAACCGGCGTTCAGGTGTATCAGTTCCCGCAGGGCGTGACCTGGGGCGAAGGGCAAACCGCCTACGTCGCCATCGGTATTGCCGCCAGCTCGGATGAACACCTGGGGCTGCTGCGTCAGCTGACCCACGTGCTGAGCGACGACTCCGTTGCTGAACAACTTAAGTCCGCGACGACCGCTGAAGAGCTGCGCGCCCTGTTGATGGGTGAAAAGCAGAGCGAAGCGCTGAAGCTGGATAACGAGACGCTGACCCTGGACGTTGTCGCCAGCGACCTGCTGACCCTGCAGGCGCTGAATGCCGCTCGGCTGAAAGAAGCCGGCGCGGTCGATGCTTCCTTTGTTAGCCGTACGATTAATGATAAACCGCTGAACCTCGGTCAGGGCATCTGGCTGAACGACAGCACCGAAGGCAACCTGCGCAGCGCCGTTGCCGTCAGCCGCGCGGCCAGCGCCTTTACCAGCGAAGAGCAGCCGGTTTCTCTGCTGATCACCGTCGCGATGGCCGATGACCAGCCAACTGCGGTGCTTAATCGCCTGAGCAATTTGCTGCTCGACAAAAAAGCTGACCGTTTGCTGAAGGCTGATGGCGCCACGCTGCTGGCGCTGCTGACCAGCGACGACGCGATTGCGGAAGATGTTCTCAGCGCGGAATACGTTATCCGCAACGAGCACGGGCTGCACGCGCGTCCCGGCACGATGCTGGTTAATACCATTAAACAATTCTCCAGCGACATTACCGTCACCAACCTTGATGGTTCGGGCAAACCGGCCAACGGCCGCAGCCTGATGAAAGTCGTGGCGCTGGGCGTGAAAAAAGGTCACCGCTTGCGCTTTACCGCGCAGGGTGAAGATGCGCAGCAGGCGCTGGATGCGATTGGCGAAGCGATCGCCGCAGGCCTTGGGGAGGGCGCATAAATGAGCAGACGTGTCGCAACGATTACTTTAAACCCGGCCTATGACCTGGTGGGTTTTACCCCGGAAATTGAACGCGGTGAGGTTAACCTTGTTCGCACTACCGGTTTGCACGCCGCAGGGAAGGGGATCAACGTTGCAAAAGTGCTGAAAGATCTCGGTATCGACGTCACCGTTGGCGGTTTCCTCGGTAAAGACAATCAGGATGGTTTTCAGCAGCTGTTCAGCGAGCTGGGCATTGCTAACCGTTTTCAGGTTGTTCAGGGCCGTACCCGTATCAACGTCAAGCTGACGGAGAAAGACGGCGAAGTCACCGATTTCAACTTCTCCGGCTTTGAAGTCACGCCGGGCGACTGGGAGCGTTTTGTTAACGATTCCCTGAGCTGGCTGGGCCAGTTCGATATGGTTTGCGTGAGCGGTAGCCTGCCGTCTGGCGTCAGCCCGGAAGCGTTCACTGACTGGATGACCCGTCTGCGCAGCCAGTGCCCGTGCATCATTTTTGACAGCAGCCGCGAAGCGCTGGTTGCCGGTCTGAAAGCGGCACCGTGGCTGGTGAAACCTAACCGCCGCGAGCTGGAAATCTGGGCGGGCCGCAAGCTGCCTGAAATGAAAGATGTGATTGAAGCCGCTCATGCGCTGCGTGAGCAGGGAATTGCCCACGTGGTTATCTCCCTTGGCGAAGAAGGCGCTCTGTGGGTTAACGCATCCGGAGAGTGGATTGCCAAGCCGCCTTCCGTTGAAGTGGTAAGCACCGTTGGCGCCGGTGACTCCATGGTTGGCGGCCTGATTTATGGTCTGCTGATGCGTGAGTCCAGCGAACATACGCTGCGCCTGGCAACGGCAGTTGCCGCGCTGGCGGTGAGTCAGAGCAATGTCGGTATTACCGATCGTACCCAGTTGGCCGCAATGATGGCGCGCGTCGACTTACAACCCTTTAATTAACAGCAGGAGAGGCATAATGAAAACGCTGCTGATTATTGATGCCGGGCTTGGACAGGCTCGCGCCTATATGGCGAAGACCCTGTTAAGCACTGCGGCGCAAAAAGCGCAACTCGAACTGATTGATAACCCGAACGACGCTGAGCTGGCGATTGTGCTGGGCACGGCGCTGCCGGCCGACAGCGCGCTGAACGGCAAAAAGGTCTATCTCGGCGATATTAACCGCGCCGTAGCGCACCCGGAGCTGTTCCTCGGTGAGGCCAAAAGCCATGCAACGCCTTACAGCGCCCCGGCCGCTGCCGCTGTACCCGCAGCGACCAACGGTCCGAAACGCATCGTAGCGGTCACCGCCTGTCCGACCGGGGTGGCGCACACCTTTATGGCGGCGGAAGCGATTGAAACCGAAGCCAAAAAACGCGGCTGGTGGGTGAAAGTTGAAACGCGCGGCTCCGTGGGCGCGGGCAATGCAATCACCCCGGAAGAAGTTGAACAGGCGGATCTGGTGGTGGTGGCTGCCGATATCGAAGTGGATCTGGCGAAATTCGCCGGTAAGCCGATGTATCGCACCACCACCGGTCTGGCGCTGAAGAAAACCGCTCAGGAGCTGGATAAAGCCGTTGTTGAAGCGAAACCGTATCAGCCTGCGGGTAAATCCCAGGCCGCGGCGGAAGGCAAAAAAGAGTCCGCTGGCGCCTATCGCCACCTGCTGACCGGCGTGTCGTACATGCTGCCGATGGTGGTGGCGGGCGGTCTGTGTATCGCGCTCTCCTTCGCTTTTGGTATTAAAGCCTTTGAAGTGAAAGACACCCTGGCCGCCGCGCTGATGCAAATCGGTGGGGGCTCAGCCTTCGCGCTGATGGTGCCGGTACTGGCGGGCTTTATCGCCTTCTCCATCGCTGACCGTCCGGGCCTGACGCCGGGTCTTATCGGCGGTATGCTGGCGGTAAGCACCGGGTCCGGCTTTATCGGCGGTATCATCGCTGGTTTCCTTGCCGGTTACGTGGCGAAAGCGATCAGTACGAAGCTGAAACTGCCGCAAAGTATGGAGGCGCTGAAGCCAATCCTGATCATTCCACTGGTTTCCAGCCTGATCGTAGGTCTGGCGATGATTTACCTGATTGGTAAACCCGTTGCCGGGATCCTCGAAGGCCTGACCCACTGGCTGCAAACCATGGGCACGGCGAACGCGGTTCTGCTCGGTGCGATCCTCGGCGGTATGATGTGTACCGACATGGGCGGCCCGGTGAACAAAGCGGCCTACGCCTTTGGTGTTGGTCTTCTGAGTACCCAAACCTATGCGCCGATGGCGGCCATTATGGCGGCGGGTATGGTTCCACCGCTGGCGCTGGGTCTGGCGACGCTGATTGCGCGTAAAAAGTTCGACAAAGCGCAGCAGGAAGGCGGTAAAGCCGCACTGGTTCTCGGCCTGTGCTTTATCACCGAAGGCGCGATTCCGTTCGCTGCTCGCGACCCGATGCGCGTCCTGCCTTGCTGTATCGTTGGCGGCGCGGTCACCGGCGCGATGTCCATGGCGGTCGGTGCTAAGCTGATGGCGCCGCACGGCGGTCTGTTCGTCCTGCTGATTCCTGGCGCGATTACGCCGGTACTCGGTTATCTGATGGCGATTGTCGTCGGTACGCTGGTCGCAGGGCTCTCCTACGCGGTGCTGAAACGTCCTGAAGTTCAGGTAGTCGAAAAAGCAGCCTGATCGACCCATTAAATCGTTCTCAAGGGCAGAGTCTTCTCTGCCCTTTTTTTATGCCTCATCTCCTCCCGCTCATCCTGCCGTATGTGCTCCCCTTCGCATTTTTAAACTGTTTAAAAACCATACGGGTCATTTTTTGTGATTTTGTTCATGTTCATATGAAATCCCTCTTGCTGACCTCTTTACTTTAAAAACATTGCGCTTAACATAAACACATGTTCACATTCAAACATGTGTTTATTGAGGGGTGATGAATGGGAGTATGCTTATTTATTGATATTCAATAATTCCACTGCCATAGCATTTTTTATGCTGGAGGGTATTTTTATGCCTGAAAATGATTACGTTGTAATTATTGGATCGGCAAATATGGATGTTGCTGGTTATTCCAATGTATCGTTGAACTATGCGGATTCTAACCCCGGGAAAATAAAATATACTCCCGGCGGCGTAGGGCGAAACATTGCGCAAAACATTGCCTTGTTAAATAAAACAGCGTGGCTATTATCGGTTGTCGGTGACGATTTTTATGGCCACTCTCTATTAAAACAAACGGCCCAGTCCGGGGTTCACGTCGATAAATGTCAGGTTATCCAGGGGGAAGGTACTTCAAGCTATTTATCGCTGCTTGATAATACCGGTGAAATGCTGGTGGCGATTAATGATATGAGCATCACAGAACATATTACGCCAGCGTTTTTAAGACAGCATCATGATTTTATCCGCAATGCCGCGGTGATTGTCGTTGATTGCAATATCAGCGAGGCCGCTCTCGCCTGGCTGATGGAAAATAGCGGCGCAACGCCCGTTTTTGTCGATCCGGTTTCAGCCTGGAAGTGCGTGAAAATCAGCCAGCATCTGGGGCGTATTCACACCCTGAAACCGAACCGAATTGAAGCTGAAACGCTGAGCGGCATCGCGCTGTCCGGCACGGATGACGTCGCGCGCGTTGCCGACTGGTTTCATCAGCGTGGCCTGAAGCGCCTGGTGCTGAGCATGGGCGGCGACGGGGTTTACTACAGTGAGAAAGAGGGCGAACGCGGCTGGTCAGCGCCGCTGAAAACTCAGGTCGTTAACGTCACCGGCGCCGGTGACGCCATGATGGCCGGCCTTGCCTGCTGCTGGCTCGACGGCTGTTCATTTTCGCAAGCGGTGAAGTTTGCTCAGGGATGCTCTTCTCTGGCGCTCTCATCGGAATTCACCAATAACCCTGAATTATCTTACGCCAACGTAAAAAAGGTAGTGGAGAAAGAATATGTCTGAATTAAATATTTCCTCTGAATTATTACAGGTTTCTGCGGAAGTTCAGCAGGCGTTGAAAAATAATCAGCCAGTAGTGGCGCTGGAATCGACCATTATTTCTCACGGCATGCCATTTCCGGAAAATGCGCAAACGGCGCTGGAAGTAGAAGAAACCATTCGTCGCCAGGGGGCGGTGCCGGCAACCATTGCGATTATTCATGGCGTCATGAAAGTTGGCTTAAGCCGTGAAGAAATTGAACTGCTGGGTCGCGAAGGGCATAACGTCGCCAAAGTTAGTCGTCGTGATTTACCCTTTGTTGTCGCCGCGGGATTAAATGGCGCGACCACCGTGGCGTCCACCATGATTATTGCCGCAATGGCCGGGATTAAAGTCTTCGCTACCGGCGGTATTGGCGGTGTACATCGCGGAGCCGAGCACACGTTTGATATTTCCGCCGATTTGCAGGAGCTGGCAAATACCAACGTCACCGTCGTCTGCGCCGGTGCAAAATCTATTCTCGATCTCGGTTTAACGACCGAATATTTAGAAACGTTTGGCGTTCCGCTTATTGGTTATCAAACCTCTGCGCTGCCGGCATTCTTCTGCCGAACCAGCCCGTTTGACGTCAGCATTCGCCTCAATAGCGCCAAAGAGATCGCCAAAGCGATGGCGGTGAAATGGCAGTCGGGTCTGAATGGCGGCATGGTGGTGGCGAACCCCATTCCTGAAGCGTTCGCGATGCCGGAAGAGAAAATCAACGCCGCCATCAACCGGGCGGTGAAGGAGGCGGAAGAGCAGGGCGTGGTGGGGAAAGCGAGTACGCCGTTCCTGCTGGCCCGCGTAGCGGAGCTGACCGGCGGAGACAGCCTGAAATCCAATATTCAGCTGGTCTTCAACAACGCCATTCTGGCCTGCGAGATTGCCAAAGAGTATCAGCAGGTAGCCTGACGACAGTTGCGGGCCGTTTGCGGTTGCCCGCCCCGATATCAACGATACCGAAAGCCTGGCTCGCGCCGGGTTTTCCACTAGGTAAGGATATCATTATGGACATTATGAGAAGTCTTCTGGGGATGGTGGTGTTGCTGGCCATTGCCTTTGCGCTGTCAGTCAATAAAAAACGCATCAGCGTCAGAACGGTAGGGGCGGCGCTGCTGCTGCAAATCGTCATTGGCGGGGTGATGCTCTACTTTCCGCCGGGCAAGTGGCTGGTCGAGCAGGCCGCGCTTGGGGTACATAAAGTCATGTCCTATAGCGACGCCGGAAGCGCGTTTATTTTTGGTTCACTGGTCGGCCCGAAGATGGACGTGCTGTTTGACGGCGCCGGCTTTATCTTCGCCTTCCGCGTGCTGCCCGCCATCATTTTTGTCACCGCGCTGATAAGCCTGCTTTACTACCTCGGCGTGATGGGGCTGCTGATCCGGATTCTCGGCGGCATCTTCCAGAAGGCGCTGAATATCAGCAAAATTGAGTCTTTTGTCGCCGTGACCACCATTTTTCTTGGGCAAAATGAGATCCCAGCGATCGTCAAACCGTTTATCAACAAGCTCAACCGCAATGAGCTTTTTACCGCGATTTGCAGCGGGATGGCGTCGATCGCCGGGTCGATGATGATCGGCTATGCCGGTATGGGCGTGCCGATTGATTATCTGCTGGCCGCTTCGCTTATGGCTATCCCCGGCGGGATTCTGTTTGCCCGTATGCTGAGTCCGGCAACCGAAGTATCCCAGGTCACTTTCGACAATCTCTCCTTCACCGAGACGCCGCCGAAAAGCGTTATCGAGGCGGCGGCGTCAGGGGCGATGACCGGCCTGAAAATTGCCGCCGGGGTGGCAACGGTAGTGATGGCGTTTGTGGCGATTATTGCTCTGCTGAACGGTATTATCGGCGGCATTGGCGGCTGGTTTGGCTACGGTCACGCCACGCTGGAGGGAATTTTCGGCTTCCTGCTCGCGCCGCTGGCATGGATTATGGGCGTTGACTGGAGCGATGCGACGCTGGCGGGCAGCCTGATTGGCCAAAAGCTGGCGATAAACGAATTCGTCGCCTACCTCAACTTTTCGCCCTATCTGCAAGCCGGCGGCAATCTGGACGTGAAAACCGTTGCGATCATCTCGTTCGCGCTGTGCGGTTTCGCCAACTTTGGCTCGATCGGCGTGGTTGTCGGGGCGTTTTCGGCCATTTCACCGCAGCGTGCGCCGGAGATTGCCCAGCTTGGGCTGCGCGCCCTGGCGGCGGCCACGCTCTCTAACCTGATGAGCGCCACCATTGCCGGGTTCTTTATTGGCCTGGCATAACAGGCTGCGCGCACCGCGCCTGCGGTGCGCGCTACGCCACGCCGGGAAGTAAATTGAGCGCGTTATCAACGGACAACGAGGGGTTGTTGATACCGTCGCTGGCGCGGGTGATGGCGGTGCAGGCCATGGCGAAAGCGACGCTCTCTTTAAAGTCGCTACCGTCGAGATAGCTATAAAGTAGCCCTGCCATTAGCGCATCGTCGGCGCCGAAGCTATCTATCGTCGTATGGTCCGGCAGACTCATCCGGAAGCGTTCACCCCCTGCTTCGCTACAGAAAACAGCGTCGTCTTCCGAGCAAATCACCACCCGCTGAGTTCCCCTTTCGTGCAGCCATGCTAGCGCCCGATCGCGATCCGCGTCGTTTTCGATAGCCTGTCCCCAGAGGATCTGGAGTTCGCGCAGCGTGGGTTTGAGGGTGTGGATCTTCCCCAGCCATGGGCGAATGCGGTGCGCTTTAAACTCGGACACGGTATCAACAAATACCGGAATGCCGTTAGCCAGGGTAAATACCCACTCCAGCGACTGCTCCGTCAAATTACAATCGACCAGAACGACGCCGGCATGCGTCAGCAGATCCCGATACTGATTCAGCAGCTGGGGCGTGAGCGACTGTAAAATATGCGTATCGTTAATCGCCAGCACCGTCTCTTCCTGCGGGTTAGCGATGGAGAGGTAGGTGGCGGTGTTATGGCCGTGCAGGCGGATACAGCTTTGCACGTTAACGCCCGCCTGGGGGGTTTGCTCCAGCAGCGTTTCGCCGTAAAAGTCGCTGCCGACGGCGGAAATCAAATGCACATCGCGGCCCAGCAGCGCCAGGTTATGCGCGATGTTCCGCGCCACGCCGCCGGCAGAGCACTGGATATTCCCCGGGTTGGAGACCGGTTGAGGATAATGAATATCGGCAATTCCGCGGATATCCATATTCACCGCGCCCAGCGAGACGCAGTACTCCTGCTCGGTAAGGATGTAGCCTTTGCCCTTGATGGCCCCCTTACGCGTGAGGTCCATAATATGCGCGGCCACGCGGGAGCGGCTAATCTGCAGAATATCGGCAATCTCATGCTGCTGAATTAGCGGATTGCGCCGCAAAATTTTGAGGATCTGCTTTTCCCTGTCGTTCATATCAGACCGTGGCCTCTTCCGTTTGCTGCGCCCGCAGCCAGGCGATCTCTTCCGCCCAGATATCAGGATTGATCGTTTCCAGAATCAGCGGGATACCGTCAAAGCGGCGGTCCTGCATAATCCAGCGGAAAGCATCATGGCCAATATTGCCTTCACCCAGGCTGTGGTGACGGTCAACGCGGCTGGCGAACGCGCTTTTCGCATCGTTCAGGTGCATACCGCGCAGATACTGGAAACCCACAATTCGGTCGAAATCAGCGAAGGTTTTTTCGCACTCTTCGGCGCTGCGCAGGTCGTAGCCGGCGGCGAAGGCGTGACAGGTATCAATGCACACGCCGACGCGTGATTTATCTTCCACACCGTCGATGATGGCCGCCAGATGCTCAAACTTAAAGCCCAGGTTACTGCCCTGGCCGGCGGTGTTTTCAATGACCGCCGTGACGCCTTCGGTTTTGCCAGCGCGATATTGATCGATTCGGCGATACGCGCCAGACATTCGTCTTCCGGTATTTGCTGCAGATGGCTACCCGGATGGAAATTCAGCAGCGTCAGGCCGAGCTGCTGGCAGCGGGAGAGTTCATCAATAAAGGCATCGCGGGATTTTTCCAGCGCGTCCTCAACCGGATGACCGAGGTTTATCAGATAGCTGTCGTGCGGCAGAATTTGCCCCGGGCCGAACTGGTACTTTTCGCAGGCGGCTTTAAATTCAGCAATGGTTTCGTCGCTCAGAGGGGCGGCGCGCCACTGGCGCTGGTTTTTGGTAAAGAGGGCAAATGCGGTCGCGCCGATTTCGGCTGCGCGAATGGCGGCGTTGGCTACACCGCCGGAGGCGCTGACGTGCGCTCCAATATATTTCATAAAAAAACTCCAGTTAAGCCGCTGGGGGGAGGGTAATGATAGCGGCTTAGCCGGAGAGTTACATCATCCTTAATACAACCTGAGTAGCGAGGGGCTTCAGGCCATCAGGCTATGAATGGCCAGGTTAATCGCGCCGCCGCCGACAATCAGCCAGACGAAGAGCATCAGCGCCATCAGCAGCGGTTTGGCGCCGGCTTTTTTCAGCGCGCTGACGTGGGTGGTCAGGCCGAGGGCGGCCATCGCCATCGCCAGCAGTACGGTATCCAGCGTGACCAGCATATCGACAACCGCTTTCGGCAGCAGGTGGAAGGAGTTAAACACCGCCACCAGAATAAACAGGATCGCAAACCACGGAATGGTGATTTTACTTTTCTCACCGCCGTTTGCCGGGGCTAATTGCTTCACGCGCGCGGCGAGGAACAGCAGGAACGGAGCCAGCATCATCACGCGCAGCATTTTTGCAATCACCGCCGCGTTTTCCGCGTCCGGACCCACCGCGTGGCCTGCCGCGACAACCTGAGCAACCTCATGCATCGTCGAACCCATATAAATGCCGTAGGCTTCCGGCGTGAACCAGTGCGCCAGGAAGGGATAAATCGCCGGGTACAGGAAGATGGCAATGGTACCGAAAATCACCACAGTAGCGACGGCGACCGTGACTTTGCTGGCCTCCGCTTTGACGACCGGTTCCGTCGCCAGTACCGCTGCCGCGCCGCAGATGCTGCTGCCGGCGCCAATCAGCCAGCTGGTATGTTTATCGAGGCCGAAAACCTTTTGCCCAAGAAAACAGGCGATCAAAAAGGTGCTGGAAAGCGTCAGAACGTCAATCACGATACCGCCGACGCCAACGTCGGCAATCTGGGCGAACGTCAGGCGAAAGCCGTATAAGATGATGCCGAGGCGCAGCAGGTGCTGCTTGGCAAAAATCACGCCGCCGTCGCAGGGCTGCCAGATTTTCGGGTAAACCGTGTTACCGATGACCATGCCGAATAAAATGGCCAGCGTGAGGGCGCTGAAGCCCGCGCCGGCGATAGCCGGAAAGCTACCGGCCCACAGCGCTGCGCCGGTGAGCAGGGCGGTGAGCGCCAGTCCAGGTGCAAAGTGCCGCAATGGGCGATGTTTAGTCGGTAAAGTGAGTGCTGTCATAACCTTCTCCTTTGTCTGGGAAAAGCATACGACTCGCTGGTTTAAATATAAAATTGATTATATATTTATAATTAATCGAAATAAGTGGTAAAAACGCGGTTTCGCGGTTTGAGAACGATGGGCCTCAGCCTCACGCCGCGGATCGCGAGTCGTCTATAAAGGCAGGAAAAAATATGCATATCAC
>OJVY01000201.1_pt1 | contig 31290 bp, 28 predicted proteins | sample 1600301 | NCBI WGS metagenome assembly OJVY01 (sample SAMN04436925, study PRJEB24849) | human gut metagenome | biome: human gut; feature: NICU; material: stool | host: Homo sapiens | place: USA: Saint Louis, MO | collected 2012-05-22
GGAAATATTCTTAAGCTGGTGGGGGGAGAGGGCAACGTTGCCACGCTGGTGCATTGCGCCACGCGGCTGCGCTTTAAAATTATCGACAACAGTAAGGTTAACCAGTCGGAGCTGGAAGCGCTGGACGGAGTCATCACCGTGGTTAAAGGCTCCGGCCAACTGCAGGTTGTTATCGGTAACCGTGTGCCGGACGTGTTTCGCGCCATTGGCGCGATCTCCGGGTTGCTGGACGATAATAAAAGCAAAACGGCTGCGCCGGAGCAGAAAAACAGCGCTTCGCTGCTGGGGAGACTGATCGATCTAGTCTCGGGGATTTTTACTCCACTGCTGGGAGCAATGGCTGCCGCCGGGGTATTAAAAGGCGCGCTGGCGATTATACTGGCGGCAGGCTGGATGACCAGCGCAGAAACCACCTATATTATTTTACATGCGGCATCCGACAGCCTGTTTTATTTCCTGCCGATGCTGCTGGCGATTACTTCAGCACGTAAATTTGAAACCAATATTTTTGTCGCGGTCTCGATTGCCGGGGCGTTGATTTATCCCAGCATTCAACAGTTATTCACAGCGGGCAATCCAGTGACCTTCTTCGGCCTGCCGGTAATGATGATGAAATATACCGGCACGGTAATCCCGATTATTTTCAGCGTCTGGCTAATGTCGATCTTTGAACGTTTCCTTAACCGTCATATTCACGAAAGCGTGCGTAATATTCTGACACCGTTCTTCCTGCTCACACTGATGGTGCCGCTGACGTTAATGACCATCGGGCCTGTTGGCGTCTCGGTGAGTGAGGCTGTTGCTTTGCTGTTTGTCACCATTTATAGCGTAAACCCAATTATTGCCAGTGCGCTGATGGCTGCGGCCTGGCAGGTGTTGGTGATCTTCGGTGTGCACTGGGGCTTCGTGACGGTATTTATCAATGACATCTCGGTGATGGGCCACAGCTACCTGAAGGCGGCGTCCAGTCCGTCGGTATTTGCTCAGTCCGGCGCGCTGCTGGCCGTGATGCTGCGCACCAAAGATAAAAAGCTGAAAGCGCTGGCGGGAAGTAGCTTTATAGCCTCGTTATTCGGCATCACCGAACCGGGCGTTTATGGTGTAACCCTGAAGCTGAAAAAGCCATTTATATGTGCGGTAATCGCCGCGGGATTCGGCGGCGCCATCGTGGGTTATGCCAAAAGCTCGGCGATTTCCATGGGGATGCCGGGTCTGCTGACCCTGCCTATCTTCTACGGCGAAGGCTTTATCGGCTTTATTATCGGCTGCATCGTGGCATTTGCCAGCAGTCTGGTACTGACGCTGCTGGTTGGATTTGATGACCCTGCGCTGCAATCCGCACCGCAGCCCGCACCAGGGGAAAAACGTACCGTGATCGCTAAAGCAACGGCGGCGGCAAACGTAACGCAGGTGGTGGATGAGCAGATTGGTGCGCCGATTTCTGGCAAGGTGATCCCGTTGACGGCGGTAGATGACAAAGTCTTCTCATCCGGCACTGTCGGGCAGGGTTTCGCCATTGTGCCGGATGAAGGTCGAGTTTATTCACCGGTAGATGGCCATATCGCCAGTACCTTCGACAGCGGTCACGCCATTGGTATTAGCTCCAACCGTGGTGCGGAGATATTGATCCACGTGGGCATTAATACTGTTCAACTGGAGGGCCAGTATTTTCAGATGCAGGTGAAAGAGGGGGATGTGGTGCAAAAAGGCCAACTCTTACTGACGTTCGATCTCGACGAAATTAAGAAGGCGGGCTATGACACGGTGACGCCTGTGATCGTGACCAATAGCGAAGCATGGCGTGAACTGCATATCAGTGATAAACCGTATTCTCGCTCTGGCGATCCGGTGATGGCGCTGTCGCTGTAAATAAATATCGATAAGGCAGTGTAAATAACGTCATTTGCGGCGAGCGTGGTTGTCGCCACAGTAAATATAACGATGTTGGCAGTTAAATTTATCTATTCCTTCAGGGCGTAACTGATTTAATTCAGGCGAGACCTGCAATCAGCGGAAATTAACTCTGCTGGCTGCGGGTCTTTTTTTTGTGTGGGGATACAATATCTAAGGGTAATGATGAAAGCGAACAAACAGAATTATAAAAAATCCATTATCGCGGCGGCTTTATTATCTTGTTATGCCGTTAGTGGCACAGCTGCAGCGCAAAAGCTCACGCTGGAGCAGCGCATGGAAATGCTGGAAGCGCAGCTTCGTGCAACTCAGCAGAAATTGCAGGCTTATGAAGATAAAGAACAGGCGCAACAGCAAACTCTCGCCGCTGCCGCTCCGGCTGTACCCGCTTCGGCTAAGGTGCTGACTGCTTCTGCTGCATCTTCTGCATCTGCCTCGACTGCGGTGCTGACGGCATCTGCAGCTCCCGCTGAACCGCTGGAACTGTCGCCCGACACGCTAAAAAAGATCAGCAAATATGTCCAGGATGATACCGGGTTTAAATACTCTGGCTATTTCCGTTCCGGATGGGCAAGCACGACCAACGGCGGGCCGAAATCCTGGGCGGTGGGTTCCCTGGGCCGCTTCGGTAATGAATATGACGGCTGGTACAATTTGTCGCTAAAAAAACGTGCATGGAGAGAAGGTGACAAATCCATCTGGGCTAATGTGCAGTTTGAGGGGGATTTAGGCTTAAGCCAGAGCAATGAATCCTTTGAGAAGGGGATATCCGGTGGTGGGTTGGGTAAACTCAGCAAGCTGTATGTGGAAGGTAACGGCCTGCTGCCATTCGCGCCGGAGGCCTCGGTATGGATCGGTAAACACACGCTGCCGCAGTATGAAATCCAGCTGCTGGACTGGAAAAGCAACCGTACGCTGTCCGGCGCTGGTATCGGGATAGAAAACTGGACGCTGCCGTTGGGGTCGCTGAGTATGGCCCTGACGCGGAACGACATTGATAACTACAGCACGGTGTGTACGGCGGGTTCTTCAACCTGTAGCGATACCACTCAGGTTAACGTGAATATCGCCGAGGTTCGCTACAAAAATCTGCCGTTAACCGACAACGTTACGCTGGAGCTGGGCGCAAAATATGCCTTCGCTAATCAGACTGACGAACAGAAAGAGGCGCAGGCGGATAACGATTACTACCAGGTAAAATCCTCCTGGCTGGGTCAGGCGATTTTGCGTAATCCGATTCTCAACGGCACCAATGAACTGACGCTTCAGGTGGCCGATAATTCGCTGGCCAGCCAGTTTATGAATATCTCCAGCGCCAATCCGGATTTCGATTACAACAGTTCGTATTATGGCATTCACAGCGGCGGCATCGGCTGGCGGCTGGTGAGCCAGGGGGAATTTTACCTGAGCGATAAGATTATTATGGCGCACGCCCTGGTGTACGGTCGTGGCCACGACCTCTATTCCACCTATACCGGCGCGCACACCGATTTTGAAACCGTACGTGCGGTGATCCGCCCGTCATGGATTTGGAGCCGAAATATGCAGACCGCGCTGGAGCTGGGCTATTTTAACCAGCAGAACCGTGCAAATAATCTCACTTTTGATGAGTCAGGTTATAAAGTGACGCTGGCGCAGGTATTTAAAGTGGATACCAGCATTCTCAATTCACGCCCGGAAATCCGTTTATATTCTACGTATTTGAAAGCGCTTGAAAATGAGATCGACAGCACTACCTTCAACGATGGTAAAGATTATCAGATAAGCTTCGGTGTACAGGCGGAAGTGGTGTTCTGATTTTCCGCAGTGCCGGAAAACGCTGTGCTCTCCGCCGTACCGGTGGAGAGCCTTAATCCCAAAAGCAGTACGCTGCCATCCTGCAGAAGGCCGCGGCATGCTTGATAATCTAAAACTCGCTTATCAGAACCGCCCGGACTGAAATCAACGCCTGTTAATGATGGGTATTGATAGTATTTATTCTCGCTGGTTTTCCTGTGTACCAGCCCTGCGCCAAAAAATCTTTGCCAAGAGAACGGATAAACTCAAACTGCCGGGTTGTCTCGACACCCTCAAAAATCAGCTGCTTGCCGGTGTTCTGCAAACTATTCACCATAGAGATAAGCAGTCCGCGCTTCATGGGATCATCAATATTGGCAATAAAAATCCGGTCTATTTTTATTTCATCAAAATCCAGCACCGTCAGCCATTGTATATTGGATGTCCCTGTGCCGAAATCATCCAGCGAAATAATAAAACCATATTTTTTGGCATTTTGGCAGAAAGAGGCAATCAAATCGGGAGCTGAGTGGGAGCTTTCTGTTATTTCAAGTTTAATCTGTTCATGATTGATATCCCTGCTCAGGCATTCTGAAACCAGTCGTTGGAGATATTTGCTATCATTAATTTCTTCGTCCTCGACATTAATTGACAGTCGAAGTAATGGATTTTGTCTGAGATGTGCATGCATTTCATTCAGTGATGATTGCATCACAAATGCGTATAATTTCCGGTACAATCCCAGCCTTCTGGCTATGCCGAGAAAAAGCTCGGGGGAAACATTGTCGAAGTACTTATCTTGCCATCTGATCAGCGCTTCAAACGCCACAATCTTCCTGTCACTGACCTGTACGATAGGCTGATATTCCATATACAACGCGTTCTTTTTCCCGGCACGGACAAATCGCTTTTCGAGGGATTTTCTTGCGTTAATCACCGAGCTTGCCAGAGATGCCAGCAAAAAACCCATCATTATTCCAGGTACAGACAGTAGCGCAACCAGAGGCCATGAGAGTGTCCTGAGCCCTCCGTCGAACTTACTCGTTGTGACACATAAGTCCCTGATCTGGCTGCACTGATAAGTATTGACGTGAAACAGAGTTCTCATATCATCTGAACGCGCGCGGTACTCGTTCCCCCGGGAATAGAACTGTCTCTGCCCGTTATGTGCTGTCAAAGCGATATAAAAATCGGGGGCTATATTCAGTATGTTAGTGAACGACAACGCTGGTGTTATGACGGCGAATCCTTGGATAGTCGTTACCGTTCCGGGGGCACGAAGCCAGGAATTACCTTCCTGGATCTGGTAGATCAGATATCCGTTGGGCGTCTGGTACGGCGTGCCAGCCAGCGGAATATTCTGCTGTAATTTTCCCCATCCCGCCGTACAGATGATATGGTCATTCCTGATAATACCAATATCATCAATGTATTTATTGTTGTGTCGGATGCTTCTTAGTTCATTTATTCCTTCTGGTGAACAACTCACATTTCCTGCGCTTATCGCTTTGCTTAGGGCTCCAGCCAGTTGCCCGGAGACCTCCTCAGCATTATGCAGTAACCGTCCTGCAACCTGTTCCTGGTGCTCCATTTGATATGCGACGATGAGATGGTTTGTTGCTAACAGAAAGAGCAGGGCAGTTATTACCGGAAGCAGGATCTGCAGATACATTAATTTTCTCATCGTGTTCCCTTACTGAGATATGTCGGATTATTGAAGACTCCGGAAGAGTCTTCCCCTCAATCCTTATCTTTTTCGCAGATATTGCAATACGGTCTGACTCTTAAACAACAAATAGCTACCGAAAATGCGGCAAGAAACTGCCGCATGTCACTCTTTAACGCGTTAAGAAGATGGCTGAGGTCCAAATCCGGGACTGGTCCTTTTGCCTGGCACTGATGAAGAACGGATGTTCCCGTTTTTCTGACAGGATAAGTTCAGAAAGTGGAATTTCGCCGCTGATATCACGTGGAAGCGGCTGTTCGGTAACCAGTTCAATATCTACCTCAAGTTCGGTGCCTGGAAGCGTAAAAGTCTCTTTGCCTGCAATCAGAAGCGTTTGACCATCAATATCCATTTCAAAAACCGGCGCCCAGGCATGTGGTTGTGGCAAAAGCGGATCGCCCACTTTGATATAGCTACTGATGTCCAGATGAACGTGTATTTTTGCTCCGGCCAGCCCACCGGTACTGACAGTAACTGTGTCGCTGTCACCATTGGTGTCGGTCCGCAAGCCAATCTGTGTATGACTTTTACGCCAGACGGTCTGCTCCGGGTGATCTGCGCCCGAGAGGGAAAACGCATTGATTGGTGTCCCTGTGACCTCAATATGTCCCGTCCAGTAAGCACCCCGATAGCGGTCCTTAATGCGTGCCCCCCCCAGACGCACCCGGAACTGATATTTAGAGCGCCCAAATTCCGCGTGCAAATCGCGATGCCATACCTCTCTTTCTCCATCGTAAAGCGTTACCGCTTCCCAGCCCGCATCGCCTAACAGACGATAACGCAGTACATCTGCTGAACTGAATTCCGCTACATCTCCCATCAGCGCATCGCCCGCACGCAACTCGGCATAGCTTCGTTCACCTGTTGTGGCATAGGTGTGGCGGGCACGAAGCGCTGCAGCCACACCTTTTCTGTCGAATCGTTCAGCAAGTACGCCAGTCAGGCCTCCACGGGATCCGAAGACGGCTGTCGCAGGCACGCCACCACCACATCGCCCCTGATGTTCATCGCTGTTGGCGGTCGCGCCCAGACGATAGCCCCGTTCGAGCGCCTCGGCATAGACCCAGTGAAACTGCCCCCAGGCGGAACCGACTTCTATCAAGCGCTCCAGCTCCGGGTGATGCCAGTCCAGGTTGCAGCGGCGCCCGCCAATATGCGGGATTAACAGATGTTTGTGCGGTTCGCGTGCGTAGGCCGCATAAAGTTCATCAAGTGGCCATGCACCCGGTTTGATGGTTCCGGCAGTGAACTCATTCCACTCGAATGAACGCACCAGCCGCCCCTGATTATCAAACGGGAACTGAGGTTCATCATCTTCAAGGAACACCACATTATGATCGCCACCGGCGCAGGTATTACCGCACCACTCGGTACCGGAATAGCAGACAAAACTGTCTGGCTGGTTCAGCGCATTAATCAGCTTTACCGCCTGCTTCCAGCGCGCTTCAGTCACATTAAAATCGTTGGCGGTATAGCCAAGAATATCGAGACCGGCGACATCACGCCCGTAGCTGAGGTTATACAGCGTGTCGTTGGTACCAACCGTGTCATCAGAATGCACATGAAGATCGGCATAGAGCGGGCGCAGACCTGTGGCGGTTTCCTCCACCGTTATCCATCCTTTGCCTTCCAGCAAGGGCAGCGTGCCCAGTGCGGCGCTGATCGACCATTCTCCTGCGCAGAGATGCAAATCGCTGATACGCGCAATCGCCCAGCCCTCTTCGGCCAGCCGGAAATCATGATGCTCTGTTTCACCTCCCGATGAGGTCAGCGTCAGGCGTCCTGCCAGCGGCAGGCTCCGGCAGGTATTCCCCCAGCGGTCATCCAGCCGGACGATAACGGAGAAAGGCGTTTCAGGTGCCAGTAACCTCGGCGCGATCGCGGCAAGAGAAGCGGGCTCACCGGGCACGATATCCAGCAGCGTATCGCCGGGCACCTCAGCAAATTTTGAGCTCCCCAGCGGATCAACAAACAGGCGGAAATCTTTCTCAACGAAACTCTGTACACGCGTACCGCCCCCGCCATGGCGCCGATCGCCCAGGCGGATAATGATTTTGTCTCCCGGATTGATGTAGCCATCAATAATGTCGATCAGAATGGCTTTCTGGAACGGACGCTCGTGCCCCTTCTGATCAAAACGCACCTTCAAATGCTGGACCGTGGCAGGGCTCTGTCCTGGCACTAGCGGGCCTGCCTGATACTCGGCGCTGACATAGTTGGCTGCCGAGGGATCGCTGGTCTGAAACAGCGCCCAGTCCGAGTAAAATTTAAAGGCGAGCTTCAGCCATGCGCCGTCAGCAAGCCCGCTGGCGCCCACGGTATATACCAGTTGGATCTCTTCCCACGCACCGGCAGTCAACTGAGTATGCGAGCAGGCCACACTGCCCAGAAACGGTCGGGCTTTATTCTGCTCATACAAGCCCTTCGGAGCGATGTAATCGCCTGCATCACGGATATCGAACTGACTCACATTAACCTCACAATTATTGGGCGCGCCAGCGCTGATAGCGCTGTTCAATGCGGCGAAAAACAAGATTTTCCATTAACCAGGCGATAAGCCCGATAAGGCAAATTCCCAGTAGTACCTGACTGCTGTTACCCGTCTGTCCGCCCATGGCAACCATCCAGCCTATGCCCTGAGAGGCGCCGAGCATTTCCGCTGCCACCAGCGCACGCCATGCCTGGCTGAATCCGATGCGCAGTGCGGCGGTGATAAATGGCAGGGAACTGGGCAGATAGACATGAAGAAGCAGTTGAAACGGTCGAGCTCCCAGCGTGCGTGCTGCACGCACTTCACCGCCACGGATGCCGCGGATCCCCTCCTGAATGGCCAGACACATCGGGAACAGCGCAGCGATGACAATCACCACCACGATGGAAACGAATCCCAGGCCGAAGATCAGCAGCATCAGCGGTGCCCATGCGATGGGCGGGATAGCCATAAACAGGCTGTTCAGTGGCGTAAGGAACTCCCTGACGCGATCGGAAAGTCCGGCGCTGACGCCAAGAATCAGTGCCAGCAGCACGGCAGTCATAAAGCCGGTGAATTCTTCCAGCAGGCTGGCCTGTAGCTGACCCCAGATGGAACCATCACTGAACCAGCGTATGGCTTCCCGCCATACGTCCCAGGGTTGCGGCAACACATAAGAGGGATAGTGACTCGCAACGATAACCCAGACCATGAGTAACGCGGGCAGGGAAGCCCAGCCCCAGTTTGGTTTGAACTTCACTGCGTTATCCCTGCTTTTGTCAGCCACTGCGTATCAACAAATTCATTCAGCTCTGGCGCCTTTTGCATGTAGCCCAGCGTCTGTGAGTCCTTCATCAGCTGCTCAAAAAAGGCGCCATCTTTCTTCGTCAGTGACACAGACCACTCAATACGTTTACGGGCTTCCTGAACCAGCGCCTCCGGCGGCAGCGTTTTACCGTCAGCGGTTTTAATGGCCCGCAGCTTAAACGCATCGGCCATGATCCGATCGGCTTCTGCAGGATGCTGATTGATAAAATCCACTGCTTTCTGATGCGCACGGATAAGCTTCACTACATCGTCCGGGCGGTCCTTCAGGGTCTCCGGTAACGCCATCAGTACATACCACGGATAACCCGGTTGGACTTTGTTTACATCGAGCAGCAGTCTGGCGTCGCCGCGCAGCAGTGCTTCGCTGACAAAGGGCTCCCAGGTGAAGGCTGCATCCACAACGCCCTGCTGCAGCGCAGCGGGCATGTTACCGGCGGGCATACTCAGGATCTGAGCATCTTTGTCAGCAACCAGACCTGCCTGCTGTTGCAGCACCACACCGCGCAGCAGAACATCCATTCCGCTCCCTTTTTTGACGCCAGCGATGCGTTTGCCTTTTAGGTCAGCCAACCGGGAAATAGCACTCTGTGCGGGAACGATCAGCGCGGCTTGTCCGCTGTTCACCTTAGCGATAATTTGCCCCTTGAGCCCGCGCGAAAACCACTGGAATACCGGTGTCGCACCCATATAGGCTGCATCAAGTTCATGCGCCGCCAGCGCCTGACTGATGACGGGACCATCACCAAAGGATTTAAGCTCGACGGTCAGCCCTTCCTGCTGATAAAAACCCTCTTTCTCGGCGATAAGTGCAGGCGCGTTGGCCAGCGCATAGACCCAGCCAATACGCAGCGGCTGGGAATCCGCAGCGTCAGCAGCATTGAATAAAACCCCTGATATCAGCACAGCAAGAAATGATTTACCCATTTGATTGATGTTCCGTTTTGTTAGAGTGAGTGGTTGTCGGACTGCTGCATCACATCGGTAATGCGCTTCAGTAATTCATTACGGTACATGGCAAAAGCCGGAAGCTGTCGCGTCTCCAGATTGCTTCGCGGGCGCGGTAAGGCGATAGACAATTCGCTGTGTACGCCACCGGGTGCACGATTCAGAACGATGACGCGGTCAGCAAGAAACACAGCCTCTTCAATATCGTGGGTGATGAAGACCGTTGTCTGCCCAATGGCGGACCAGAGACGTAGTGTCTCCTCGTTCATGTCCCCACGGGTGATGGCATCGAGCGCAGCAAATGGTTCGTCCATTAACAGAACATCCGGCTCCAGCGCCAGCGCGCGAGCCAGTGACACGCGCTGCTGCATGCCCCCGGACATCTGGTGCGGCAACTGATGTGCGGCATGTACCAGGCCCACACGTTGCAGATATGTCATAGCGCGTCGGCGCTGAGAGGCCACGTCCTCGCGCCTTTGCATCCGCAATCCGAACCGGACATTCTCCAGCGCGGTCAGCCAGCCAAAGAGCTGTGGCTGCTGAAAAACATAGCCAAGCCGATGGTTTTCCGGCGTGGTACGCTCACCGCCAATCCGCACGGCTCCCCGCTCCGGCTCTGTGAAACCGGCCAGCAGATTGAGTAACGTGCTCTTACCGCACCCCGAGGGGCCCAGCAACACCACAAACTCCCCCTGGCGGGCATGAAAACTGAAATGGCTGAATACCGGCGCGCCGCCGGGATAGCGAAAAGTGATATTGTCTACCGCCAGTGCGTATGGTTGAGAATTCGTCATGCTGAGCGTCATGTATAAGAAATAATGAGATGTGGTTATAATACGTATTAATACAAGTTGATCTAAGATCGCTTCTGACTAAACTAGATCCGAACGGAATACGAGAGACGGAACCTGAATGACACTGGTGCGTGAAAACATTACATCGCTCTACCGGCAGATTGCCGATACCCTGCGGCAGGAAATTGCCGCCGGGCATTTTCAACCTGGCGGAAAACTGCCCTCTGAAGCTGCGCTTGAACAGCGCTTTGCGGTCAGCAGGGTGACGGTACGGCTCGCGCTGAAGCATCTGACTGAGCAGGGGATTGTCGAGCGCAAGCAGGGAAAGGGAACCTACATATCGGGCAAGAAGGTTGCACATGGCATCAACGTCATGCGTAGCTTTCATGAGTCGCTAAAGCAGCAGGGACTGAATGCCACAATGCGTTTGCTGGTCAAAGAGGAGGTGCCAACGCCAGAGTCGCTGCAATCGCTGTTTCAAATGTCCCGGTCGCTGACGTTTATTTCACGGCTGCATCTGGTGGATAATGATCCCATTGCGGTGGGTTACAGTCATTTCCCGGCATTTCCTCATGAGCTGAGCTGGGAAGAGACCGAGAAGGAACCGACCTGGGTCCTGTTAGAAAAAGCCACGCAACATCACATCAGTCGCTCCGATATTGCCATCCGGCTGGCCTTCGCGGATAAGGGACTCTTTGACGTGCTGGGAACCGATAAAAACGCGCCGCTATTTTTACTGGAGCGAACATCCTGGTTTGAAAACGGGCAGTGCGCTGAGAACTCTCGCTTTTTCATTCGTCCGGAACGCTACGAGTTTATTTTGAGCAACAGCTGAAGTAGGGGTTCTGATTCTCACCGGTGATTTAATTTGACTGGGTATTCAGAGTATTGGCAATCCGGTCATGAACCTCGCGATCTGGATGATGTTCATCATTCTGTCATCAGTATATGCGGTGAATGTCATTAGCCCTTAATCTTCTTCGTAAATCATCGTAGCTACTATTGAATGAGCGCTGACAGGGGGATACATGGATTCTGCATACGCGTTTGTGAATTCAGTACCAACAGCAGAAAGTTTTTGTCGACTGAGGTGCAGAGCGGGTCTCCCGGCTCGCTCTTTAGCTGCCGCGAAAATCGCGCTTCCTCGCAGTTGCTATGGTGTCCATGCCGTTTATGCGGGACATGATGTTATTGGCATGGGGCGTATTATTGGTGATGGAGCGCTTAACTTTGAAATCGTTGACATGGCAGTTGACCCGATATATCAGCGGCAGGGTATCGGGAAAGAAATAATGTGTCGTTTAAAAACATGGCTGGAAACACAAGCCTGGGGTTCATTTGTTTCATTGATAGCAACGGTTCCTGAATTCTATAAAGAATTTGGTTTCAGGAACGTCCCCCCGGAAAGTGAAGGCATGTTTCTTGTCTGGCCCACATGCGAGTCAACAGGGCACTGTTAACATATTGTCCGTCAGGCTGTTCCAGAGTATCTCACTTCGACCTTCGCTGCCCGGCGAGCGTCATCGGACCATACTAAGTGGGCCAGTCCTTCGGCAATCCGCGCGGCCGATACTGCACCCACCGGCACAATACTCAGTGGAAAGTCTGCGCAACGGGCTGAACAGTGTTAGCGTGTGATGCTGCCAGGTCGAAGGGGAGGAATGTTGCGCTATAGCTGAATCAGGCTGGGCGCTCTTCCCCCTGATACTTCGTGTTTTGTTATGACACCACCTGATCTCTGTATGTCCTGTTTATCGCTGCGCTTTGCTATAACCTCTTCTATACACAGCGTATTAACATCGTTGCCCTTGCGCGATATTCAGCACAGAGCCACAGAGACACCTATGGATATTGATAAACTCACAAAACTGATCGAACTGGTCGAAGCGTCAGGCATCTCCGAACTGGAAATTTCTGAAGGCGAAGAGTCTGTTCGCATCAGCCGCACCGCGCCGAATGTCGGCTACCCAATGATGCAGCAGGCTTATGCTGCGCCGATAGCCCAGCCTTCGGTAGCCGCTGTCGTACCAGCCGTAACCGCTACGGAAGCACCGGCTGCCGCAGCGGAAATCAGTGGCCACATCGTACGTTCCCCGATGGTTGGTACTTTCTACCGCACCCCGAGCCCGGACGCGAAAGCCTTCATCGAAATCGGTCAGAAAGTTAACGCGGGCGACACCCTGTGCATCGTTGAAGCCATGAAAATGATGAACCAGATCGAAGCGGATAAAGCAGGCGTGGTGAAAGCCATTCTGGTGGAAAGTGGCCAACCGGTTGAATTTGACGAGCCGCTGGTCGTCATCGAGTAATGAGGCGCACATGCTGGATAAAATTGTTATCGCTAACCGCGGCGAGATCGCACTGCGTATTCTTCGTGCCTGTAAGGAACTGGGCATCAGGACTGTCGCCGTGCACTCCACCGCTGATCGCGATTTAAAACACGTACTGCTGGCGGACGAAACGGTCTCTATCGGTCCGGCACCGTCCGTTAAAAGCTATCTTAACATCCCGGCGATCATCTCTGCTGCCGAAATCACCGGCGCCGTGGCGATCCACCCGGGCTACGGCTTCCTTTCTGAGAACGCCAACTTTGCCGAACAGGTTGAACGCTCGGGCTTTATCTTTATCGGCCCGAAAGCCGACACCATTCGCCTGATGGGCGACAAAGTGTCCGCGATTACCGCCATGAAGAAAACCGGCGTGCCGACCGTTCCGGGTTCTGACGGTCCGCTGGGCGATGATATTGACGTGAACCGCGCACATGCCAAACGCATCGGTTACCCGGTGATTATCAAAGCCTCCGGCGGCGGCGGCGGTCGCGGTATGCGCGTCGTGCGTAAAGATGCCGACCTGGCGCACTCCATCGCCATGACTCGTGCGGAAGCGAAAGCCGCTTTCAACAACGACATGGTGTACATGGAGAAATACCTGGAAAATCCCCGTCACATCGAGATCCAGGTGCTGGCAGACGGCCAGGGTAACGCCATCTATCTGGCCGAGCGCGACTGCTCCATGCAGCGCCGCCACCAGAAAGTGGTGGAAGAAGCACCGGCGCCGGGTATCACCCCGGAATTGCGTCGCTATATCGGCGAGCGTTGCTCGAAAGCCTGTGTGGATATCGGCTATCGCGGGGCGGGTACTTTCGAGTTCCTGTTCGAAAACGGCGAGTTCTACTTTATTGAAATGAACACCCGTATTCAGGTAGAACACCCGGTAACCGAGATGATCACCGGTGTTGACCTGATCAAAGAGCAACTGTGTATTGCAGACGGTCAGCCACTGTCTATCAAGCAGGATGAAGTGGTGGTCAGGGGCCATGCGGTGGAATGTCGTATCAACGCCGAAGATCCGGACACCTTCCTGCCGAGCCCTGGTAAAATCACGCGCTTCCACGCACCGGGTGGTTTTGGCGTTCGCTGGGAATCGCACATTTACGCCGGCTATACCGTGCCGCCGTATTACGATTCCATGATCGGCAAACTGATCTGCTACGGTGAGAGCCGCGATGTGGCGATTGCGCGCATGAAGAATGCGTTGCAGGAGCTGATTATCGACGGTATCAAAACCAACGTGGAGTTGCAGACCCGCATCATGAACGACGAAAATTTCCAGAACGGTGGCACCAATATCCACTATCTGGAAAAGAAACTTGGCTTGCACGAGAAATAATTCCTTCCCGCAAGCTTCTCCCTCTCCTGCATGGAGAGGGAATTGTTCATTCCCTTCATATTTCCAGTTTTTACTGCTGGACTTATCCTCAATCACGGTGAGTTGAACTGCTTTTAATTTTCCTGGTAATAAATTTCCCGTATGACGTTATAGCAATCTTGTAAAAGCTACACCCCTTCGCCAGGAGTAACCTGAAGTCGGTTAAAACGGTTTCTATTCTGTGACTTACGGAGGTGTGTTTTGTCTGAACTGTCTTATGTGTCCGGTGCGCGTCACTCGGCGTGGTCCATCTATCTGGCGCAAGTGGAACGTGTCCTGCCCTTGTTGGGGGAGCTGAGCCACTGGGCCGATACCCTGCGTCATCCGCGCCGCGCGTTAATCGTCGATATTCCGCTGGAAATGGATGACGGCAGCGTACGCCATTTCGAGGGCTATCGGGTCCAGCACAATTTATCGCGCGGGCCGGGCAAGGGCGGGGTGCGTTTTCATCCTGATGTCACTCTGGAAGAGGTGATGGCGCTCTCCGCCTGGATGACCGTCAAATGCGCGGCGCTGAATTTGCCCTTCGGCGGCGCGAAAGGCGGCGTGCGCGTCGACCCCGTTACGCTGTCACATAAAGAACTGGAGCGCCTGACCCGGCGCTATACCAGCGAAATCGGTATTTTTATCGGGCCACAGCAGGATATTCCGGCACCGGATGTCGGTACCAATGCGCAAATCATGGCGTGGATGATGGATACCTGGTCGATGAACGTTGGCAAGCCCTCCACGGGCGTGGTCACCGGTAAACCGGTCCATCTGGGCGGTTCGCTGGGGCGCGTTAAAGCAACCGGACGCGGCGTGTATGTGACGGGCTGCCAGGCGGCGCAGGCGCTGGGTATCGACGTGGCGCAAAGCCGTGTGGCGGTGCAGGGCTTTGGCAACGTTGGCAGCGTCAGCGCCGGGCTGTTCCATCAGCACGGCGCACGTGTTGTCGCGGTACAGGATCAGTTCTGCACGCTCTATCACCCAGACGGCATTGATATACCGGCGCTGATTGCCTGGCAAAAGGCGCATGGCAAGATCCTCGGTTTTCCTGGCGCTGATACTGTGGCGGATGAAACGTTCTGGACGCGGGATCACGACATACTGATCCCGGCGGCGCTGGAAGGGCAAATTACCGCAGAACGCGCTGCCGCTTTATCCTGCAAGCTGGTGCTGGAAGGGGCTAATGGCCCGACACTGCCGGAAGCCGATGATATTTTGCAGGCGCGGGGCGTGGTGGTCGTACCGGATGTTATCGCCAACGCGGGTGGCGTCACCGTCAGCTACTTCGAATGGGTACAGGATTTTTCCAGCTTTTTCTGGAGTGAAGAGGAGATCGACAAACGGCTGGATACCATTATGCAAAGTGCGCTGGAAACCGTGTGGAATAAAGCGCAGACACTGAATATAACCCTGCGTACCGCCGCTTATGCCGTGGCCTGCGAACGTATCCTGTTGGCGCGTAAAGACAGAGGATTATATCCGTAATATTCGATCGGTTCGCGCCGCCATGGAATGCTCCCGGATGACGGCGCGAACGCTTTATCCGGGCTACTTGCCTGCACGGTTGGAGCCCCGATAAGCGAGGCGCCACCGGGGATATTCATGAATGGCGGTTCAGGATTATGAGGAACGCATGATTTGCCCTTTGCGCTGACGCCTATCGCACCAGATAGTGAAGATCCCGGCGACAGCAACGATAGCGGCCCCAATCAGTGTGGCGTGTCCGGGCAGACTGTCGAGAAACAGATAGCCAATCACCATCGACCACACCAGCGTGGTGTAATCAAACGGTGCCAGCAGTGATGCATCGGCATAGCGCAGGCTGAGTGTCACCAGAATTTGTGCCACACCGCCAAAAAAACCACAGCCAAATAGCAGCGCCCACTGCCAGCCTGTTGGACGTGACCAGCCAAATAGCGCAGACGACAGGCCAATTAGCGTCGTCATTAATGAAAAATAGAAGACGATGGCGCCTGGCGTCTCGATACCATTTAAAAAGCGAATTTGTACACTGGAGGTTGCCGAACAGACTGCCGCCAGCAGCGCGAACACCGCCCCTAAGGCTGCGCCGTCAAGAGTAAGCCCCGATGAGCGCAAAGCGTGGCCCAGCGTCAGGTTTGACGACAGCATAATGACGATGCCGCTAAAGCCAACAACTACCGCCAGCCAGCGGGAAAAACGGACATTTTCTTTCAGCAGGAGTGCCGCCATCAGCACGGTAAAGAGCGGAGCGGCATAGCTGATGGCGGTGGCATCAGCCAGCGAAATATAGACCAGCGCCAGGTAGTTAAAATACATGCCACCGGTCCCGGAAAAACCGCGAATAAAATGGCCGAAAATATTGCGGGTTTTGAGGCTTTTCATGACGTTGCCCTGCAGCTTTAGCCACAGTAGCAGCGGGAATAATGCGACAAATGAACGGAAAAAAATCACTTCTCCGGTGGGGATGGCGCCGTTGAGCCCTTTGACGCAGGCCAGCATTAATGTCGCGCACAGTGCTGACATTATTTTCAGCAACATCCCGAGTTTGGCATTCATTATCTTACCTTTGATTTGACAACGTACAGATGTGGATGAAACCCAACCTTAGAACGTCGGGAAAGTGCGCTGATAAGATAATTTGCCTCTGTCTGAATAACCTTTTCTTATTACCGTAACGGCGCGTTTTCGCATGGTATCCGTCATATAAATTGTGTATCCCGCGACAGGGTTTCCCTCTTATACCGTCGAAAATAAAGCCCGTATATTCCAGGGTATACGGTCTGCCATACCGAATGAAATCTGGTAATACAACGGCGTGTATTCAACGAGTTAGCACTTTGGGGAAAACATCATGACAGCAAAGAAATTATCTGCCGCTCTGGCATTGCCACTTTTACTGACCAGCATTGGGGCCAGTGCTGATCTGCTCTCGGATATTACTGCGCATGGCGATCTGAAATGTGCGGTCTACTCCGACGTACCGCCATTTTCATCGCCGGATGTCAAAACGCGTCAACTGGTGGGCATGGACGTTGACCTTTGCACGGCGCTGGCAGAGAAAATGGGGCTGAAATTAACGCTGGTGCCGACCTCTGTTGAGGCACGCATTGCGGTTATCGCAACGGGCCGTGCCGATGTACTGATTGCTAACCTTGCCTACACCAAAACGCGTGGCAATCAGATCCAGTTCAGCGACCCGTACTATGTCGCCAAAGAGATGCTGCTGGTGAAAAAAGAGAACGCGGATAAAACCGTCGCGGATTTTAAAGGCAAACGTATCAGCGCCACCAAAGGCACCACCTCTGAGCAGTCGATCCATATTAAAGGCGGCAAGGCCGTGACATTCCAGGATGCGGCATCCGCTTTCCTCGCACTGGAACAAAACAAGGTGGTCGGCTTTGTGACCAACACCATGACCGGCATTAAGATGATCTCCCAGGCGAAAAAAGACGGTGTTGAGCTTGCGATGATCAAAGAACCTATGGCACTGGAGCCGATTGGCGTGGGCATGAAACGTGACGAACCCGCGCTGCTCAACGCGGTTAATACCAGCCTGAAAACCATGGACAGCGATGGCACCATCGACAAAATCTGGGACAGCTGGATTGGGCCAAATACCGAGTACAAGATGGTGCGCGAAGAGCGCGTACAGCCACTGTCGAACCTGAAATTTGAACCGCTGGAATAAGTTATGGCCTGGTTAGAGCAACACGCGTCTGTTTCTTTAGCGGCGGAGATCACGCTCTCGACTATGGGGAGTCGTGCCTGGCTGGTGGAAGCGCCGGGGGAATTTAGCCTGGCCGCGCAACGGCGAATCTGGTCCCTGGCGCAAAGGCTCTCTCAATGTGATGACGTCGAAACGCTGATTCCCGGCGTCACCAATTTACTGGTGTTGCTCAGACAGACGCCGGAAGAGGGGGACGCATTCCCGCATCGGCTACGTGAATACTGGCGAGAAGCGCGGGAGGTGCAGCCGCAGGGGCAATTGATTGAGATCCCGGTGCACTATGGCGGCGAACTGGCAAGCGATCTTGCATCGGTGTGCCGCCACACCGGTTTTACGGAAAAAGAGGTGATCCGCCGCCACTATCAGGGGGAATACACCGTGGTGGCGTTGGGCAGCGCGCCGGGGTTTGGTTATTTGCATGGTCTGGATCCTTTGCTGGCGACGCCGCGTAAAAAAGTGCCGTCGCTCAATATGCTCAAAGGGACAGTGACCATTGGCGGTGCGCAAACGGGCGTGTCGGTATTGACCGGGCCGAATGGCTGGAACGCGATTGGTTTTGCCGAACTGGAGGTGTTTGATCCGCATGCGGCCAACCCCGCGTTGATGGCCCCTGGTGACAGCATCCGTTTTTTACCCGAAAGGATAGAACTGTGATCGAAATCGAACGCACGGGCTCGCTAAACACCGTGCAGGATTTGGGGCGTTTTGGTTTCCGCCACCTTGGCGTGTCAGTCAGCGGCGTCATGGACCCGCTGGCCTTGCGGGCAGGTAACGCGCTGTTGGGCAACGATGACAACGCTGCCGCCATTGAAGTGCAGATGTTTCCATTTCGTGTGCGCTTTCATGAAGCAGTAACCATTGCGTTGACAGGGGCTGACTGCCGGGCGCGTCTGGATGATACCGATCTGCCACCCTGGTGGGGCTGCCAGGTTAAAAAAGGCCAGGTACTGGAGATGCGTTATCCTCGTTCCGGTAGCCGGGGGTATCTCTGTGTGGCCGGCGGCATCAATGTGCCCGAGGTGTTAGGTTCGCGCAGCACCGCGCTGCGAGGCGGATTTGGCGGCGTTGAGGGGCGTCCGCTGGGGGCAGGAGATCGACTTCCCCCTGGCCCGGCAACGTGCAAGCCGTTGCCTGAAGGCGGTGTGGGTATTGAGCCGCCGGAACTGGCGCTACGTGATGTTTTTGCCGCCCCGGTGAAGGGAATTGTGCCGGTGCGGGCGATTCCATCCGGCGAGTATGCGTTATTCGCGGCGGATCATCTGCGTTTCTGGCAGCAACCCTGGCAGATTTCCCGCCAAAGCAACCGCACCGGTTATCGCCTTGCCGGTGAACCGATTTTCCCCTCCCGCACGGTTGAGATGCGTTCTTATGGGCTGATTCCGGGCATTGTGCAGGTGCCGCCAGCAGGGGAGCCGATCATACAGTTAAGCGATGCGAATACCGCAGGTGGTTATCCCAAAATTGCCTGCGTGATTGAAGAAGATCTCTGGCGGCTCGGCCAGCTACAGGCCGGGCAGTCGATTCAGTTAATCCAGAGTGATGCGAAGCAGGCTATCGTGGCGCGGCAGGCGACTGAACGCTGGCTGGCACGGTTGCGCGATTTTTCGCGTTCGCTTATCAGCGTGAATGGGAAATAAACAATGATGAAAATAGATGTGAACTCCGATATGGGAGAGGGCTTTGGTGTTTATCAACTCTGTGACGATGAAGCCCTGATGCAGGTCGTCTCTTCGGCCAATATCGCCTGCGGTTTTCATGCGGGGGATCCGGCCATCATGACGCAAATGGTACGCCTGGCGAAGCTTCGGGGTGTTGGAATTGGCGCGCATCCGGGGCTGCCGGACAGGTCAGGATTTGGACGTAAAGAGATTGCCTTTAGCCCGGATGAGATTTGCCAGCAGGTGGTGTACCAGATTGGCGCGCTGCAGGCGATTGCGAAGCATGAAGGGGCGACGGTGTCGCATGTGAGTTTCCATGCGGCAATGGGCAATATGATTAACCGCGATGAAGCACTGGCGCGTCAGGTGATGCAGGCGATTTATCGCCTCGACCCGAGCCTGATCGTTTTTTCCCAGCCAGACACCCTTATTGAGCAGGCGGCGAAAAGTGTCGGTTTACCGGGGTTAACGCTGTTTCTGGCTGACCGGGCCTATGATGCCACCGGGCGTCTGGTGCCGCGCGGCAAGCCAGGTGCGGTAATCAAAGAAGAAGGTGCCGTGCGAGGGCGGGTTCGCCAGTTTTTGCAGGAAGGGACCGTGACCACCATTGAAGGGTATCCTCTTGCGGTACGCGCCCGCTCGATTCTGGTACACAGCGACACGCCGGGTTCATTAGCGCTGGCGAAGATTGTACGCAGCGAGATTGAAGCCTGTGGCGGCATCGTGGCTCCGGCGGCGGAAGTGTTACAGCAGTAGCGTTGGTTGCAGTGTGTTTTAAGCCTGACAGGCGTCAACGCCGTCGGGCTTTTTTTATGGCGAGGAATGTGAATATCGGGATCGGGGGGCGGGCATCAGGCCCGGTGTTACAGCGAAAATCCCGGCTAAGCGAAGCGCCAGCCGGGGTTAATGCTTATTGGCATCCCTCGCAAAACGCGGCGAGACGCTCGCAGCCGGTTTGCAGCCGCTCCATGCTGGTGGCGTAAGAGAGGCGAATATACGGACTCATACCGTATGCCGCCCCCTGAACGGTCACCACGTGTTGCTCTTCAATCAGCGCCATCACAAAATCCGCGTCGTTGTTAATTTGCCGTCCGCCCGCGCTGGCTTTCCCTATAAATGCCGCGATATTGACGAACAGATAGAACGCGCCCTGCGGCTTGTGGCACACCAGACCGGGGATTGCCGCCAGTTTCTCCAGCACGAAATCGCGCCGCTCGCGATAGATAGCCGCACGCTCTTTCAACAGATCCTGTGGGCCATCCAGCACCGCAATTGCCGCTGCCTGTGCCAGCGTGGTGATCCCCCCGGCGTTCTGCGTGTTCACATTGCTCATCGCTTTAATCAGCGGAGCCGGTCCTCCGCAGAACCCGAGACGCCAGCCGGTCATCGAGTAAGCTTTCGACACGCCATTCACCGTCAGCACCCGGTCATACAGTCGGGGTTCAACCTGCGCGATCGTCAGGAAGACGCAGCCGTCATAAATCAGGTGTTCATAAATATCGTCAGTCAGGATCCAGACATGCGGATTATCCAGCATCACATCGGCAATCCCCTGCAGCTCTTCGCGGCTGGCGACGGACCCGGTGGGGTTGCTCGGGTAGTTCAGCAGCAGCCATTTAGTTTTGCCCGTGATGGCCGCGGCGATATCGCCAGGTAGCGGTTTAAAGCCGTTTTCTTCGTAGCACGGCACCGGAACGGGCGTCGCGCCCGCAAATTTCACGATATCGGCATAGCTGATCCATGATGGCGACGGGATCACCACTTCGTCGCCAGGGTTTAACGTGGCCAGCATGGCGTTGAAGATCATCTGCCGCGCGCCGCCAGTGGTGATTATCTGGCTGACATCATAATCCAGCCCGTTATCACGCCTGAACTTGCGCTGAATGGCGGCACGTAACGCGGGCGTTCCGTCCGTTGGCGGATAACGCGTATCGCCAGCCAGCGCAGCGGCGTAGGCGGCTTCAATGGCGTGCGGTGGGGTTGGGAAATCCGGCTCGCCGGTGGAAAGCCCCACCACGTCAATCCCCTGCGCGGCGAGATCGCGCGCTTTTTGCGTCATAGCAACGGACGCTGAAATAGCTATGTTTTTAAGTCGATCGGCAATATCAGGCATATCACAGGTGTTCCAGTTGATTCAGCGGGAACCGCGCTCTCGCACGGTGGATGAAATCTGAGAATAGGGAACAGGCCTGGCGAGCGGATAATACTGCTTTGTTGTGGGGACATAATGCAAAACAATGACTGAACAACAGGAAAGATACCGCAATGATGCAAGCCCGTGCCCTTTTGCACCGTGGGAGTGCGGGGAACGGATGGCAGAATGCGGGTCGGGGCGATGGCAGCGAGAGTTTGCCGCCATAAAGACATAAGCAGACTGTGTGGATACGCAATCATCAGAACTGGCACAGCCATTGCTTTATTGATGGAAAAGCCATCTCTGGAGAAAAGCTATGAATCTGCGTCGCCTGAAATATTTCATCAAGATTGTCGATGTGGGAAGTTTAACCCAGGCGGCGGATATCCTGCATATTGCTCAGCCCGCGCTTAGCCAGCAGCTCGCGACGCTGGAAGGGGAAGTCAATCAGCAACTGTTGATTCGCACCAAGCGTGGCGTGACGCCAACCACCGCAGGTAAAATCCTGTATACCCATGCGCAGGCGATTTTACGCCAGTGCGCGCAGGCGCAGAGCGCCATTGACCGCTCAGGCATGGAGCTGTGTGGCAATGTCTCTGTGGGGCTCGCCCCCGGAACCGCGGCGCAACAGCTTGCCATTCCGCTGATGCAGGAGGTACAGCGTCAGCATCCTGGCGTCGTGCTTTATTTCAATGAAAACTTCGGCACCACTTTAAGTGAGCTCATCATGAACGGGCGGATGGATATGGCGGTGATTTACGATAACCGCGCGATCCACGGACTGCGTTTTATTCCATTGATGAAAGAGCACCTGTGCTTTGTTTGCCCCAATGCGCTTGATAAGCCCATTAAAGAGATCGCGCTGGCTGATGTGGCGCGTTACGACCTGTTTCTGCCCCGCATTTACAACATCATGCGTAAAGTGGTGGATGACGCCTTCGTCAAAGAGGGGCTGGATTACCGGGTCGCCTGTGAAATTGAATCGCAAACCACCCTCAATGCGGCGCTGGCTGCCGGACTGGGATGCACGGTCATGCCGGAATCGGCCGCCCGCGCGATGTTGAAAGCCTCTGATGCCTGGATGGCAAAAATCATTGAACCGGATGTCCATGCGTCACTGTCGTTCTGTATTTCGGATCATCTGCCGCTGTCTGAACCTGCCGAAGCGGTGAAATCGATCCTGCTGTCACTGGTCTCGAACCGCACACCGGATAACCGCCCCCTGACGCTGGTGAGCTAATAAGTCTCCCTTATTGCCGTAAAGCGAAACCCTCTTACTGGCCAGTCACGTGTGCGGGATAGAGTGAAAGCATTCACTGAAGACAACAGCCAGTACCGGGTCGCTATGGAAAAAACAGTTACTCTTGAGGCGCTGACGCAGCTCATACAAAGCCTGCGCGCCACGTCAATTTCTCACCTTGTGCTAAAGGGCAGGGCGTGGTCCGTGTATATCACCACTACGCCGTCTATTGCTCCCCTTCCTGCGGCGGATGTACTGCCGCGTTTTACGCTAATGTGTTCTCCGGCACCTGGGCGGGTACTACTGCGCCATCCTCTGCTTGCAGAGAATTTCGCCGCTCCGGGTAGTCCGATCAAACAGCATGATTTACTGGCACTGGTCAAAGTGGGTGCACTCTATTTACCCGTACGCAGCCCGGTTGCCGGGCGGCTTGTTTCCTTTCATGTGAGTGAGGGAGATGCCGTGGAGTTTGGTCAGGAAATCGCGAAAATTCAATCAGATGACTCATTTCCCTCAGGATTATAAGTCCCCCTTATTGCCTCAAATCATTTATGTCTTATACCGCTGAGGCATAACTGAATAGAGTCAAAATACACAATAAATACGATGCGGCATCTCAGAAATGCCGTGATGACAGGAGAGGCAATATGCCATTTTCAGATTATAAAGTCGCCCTGGTCACCGGTGCATCCGCCGGTATGGGCGAAGCCATTGTCGAGCGTTTATGCCGGGAAGGGATTACGGTGCACGCCGTGGCGCGCCGTCGGGAACAATTAGCCACACTGGCGGAGCGGACTGGCTGTATTCCCCATGCCGTAGACGTGGCCAACCTCGACGCGCTGACGCGTTTATGCAGCGATCTGCAAGTGGACATTCTGGTTAATAACGCCGGTGTATCGCATCCCGGTTCAATTCTCAATGCCAGTGAAGAGGTGATTGAAACTCAGCTCAACGTCAACCTGCGCGCGGTTTTGCATCTGTGTCGTTTGCTGGTGCCAGGGATGATGGCGCGCGACCGCGGTCACGTTATCAACATCACGTCGATTGCCGCGATTTACAACTTCAACGGCAACTCCGTTTATCACGCCACCAAAGCGGGCGTTCATGCGCTTTCACGCCAGCTACGCGTTGACTGCTACGGCAAGCGCGTGCGAATTACCGAAATCTGTCCGGGACGCGTGGCGACCGATATTTTCGGCAATGTTTCTGGAGATCATGAAGATGCGCGCAAGCGTTTTATCGATGGTTTTGAGCTGCCGGAGGCCAAAGACATTGCCGATTGCGTGGCCTTTGCCGTTAGTGCCCCGATAGCAGTGAACATCGGCAATATTGAAATAACGCCGACGCTGCAGGTACCCGGCGGGCTTTCTACGATGCGTCCAGGCGAAAGCGCAGTCTAAGCAGGTTAAGAGGAGGCTCATTATGGCGCTTGATTTTAGTACCATTTTAACAGGCCACTATGGCGAGATGATCGTGAAGGGCGCGACCGTCACGCTGGAACTGGCGTTGGGCGCCTGGCTGCTGGCTATGTTTATCGCACTGCTGCTGCTGGTTATCCGCCTGTCGGAAAACCGCATCGCTGTGCGTCTGGTGGCAGCTTACGTCTCGTATCACCGCAATGTGCCCACGCTGATTCAGTTGATGATGTGGTATTTCGCCATTCCGACGCTGCTGCCGGAGTCGGTACAGATGTGGATTAACGATTTCAACGCCGAGTTCCTCTTCTCGATGTTCGCCCTGGGATTATGCCAGGCGGCTTACTTTTCCGAAGATATTCGCAGCGGCCTGCGTGCCATTCCTGACGGGTAAAACGAGGCGGCGCGTGCGCTGGGCATGAACTATATGCGGGCAATGGGCTCGGTGATCCTGCCGCAGGGGATCCGCAATGCCTTGCCTGCACTGATTAACCACACCGTGCTGCTGTTTAAAAACACCAGCCTTGCGATGGTCATCGGGGTGACCGAGTTAACCTATGTGACGCGCGATCTTGAGAATCAGACCTTCCGCACTTTTGAGGCCTATGCCATTGGCACGTTGGGCTATCTGGCGTTTTCGCTGCTACTGATGGGGCTGGGTGCGCTGTTAGGCCGCCATTTTCAACGCGTGTACGCGAGGTAAATACCATGTTTGACGTTTTTACCATTTTGCAGGACCACGGCATGCTGTTCCTGATGGGGCAGTATCCGAACGGGCCGCTCGGGGGCGTTCTTTGTACGCTGTTAATTTCACTGCTGGCGGTCGTGCTCTCTTTCCCGCTGGGCGTGCTGGTTGGGCTGGCGAGGTTGTCTCCGTGGCGCGGGCTGCGCTGGGCGGCGGCCTGCTGGGTCTACACCCTGCGCGGTATCCCGCTGATGATGGTGGTGTTCTGGACCTACTTCTGCGTGCCCTTGCTGATTGGGCAGAATATCAGCGGTTTTTCCACCATGCTCTGCACGCTGGTTATCTACGAAAGTGCTTACATCGCCGAGATTGTCCGCGGCGGCATTCAGGCGTTACCGCAGGGGCAATATGAAGCATCACGCGCGCTGGGGATGAGTTATCTGAAAACCCTGCGACTGGTGATCTTACCGCAGGCATTGTTCAACGCATTGCCAAGCCTGGTGAGCCAGCTGGTGTCGATCATCAAGGACAGTACCCTGGGCTATGTGATTAACGTGCCGGAACTGACCTATGCGGCAAACCAGGTCAGCAACCAGCTCCTGACCAAGCCGTTTCAGGTCTTCGCCATCGTGGCCCTGAGCTACTACATCATCTGTTTCAGCCTGACATGGCTGGCAAACAGGCTAGAAAGCTGGATTGCCAACAAACGGCTCAATGCGCAGCCGCAGCAGGGAGAAGAGCAGAACGATCCTCTTTTCTTTGCCAACCGCAAACTTAATAAGGAAACATCATGATCCCGATGATTTTGTTTAATCAGGTCAATAAATGGTATGGCGATTACCACGCCCTGACTGACCTCAGTGCCGAAGTCAAAGCGGGGGAGGTGGTGGTGGTTTGCGGCCCCTCAGGCTCCGGGAAATCAACGCTGATTCGCACGGTGAATCGCCTGGAGCCTATCGAGCAGGGGCAGATTCTGTTTGATGGTATAGATATCCACGGCAGCAGCATGCGTCTGAACCAGTTGCGCACCCGTATCGGTTTCGTCTTTCAGAACTTCAATCTGTTTCCCCACGTGTCGGTGATGGAAAACATCATGATGTCGCCAGTAAAAGTGCTGGGCACCAAACGTTCTGAGGCGCGTAAACACGCCGGGGAACTGCTGGAGCGAGTGGGATTGTCGCATAAAGCTAATGCCTATCCGGCCCAGCTCTCTGGCGGGCAACAGCAGCGCGTCGCTATCGCCCGTGCGCTGGCGATGAAGCCGCCGGTGATGCTGTTCGATGAACCGACGTCGGCGCTGGATCCTGAAATGGTGGGGGAGGTCTTAAGCGTCATGCGCTCGCTGGCCCAGGAGGGGATGACGATGATGTGCGTGACCCATGAAATGCATTTTGCCCGCGATGTGGCCGATACCATCTGGTTTATGGATCAGGGGCAAATTCTGGAAAAAACAACGCCGAAGCAATTCTTTAGCGCACCGCAGCATCCGCGAGCACGGCGTTTCCTTAGCGATTTACTGAATTGAAGGCATTGCGGAGTCCTGGCAGGCGGGCTGCCGCCTGCTGGAAAAACATGTGTAACGGGGTGGCAAAGTTGGATTCGCGGCAAAGGCAGTTATGTTGCTGATCATGGTGAGCCAGCGTCGGCTTCATTCGAATATGATTTTGTGTCTGTTTGAGCTGGAGATTTGCCCATGCTGATCGGCTAACTCCTCGTCAAACCAGATAGGCATTCGTCCTGTCGAGAATGCCCATAAACCGATACGGTGATGCAAGCAAGCATAGCGGTGATCTCATTGAATTGGTTGCACATCAGTAGATCACAAAACGCTATGCTTGTCTTTTTCACCCGCCCATGAATGGGGATTCCTCAGTGCTTCTGCGGGGCTTTTCACTTAATCTTTCAACGAAATCCCTTTCATTGTTTCCCAGATCCTATGCTTATCCTGCTCGTGTAAATTCTTCTGCTGCACGGCGTGCATAAATGCCTCCGGGCCCTGTTCCGTCAGAGGTTGCCCGGACTTTAATCGTGCCGCCACACTTTGCAGAATACGATGGCTAAGTTGGCCGATTTGCGTCCGGACATCCTGAAGCGGGCGAGGCTGCCAGTCAGTTTCCGGCGCGGCCAACCAGTCGGCGCGATAGCGGTACTGAATCGCCTTGGCGGCGTCCATCTGCGCCTGAATAAATGGCCTTACGCTCTCGCCTTTTAATCCCAGCGAATCAGCATCAGCAGTGGCGCTCTCCAGAACCTTCTTCTCTTGCTGTAGATCTTCAATCGCCTGGTGATGTTGCGCTTTATATCCGGCAACATCTTTCATCAAGGACAAACGTTCATTGATCAAATTGCCAATCGAAGGGGTTGAAGCAGAAATTGCCGTTGCAGAGAAACTTGCGGCAGCGAGAAGCAACACGGCTGTATAGAGCTTGTACGGCATCATAAATCTCCGACGTCGATAAACAGGAAGTCTGTAAAAGCGTTCCGGTCAGTTGAAGAAACATTTCGCAGAAAGCGTAGCTAGCGCATTTTACAGTCTTGTGATGATAAAAAAACCGTAAACCCGATCCGGGCTTACGGTTCTCTTTTACAGCGGGGTTAAAAATTACTTCGACACGTCCGCACCGAAGTATTTCTGGGAAATACGTTCGTAGGTGCCGTCGGCCTTGATCTCTTCCAGCGCTTTATCAATCGCCGCTTTCAGCTGCGGGTTGTTTTTGCGCAGCAACACGCCGGATTTCTCCGCGTCAGACTGGGTTGCGACAATTTTCACTGGCGCATCCGGTTTATGTTTTTTGAAGTCGAGGAACGACAGGTTGTCGTTGATGGTCGCATCGGCACGGCCCTGCACCACTAAATCCACAGATTGGTTAAAGCCATCGGTCGGCACAATATCCGCCCCGTATTTACGCGCGATCTGCGCATAGTTACTGGTCAGCGTGTGGGCCGATTTTTTGCCTTTCAGATCTTCAAAACTTTTAATGCTGCTTTTGTCATTGACGATCAGCACCGCTTTAGACGCGATATACGGCTCGGAGAAGTCGAATTTCTTCTGGCGTTCTGGCGTAATGCCGACCTGGTTAATCACCACGTCGTAACGGCTCGCATCGACACCGGCGATCAGGCCGTCCCATTTCCCTTCTACGAACTGCGGGCTCACTTTCAGGCGTTTGGCGATTTCACGGCCAATCTCTACGTCAAAACCCTCCAGCGTGCCGGAAGCATTGTGGAAAGTGAATGGCGGATAGGTGCCTTCAGTACCGATTTTCAGTACGCCAGCGGACTGAATCTTTGCCAAATCATCCTGCGCCAGCGCTGCGTGGGCAAAACCAAGCTGCATAATCCCGGCGACGACTAATGTTGCGAGTGCTTTCATCTGCATTACCCTATGTTGTTTTTATTAACTCGCCCCGGATTACGGGAGCGCGGTGCTTAAAGAGGCGATAAACTCCGCAGTTCGGGGTCTCTTCGCGTGTAAAAACAAATCGTTAGCGGAGCCGGACTCAACAATTTCCCCGGCTTCCAGAAACACCACCTGGCTGGCGATATTCGCCGCCAGACGTAAATCATGGGTCGCCATGATCATGGTTGTTCCTTCCAGCGCCAGCTGGCGCAGCACGGCCACCACTTCGCCGGAGAGCTCAGGATCGAGTGCGGAAGTCGGTTCATCGCACAGCAGCACCGCCGGTGACGGCGCCAGCGCGCGGGCAATCGCCACGCGCTGCTGCTGGCCGCCAGAGAGCGTATTCGGCAGGGCGTTGCATTTGTGCAGCATGCCGACTTTATCCAGCAGTTCTTCACCACGGCGGCGGGCGCGTTCGCGATCCCATTTATGCACCGTAATCAGCCCTTCGGTGATGTTGTCGAGGGCGGTCATATGCGGAAACAGCGCGAAGTTCTGAAATACCATGCCGGTCTGGCGGCTGATGCGACGAATATCCTGGCCTTTTATCCGCGTGTCCGGCGCGAATGCGATGCGCTCTTTGCCGATGGTCAGCTCCCCGGACTGAGGAATTTCCAGCAAATTAATGCAGCGCAATAAGGTGCTTTTCCCGCTGCCTGAAGGGCCAATCAGCGTGGTTACCGTGCCTTCTTCAATCGTTAAATTGATGTTCTTCAGCACCCGGCTGCCGTCGAAACTTTTTTCAATGCTGGAGAGCGTTATCATTGACCTGACCTTTTACTGTCGTACCCGCTAATTTCCGCTCCAGCTTCTCTTGCAAATGCGATAACACCGAACTGAAGAACAGATAAATAATCGCCGCTTCGCTGTACAGAATCAGCGGTTCATAGGTCACTGCCGCAATTTGCTGCGCAGCAAGAAACATCTCCGGTACGGTGATCACCGACGCCAGCGAAGTGTCTTTTACCAGTGAAATAAAGGTGTTAGAGAGCGGCGGCACGGCGATGCGCGCGGCCTGCGGCAGAATAATACGACGCAGCGACTGCGCCCATGTCATGCTGATGGAATGGGCAGCTTCCCATTGCCCTTTCGGCACGGCCAGCAGCGTTGCCCTGATCACTTCTGAGGTATACGCACCAATATTGACGGTAAAGCCAATCACCGCCGCAGGGAAGGCATCAATGGTTAGCCCAGCGCTCGGCAACGCGTAGAAAATCAAAAATAGCTGCACCAGCAGCGGTGTACCGCGAATCAGCCAGACGTAAAACCGTATCACCGGCTTTAAAAAGGCCGGGCCGTACAGACGCAAAAGTGCCACCGCAAACCCGAGCGACAGCCCAAGAATAAAAGAGATCAGCGTTAAGGGAATGGTGAATTTCAGCCCCGCGGAAAGCATTGGCCAGAAAGAATCAATCGCTAAGGGTAACCATGTTGGCACTGCACACCTTCCGGACATAGCATCTTGCCAGAAATTGCTGGCGGAATATTTTATTAGCCCGGCTTAATTATTTGGGGGCCGGATTAGTGAGAATTATATTCTTTGCGCCGTGTGCGAAAACAAATATATACGAATAACGTTATATAGAAAAAAGCTAAGCCATTCTTTTTTGATGCAAACCCGCCGTCGTTACCTGCCGTTTTATTGCATCATTTGCTTGAAATTTCGCCATTAATGCACCATTTTTAATCGATTTGTCCGGAAATGGAAACCTCCAGACGCTGTTTCTATGAACAAAAGTGTTTCGTTGGAAACGTCGCGAGATCAGCAAACGGAAAACTTTTTTGCATACGGTAAAAATGACGATATTGGTTTTTATCAGTAAGAAAAAACTAATATAAGACATGGTGTTATGGGATGTGTACATAACGAAGCACTGATGGGAACCGGCTGCCTGCGAACGTCAGGCAACCGCTGCAACATTTTCTGAAAGCCAGAGAGAAAAACCAGGGCGCCGGGGAATCGTTAAGCTGGTGGATAAGTTGCTGCTTTCAGAGGGATTTTTGGCCGAATACCGCCTGCGCCATCTCCACGAACCCCGCGCCGCCGGGGCCGAGCGTTACCCAGCGGGGGGCAACGGGGAGTTGATCCAGATACTGCCGGACGGTGCTGACGCCTACCGTGTGTTTGAAAAAAGCTAACATCGGCGCGTCGTTGGTTGAATCGCCGCTGTAGAGAATAGCTTCCCGCTCCCGATCGATATCGACGCCGTAGTGCTGAGCCAGAGTACGGCGCGTCATGGTCAGCTTGTCGTAGCCACCCAGCCAGCCCAGCACCCACAGATTGTTGACGGTAGCGTCGGCACCCGCCTGCCGCAGCGTGTTGACGATGCGGCGCTCCAGTACCGGGTCGGCAGGCCGCGCGAAGGCCAGGCTGGTCAGGCGGAAGGGCTGATCGTCCGCCAGACGGGCTTCCGGTAGCGCTGCCAGGACCCGGTCGGCGATGGTCCGCAGCCGGGCGGCGACGGATGCCGTGGCGTCTTCCGCGTGCCAGTAATGATGCTCGATGCCATGCCCGTCCGCGGTGCGGCGGAAAAAAAGCCCGCCGTTTTCGCCAATGACGCCGTCAACAGGCCACATCCGCGCCATCTGATCGCACCAGCCCGCCGGCGCGGCGGTGACCGGGATCACCCGTATCCCGGCGGACTGCAATTGTTCAAGCGAGGTATAGGCGGCGGCCGACAAACGGCCCTGCCAGGTGAGCGTTTCATCCATATCGGTGAGGACAAAACGTACTGGCTCGAATTCATTAGCGGGAGCATCGGATAAAGCGCGCATAGGGAACCTTAAACATCATGATTTAATAACGGAAATGTTACGTTAATTCCTCATAATCAATAGCTAAAAATCAGTTATGCTTTGCAATAAATTCGCTATAAATTTTCCCTCATTGTCCAACTGAACGG
>OJVY01000219.1_pt1 | contig 29575 bp, 42 predicted proteins | sample 1600301 | NCBI WGS metagenome assembly OJVY01 (sample SAMN04436925, study PRJEB24849) | human gut metagenome | biome: human gut; feature: NICU; material: stool | host: Homo sapiens | place: USA: Saint Louis, MO | collected 2012-05-22
GAACCAGACTGTATAATCAGTTTGGCCTGTTCCAGCTCGCGGCTATCAATGGATTTAGTGAAATACCTCCCTTTTGTGGTTTTGTCTGTTTGTCGACTTTTTGTGTTGGTGGTGAGTGTTGTGCAGCCTGAGCTTCCTGATGGTCGTGATTGGTGTGGGGAGACGCGTCGTTGGTGGCGTGTGTGGGGTGAGGATAGTCGCGCATCGTACGTGTCTGATGAGGAGTGGCTGTTTCTCATGGATGCTGCGGTGATTCATGATTGTGTGTGGCGTGAGGGTCGCGCGGATTTGGTGGCTTCGCTTCGTGCTCATGTGAAGGCTTTTATGGGCATGTTGGATCGTTATTCGGTTGATGTGGCGTCTGGTGGCCGTGGTGGGGGTTCTGCGGTGGCGATGATTGACCGGTATAGGAAGCGCAAGGGGGCCTGATTAGGTGTCTGGTGTTGTTGGGTCTCAGGTTCCTCGTCACCGGGTTGCTGCGGCGTATTCGGTGTCTGCTGGCGGTGATGCTGGGGAGTTGGGTCGTGCGTATGGGTTGACGCCTGATCCGTGGCAGCAGCAGGTGTTGGATGATTGGCTGGCTGTCGGTAGCAATGGCAGGCTTGCTTCGGGTGTGTGTGGTGTGTTTGTGCCTCGCCAGAATGGCAAGAACGCGATCCTTGAGGTTGTGGAGTTGTTTAAGGCGACTATTCAGGGTCGCCGTATTTTGCATACGGCTCACGAGTTGAAGTCGGCTCGTAAGGCGTTTATGCGGTTGAGGTCGTTTTTTGAGAATGAGCGGCAGTTTCCTGACTTGTATCGTATGGTGAAGTCGATTCGTGCGACGAATGGTCAGGAGGCTATTGTGTTGCATCATCCGGATTGTGCCACGTTTGAGAAGAAGTGTGGCTGTCCGGGTTGGGGTTCGGTTGAGTTTGTGGCCCGTTCTCGGGGTTCTGCTCGCGGGTTTACGGTTGATGATTTGGTGTGTGATGAGGCTCAGGAGTTGTCGGATGAGCAGTTGGAGGCTTTGCTTCCTACTGTGTCTGCGGCTCCTTCGGGTGATCCGCAGCAGATTTTTTTGGGGACTCCTCCGGGGCCTTTGGCTGACGGGTCTGTGGTGTTGCGTTTGCGTGGGCAGGCTTTGTCGGGTGGTAAGAGGTTTGCGTGGACGGAGTTTTCGATTCCTGACGAGTCTGATCCGGATGATGTGTCGCGGCAGTGGCGGAAGTTGGCGGGGGATACGAATCCGGCGTTGGGTCGCCGCCTGAATTTCGGGACCGTAAGCGATGAGCATGAGTCGATGTCTGCTGCGGGTTTTGCTCGGGAGCGTCTTGGCTGGTGGGATCGTGGACAGTCTGCTGCGTCTGTGGTTCCTGCGGATAAGTGGGTCCAGTCGGCTGTCGATGATGTGGAGCTTTCTGGCGGGAAAGTGTTTGGTGTCTCGTTTTCTCGCTCGGGGGATCGTGTCGCGTTGGCGGGTGCTGGCCGGACTGATGCTGGTGTTCATGTTGAGGTTATTGATGGCCTGTCGGGCACGATTGTTGATGGTGTGGGCCGGTTGGCTGACTGGTTGGCGGTTCGTTGGGGTGACACTGAAAAGATTATGGTTGCCGGGTCTGGTGCGGTGTTGTTGCAGAAGGCGTTGACGGATCGTGGTGTTCCGGGTCGTGGCGTGATTGTGGCTGATACTGGCACCTATGTGGAGGCGTGTCAGGCCTTCCTGGAGGGTGTCAGGTCGGGTGTGGTTTCTCATCCTCGTGCCGATTCGAGGCGTGACATGTTGGATATTGCTGTGAGGTCGGCTGTGCAGAAGAAGAAGGGTTCTGCGTGGGGCTGGGGCTCGACGTTTAAGGACGGCAGTGAGGTGCCGTTGGAGGCTGTGTCGTTGGCGTATCTTGGTGCGAAGATGGCGAAAGCTAGGCGGCGTGAACGGTCTGGTAGGAAGCGGGTGTCTGTGGTATGAACTCGGATGAGTTGGCGTTGATTGAGGGTATGCATGACCGGATTCGCGGCTTGTCTTCGTGGCATTGCCGTATTGAGGGCTACTATGAGGGTAGTCACCGGGTGGCCGATTTAGGGGTTGCTATTCCTAGGGAGCTGCAAAGGGTGCAGACGGTGGTGTCGTGGCCTTCTATTGCGGTGGATGCTTTGGAGGAGCGTCTGGATTGGCTTGGATGGTCTGGTGGTGACCAGTATGGTTTGGATGTCGTGTATGCGGCTAATCGGCTTGCTACCACTTCGTGTGACGCGCACCTTGATGCCCTGATTTTTGGGTTGTCGTTTATTGCGGTGGTTCCTGATGGTGAGGGTGGGGTTGTTGTTCGCCCGCAGTCGCCGAAGAATTGCACCGGCGTTTTTGGTCCTGATGGGCAGCGCTTGGAGGCGGCTCTGGTGGAGCAGCCCACCAAGGATAAGGACGTTATAGAGGCAGAGTTGTTGCTTCCTGATGTGATTGTGCAGTGTGTGTGTCAGGGGGGCCGCTGGGTAGAGGCTGGGCGTATACCGAATGTTTTGGGTGAGGTGCCGTTGGTGCCTTTGGTGAATCGGCGCCGCACATCGCGGGTTGATGGCCGTTCGGAGATTACCCGGTCGATTCGTTCTTACACGGATGAGGCTGTGCGCACATTGTTGGGCCAGTCTGTGAACCGAGATTTCTACGCTTACCCTCAGCGTTGGGTGACGGGTGTTTCGGCGGACGAGTTTTCTCAGCCCGGTTGGGTGATGTCTATGGCGTCGATTTGGGCTGTAGATAAGGATGATGACGGTGACACCCCGAATGTGGGTTCGTTTCCGGTTAACAGTCCTACCCCTTATAGTGACCAGATTCGTTTGCTGGCCCAGTTGATGGCTGGTGAGGCTGCGGTGCCGGAACGCTATTTCGGGTTTATCACATCGAATCCGCCGTCGGGGGAGGCGCTTGCGGCTGAGGAGTCTCGGCTTGTGAAGCGTGCTGAGCGGAGGCAGACTTCTTTCGGTCTTGGGTGGTTGTCTACTGGGTATCTAGCCGCTAAGGCGCTAGATCCGGGTATTGATCGGGCAGAGTTTTTCGGTGATGTGGGGTTGCGTTGGCGTGATGCTTCCACACCAACTCGGGCGGCTACGGCTGATGCTGTGACGAAGCTGGTTGGTGCCGGTATTTTGCCTGCGGATTCTCGCACGGTTTTGGAGATGTTGGGTTTGGATGATTCGCAGGTTGAGGCTGTGATGGATCATCGTGCCACATCGGTGGATCCGTTGGCGGCCCTGGCGGGTGCTATTTCGAAGCAGACTAGCGAGTGACTGGTATGGTTGCCGGGGTTGAAACGAGAGAGTTCGCTGCGGCGTTCCAAAAGGATTTGATCCGGTTTGCTGGGAAGTACGCCGGATATTACACCGAGCTGGGGCGTTTGTGGCAGGCTGGGCGTATCACTGATGGCCAGTATATGCGTCTGTGTGTGGCTTTGGAGCGTGCCGCCCATGACGGTTCTGCCGGGATGGCTGTAGATTTTGTATCCGAGTTTCGGCGGATGTGTGGGGCTGAGGTAGGTCGTATCGTGGTCGATGATTTTACCCCGGAGGCCGCGTTCGCTCGTACGGCGTTCGCTGTTAAGAAGGTGGGCGATAATCCGGATGATGCGAATCATATCGTGAATAGCGTGACGTCTGGTATGGAGCGTGCGGTGATGAATGCGGCCCGGGATACGGTTGAGTGGTCTGCTGGTGCGGAGCATCGGACGTGGCGTAGGGTGACTGATGGTGATCCGTGCGCGTTTTGTGCCATGTTGGCTACTCGTGACGATTACACCACGAAGGAGCGGGCGATTTCTGCCGGGCATGTTGGTAGGCATCGTCGTAAAGGCAAGCGGCCTGTTGGTGCCCGATATCATGATCATTGCGGGTGCACGGTGGTTGAGGTTGTGGGTCCGTGGGAGAGCACCAAGGCTGACCAGCGGTACATGGACATATATCAGAAGGCTCGTGAACGGTGCGCGGAGAAGGGTCTGTCTGAGTCGCCTGTGAACGTTTTGGCGATGATGCGTGACATTTCTGACATGCGCTAAACATGGTTTTTCCAGCAGTCACATGGGTTGTTGGTTTTGTGGTTGTCTCCGCAAGGGGTGCTCCACAAAAAGTGTCAATGTTGTTTATCCGCAAGGAGAAAGAACAAGATGGTTGATCAAAGTGAAATAGGTAACAGCAGCGAGGAGGCCGGAAAGGTTGAGGCTGTTGTCGAAGAGTCTACCGTGAAAGAAGAGCCACAAGGGCAGGGGGCTTCGAAAGAGGAGCCACCAAAGGAGTCCTCGAAGGAGGAGTCTTCGTCTGGCACGGATTGGAAAGCTGAGGCCCGTAAATGGGAGGCTCGTGCTAAAAGCAACTATGCAGAGTTGAGGCAGTTGCGTGAAACGGGTGGCGAGTCGCAGTCGGCTATCGACGAGTTGCGGCAGCGTAACAGTGAGTTGGAGGAGCGTTTCAATGCTCTCACGGTAGAGAATCTGCGTCGCAAGATCGCATCCGAGTATGGTTTGGATGATGAGGCTATCGGTTTCCTTCAGGGTGGCGATGAGGATTCCATTGGTGAGTCTGCTAAGGCTTTGAAGGCTTTGATTGATCGCGGCGAGCATGGTGTTCGTCGTCTTGCAGGGTGCACCCCTGTCAATGATGCAAAGCATCAAGAAAACATTTCTTTTGCTGATGCTTTAGTAACGAATTCGAGGAGATGAATTTAAATGGCTGACAATGTAATTAATACAGGAAAGATTGATCTTCCTGGCTCTTTTGTGAGCATTGTGAAGGATCGTGCTATCGATGCGGGTGTTTTGGCGAAGCTTTCGCCGGAGCAGCCGACCATTTTCGGTCCGGTTAAAGGGGTAACCTTCTCGGGTGTTCCCCGTGCGAAGATTGTGGGCGAGGATGAAAAGAAGCCTTCTGCCGGCGTTAGTATTTCTGGGTTTACGGCCCAGCCTATCAAGGTTGTGACTCAGCAGCGTGTCTCGGATGAGTTCCTGTGGGCCGATAATGATTACCGTATTGGTGTTCTTCAGGATCTTATTTCTCCGGCTCTTGGTGCTTCTATTGGTCGCGCCGTTGACCTGATCGCTTTCCATGGTGTTGATCCCGCCACTGGGGCGCCTGCTACACAGGTTAAGACTGCGCTGGATAAGACGAAGAATACGGTTGAGGCAACCGATAGCGCTACGGCTGATCTGATTAAAGCGGTAGGGCTGATTGCGGCTGCAGGTTTGCAGGTTCCTAACGGGGTTGCTTTGGATCCGGCGTTTTCGTTTGCCGTGTCTACTGAGGTGTATCCGAAGGGGTCGCCGCTTGCTGGGCAGCCCATGTACCCGAATGCTGGCCTTTCCGGGCTTGATAGCTGGCGTGGACTGCAAGTCGGTGCCTCGTCTACTGTTTCCGGCGCCCCGGAGATTGCTAATGGCGGCTCGGGTGTTTTGGCTATTGCGGGTGATTTCTCTGCGGTCCATTGGGGCTTCCAGCGTAACTTCCCGATCGAGATCATCGAGTATGGTGACCCGGATCAGACTGGCCGTGACCTGAAGGGCCATAACGAGGTTATGGTTCGTGCCGAGGCTGTGCTGTATGTGGCTATCGAGTCGCTTGATTCGTTTGCTGTTGTGAAGAAGAAGGCTGCCCCGAAGCCTCCGAAGCCTGAGCCGGGTCCTAATCCTCCGGCTGGTAACTGATATAAGATAAGCGAATGTGTACTATGTGCAGGGGGTGGTGTTGATGGGTATCATTTTGAAGCCTGAGGATATTGAGCCTTTCGCCGATATTCCTGCGGGGAAGCTTGAGGCGATGATCGCCGATGTGGAGGCTGTGGCTATCAGTGTCGCCCCCTGTATCGCTAAACCGGATTTCAAATACAAGGATGCCGCTAAGGCTATCCTTCGTAGGGCCCTGTTGCGCTGGAATGATACCGGCGTGTCGGGTCAGGTGCAGTACGAGTCTGCGGGTCCTTTCGCTCAGACTACACGGTCTAATACTCCCACGAATCTGCTGTGGCCGTCCGAGATTGCTGCGCTGAAGAAGTTGTGTGAGGGTGATGGTGGGGCTGGTAAAGCGTTCACTATCACACCCACTATTAATGGTCGATATGTGCATTCTGAGGTGTGTTCCACGGTGTGGGGTGAGGGTTGCTCGTGCGGATCTGATATTAACGGCTACGCTGGCCCTTTGTGGGAGATATGATATGACCAGTTTTCCTTATGGTGAAACGGTTGTGATGCTTCAACCGACTGTTCGTGTCGATGATCTTGGCGACAAGGTGGAAGACTGGTCTAAGCCTGTCGAGACTGTGTACCATAACGTGGCCATCTATGCTTCCGTTTCGCAGGAGGATGAGGCCGCGGGGCGTGACTCGGATTATGAGCATTGGTCGATGCTTTTCAAGCAGCCTGTCAAGGGTGCCGGTTATCGTTGCCGGTGGCGTATTCGGGGTGTGGTGTGGGAGGCTGACGGGTCTCCTATGGTGTGGCATCATCCGATGTCTGGTTGGGATGCTGGTACGCAGATCAATGTGAAGCGTAAGAAGGGCTGATAGATTGTGGCTCAGGATGTGAATGTGAAGCTGAACTTGCCGGGTATCCGTGAGGTGTTGAAGTCTCCTGGGGTGCAGGCTATGTTGGCTGAGCGTGGCGAGCGTGTCAAGCGTGCAGCCTCGGCGAATGTGGGCGGTAACGCTTTCGATAAGGCCCAATACCGTAATGGTTTGTCGTCGGAGGTTCAGGTTCACCGTGTTGAGGCTGTCGCCCGTATAGGTACCACCTATAAGGGTGGTAAAAGGATTGAGGCGAAGCATGGCACGTTGGCCCGGTCGATTGGGGCTGCGTCGTGATCGTTTACGGTGACCCCAGGAAGTGGGCTAAACGTGTCCTGGCGGATGATGGCTGGCTGTCCGATATACCGTGTACTGGGACGGTGCCTGACCAGTTTGAGGGTGACCTGATTTGGTTGGCTCTTGATGGTGGCCCGCAGTTGCATGTTCGTGAGCAGGTTTTTTTGCGTGTGAATGTGTTTTCTGATATGCCTGATCGTGCTATGTCGTTGGCGCGTCGTGTTGAGGCTGTGCTGGCTGATGGTGTGGACGGTGACCCTGTGGTGTACTGTAGGCGTTCTACTGGCCCTGATTTGCTGGTTGATGGTGCACGTTTTGATGTGTATTCGCTGTTCGAGCTGATATGCAGGCCTGTCGAGTCTGAATAAGCTTATTGTTTTTGTTTTAATGTAATTGTTTGATATTTAATGGGGGTTATGATGGCTGCAACACGTAAAGCGTCTAATGTTCGCTCTGCTGTTACGGGTGACGTATATATTGGTAAAGCTCATGCCGGTGACACTATTGATGGTGTGAAGACTGTTCCTGATGGGCTTACAGCTTTAGGGTATCTGTCGGATGATGGGTTTAAGATTAAGCCTGAGCGTAAAACGGATGATTTGAAGGCTTGGCAGAATGCGGATGTTGTTCGCACTGTGGCTACAGAGTCGTCTATCGAGATTTCTTTCCAGCTGATCGAGTCTAAGAAAGAGGTTATCGAACTGTTTTGGCAGTCGAAGGTTACTGCCGGATCCGATTCGGGTTCGTTCGATATTTCTCCTGGTGCCACGACGGGTGTGCACGCCCTGTTGATGGATATTATTGATGGCGATCAGGTTATTCGCTACTATTTCCCTGAGGTCGAGTTGATTGATCGTGACGAGATTAAGGGCAAGAATGGCGAGGTGTATGGGTATGGTGTGACGTTGAAGGCGTATCCTGCCCAGATTAATAAGAAGGGTGATGCGGTGTCTGGTCGGGGGTGGATGACGGCTTTAAAAGCTGATACTCCCCCGGTTCCTCCTTCTCCGAAGCCGGAGCCTCCTAAGCCTGAGCCGGATCCGAATCCGCCGTCTAATAACTGATACACATAGTTTGAGGGATTGTTGATAGATGAGTGACACAGGTTACACGTTGAAGATTGGTGACCGTAGCTGGGTGTTGGCGGATGCGGAGGAAACAGCGCAGGCTGTTCCCGCTCGCGTTTTTCGCCGTGCCGCCAGGATTGCCCAGTCTGGGGAGTCTGCTGATTTCGCCCAGGTTGAGGTGATGTTTTCCATGTTGGAGGCTGCCGCCTCAGAGGATGCTGTGGAGGCCTTGGAGGGGCTTCCTATGGTTCGTGTGGCTGAGATTTTCCGTGAGTGGATGGAATATAAGCCTGACGGTAAGGGTGCCTCGCTGGGGGAATAGTTTGGCTCCACGGCCTGATTGATGATTATCGTGGGGCCATCGAATACGATTTCCGCACCAAGTTTGGTGTTTCTGTTTATAGTGTTGGTGGCCCGCAGATGTGTTGGGGTGAGGCTGTCCGGCTGGCTGGCGTGTTGTGTACCGATACGTCTAGCCAGTTGGCGGCCCACCTGAATGGTTGGCAGCGCCCGTTTGAGTGGTGCGAGTGGGCTGTGCTGGACATGCTGGATCATTACAGGTCTGCTAATAGTGAGGGGCAGCCGGAGCCTGTGGCGAGGCCTACGGATGAGCGTAGGGCCCGGTTTACGTCTGGGCAGGTGGACGATATTTTGGCGCGTGTTCGTGCCGGTGGCGGGGTGTCTCGCGAGATTAATATTATGGGGTGAATAGTGTATGTCTGGTGAGATTGCTTCCGCATATGTGTCGTTGTATACGAAGATGCCTGGCCTTAAAAGTGATGTTGGTAAACAGTTGTCGGGTGTGATGCCTGCTGAGGGTCAGCGTTCGGGTGGTCTGTTTGCTAAGGGCATGAAGTTGGCGCTTGGTGGTGCGGCGATGATGGGTGCCATCAATGTTGCTAAGAAGGGCCTCAAGTCTATCTATGATGTGACTATTGGTGGCGGTATAGCTAGGGCGATGGCTATTGATGAGGCTCAGGCTAAACTGACTGGTTTGGGTCACACGTCTTCTGACACGTCTTCGATTATGAATTCGGCTATTGAGGCTGTGACTGGTACGTCGTATGCGTTGGGTGATGCGGCGTCTACGGCGGCGGCGTTGTCTGCTTCGGGTGTGAAGTCTGGCGGGCAGATGACGGATGTGTTGAAGACTGTCGCCGATGTGTCTTATATTTCGGGTAAGTCGTTTCAGGATACGGGCGCTATTTTTACGTCTGTGATGGCTCGCGGTAAGTTGCAGGGCGATGACATGTTGCAGCTTACGATGGCGGGTGTTCCTGTGCTGTCTTTGCTTGCCAGGCAGACGGGTAAAACGTCTGCTGAGGTGTCGCAGATGGTGTCGAAGGGGCAGATTGATTTTAACACGTTTGCGGCTGCGATGAAGCTTGGCATGGGTGGTGCTGCGCAGGCGTCTGGTAAGACGTTTGAGGGCGCTATGAAGAATGTTAAGAGCGCCCTGGGTTATTTGGGTGCTACGGCTATGGCCCCGTTTTTGAACGGCCTGCGGCAGATTTTTGTTGCGTTGAATCCGGTTATCAAGTCTATCACGGAGTCTGTGAAGCCTTTGTTTGCGTCGGTGGATCAGGGTATTCAGCGGATGATGCCGTCTATTTTGGCGTGGATTAACCGTATGCCGGGCATGATCACAAGAATGAATGCACAGATGCGCGCCAAGGTTGAGCAGTTGAAGGGCATTTTTGCGAGAATGCATTTGCCTGTCCCTAAAGTGAATTTGGCTGCCATGTTTGCTGGCGGCACCGCAGTGTTTGGTATTGTGGCTGCCGGTGTGGGGAAGCTTGTTGCAGGGTTTGCCCCGTTGGCGGTGTCGTTGAAGAATTTGTTGCCGTCGTTTGGTGCTTTGAAGGGTGCCGCTGGCGGGCTTGGCGGCGTGTTTCGCGCCCTGGGTGGCCCTGTCGGTATTGTGATCGGGCTGTTTGCGGCAATGTTTGCCACGAACGCCCAGTTCCGTGCCGCGGTGATGCAGCTTGTGGCTGTGGTTGGCCAGGCGTTGGGCCAGATTATGGCCGCTGTGCAGCCGCTGTTTGGTCTAATTGCTGGTTTGGTGGCACGGTTGGCTCCCGTTTTTGGCCAGATTATTGGTTTGGTTGCCGGGCTAGCGGCGCAGCTGGTGCCTGTGATTGGTATGCTTGTCGCCCGGCTGGTTCCTGTGATCACTCAGATTATTGGTGCGGTGACGCAGGTTGCTGCCATGTTGTTGCCGGCGCTTATGCCGGTGTTGCAGGCTGTTGTTGCTGTGATACGGCAGGTTGTTGGCGTGATAATGCAGTTGGTGCCTGTTTTGATGCCTGTGATTCAGCAGATTTTGGGTGCTGTCATGTCTGTGCTGCCGCCGATTATTGGCCTGATCCGGTCGTTGATACCGGTGATCATGTCTGTTATGCGTGTGGTGGTTCAGGTTGTTGCGGTTGTGATACAGGTGGTGGCCCGTATTCTTGCTGTTGTGGCTCCGATGGTGGCGGCCGTGGTCGGGTTTGTTGCCCGTATTGTTGGTGCTGTCGTGTCGGCTGTGGCCCGTGTTATTGCCGCTGTTGCCCGTGTCATCTCGTGGGTTGTTGCCCATTTTGTGTCTGGTTTGGCGCGTATGGGTTCGGTGGTTCAGGCTGGCTGGAATCATATTAGGGCGTTTACGTCTGCGTTTATTAATGGTTTCAAGTCGGTGATTTCTGGCGGCGTGAATGCTGTTGTGGGGTTTTTTGCCCGGCTGGGTTCTTCTGTTGCTTCTCATGTGAGGTCTGGTTTTAACGCGGCTCGTGGCGCTGTTTCTTCTGCGATGAATGCTATCCGGAGTGTTGTGTCTTCGGTGGCGTCTGCTGTTGGCGGATTTTTCGGGTCGATGGCTTCTCGGGTTCGTGGTGCTGCCTCGTCCGGGTTTAACGCTGCGAGGGGTGCGGCTTCTTCTGCTATGCACGCTATGGGCTCGGCTGTGTCTAGTGGTGTGCATAGTGTGATAGGTTTTTTCCGGAATCTTCCCAGCAATATTAGGGGTGCCCTGGGTAACATGGGGTCCCTGTTGGTGTCTGCTGGCCATAATGTTGTTGCCGGTTTGGGTAACGGTATTAAGAATGCTATGAGTGGCCTGTTGGATACGGTGCGTAATATGGGTTCCCAGATTGCGAATGCGGCGAAGTCTGCTCTGGGTATTCATTCCCCGTCTCGGGTGTTTCGTGACGAGGTTGGCCGTCAGGTTGTTGCCGGTTTAGCTGAGGGTATTACTGGTAATGCTGGTTTGGCGTTGGATGCGATGTCGGGTGTTGCTTCGCAGCTTCCGGATGCTGTGGATGCCCGGTTTGGTGTGCGATCGTCTGTGGGCTCGTTTACCCCGTACGACCGGTATCGGCGTGCTCAGGGTGAGAGTGTTGTGGTGAATGTGAATGGCCCGACGTATGGTGATCCTGCCGAGTTTGCGAAGCGGATTGAGCGTCAGCAGCGTGACGCTTTGAACGCGTTGGCTTATATGTGAGTAAAGGGGTATGAATGTTTATTCCTGACCCGTCTGATCGTTCTGGTTTGGCTGTGACCTGGTCTATGGATCCGCGGTTTGGCGACGAGCGTGTGCTTCATTTGACGGATTATACGGGGTCGTCTCCGGTCATGTTGTTGAATGATTCGTTGCGCGGTTTGGGTGCCCCTGAGGTGGAGCAGTTTTCTCAAACGCATGTTGGGGTGCACGGCTCGGAGTGGCGCGGGTTTAATGTGAAGCCTCGCGAGGTGACGCTGCCGGTGTTGGTGTCGGGTGTTGACCCTGATCCGGTGGGCGGGTTTCGTGACGGTTTTTTGAAAGCCTATGACGCGTTGTGGTCTGCTTTTCCTCCCGGGGAGGAGGGGGAGTTGTCGGTGAAGACTCCTGCCGGTGTTGAGCGTGTGCTACACTGCCGGTTTGATTCGGCTGATGACACGTTTACGGTGGATCCGGTGAACCGCGGTTATGCGCGTTATCTGTTGCATTTGACGGCTTATGACCCGTTTTGGTATGGGGATGAGCAAAGGTTTCGTTTTAGTAACGCGAAGTTGCAGGATTGGTTGGGTGGCGGCCCTGTCGGCAAGGATGGTACCGCGTTTCCTGTGGTGTTGACGCCTGGTGTTGGTTCGGGCTGGGATAATCTGTCTAATAAGGGTGATGTGCCTGCGTGGCCTGTGATTCGTGTTGAGGGCCCGTTGGAGTCGTGGTCTGTGCAGATTGATGGTTTGCGTGTGTCTTCGGATTATCCTGTCGAGGAGTATGATTGGATCACTATTGACACGGATCCTCGTAAACAGTCTGCGTTGTTGAACGGGTTTGAGGATGTGATGGATCGTTTGACAGAGTGGGAGTTTGCGCCTATCCCGCCTGGCGGTTCGAAGAGTGTGAATATTGAGATGGTTGGTTTGGGTGCCATTGTTGTGTCGGTGCAGTACAGGTTTTTGAGGGCTTGGTGAATGGTTGATGGCTGGTCTTGTTCCGCATGTAACATTGTTTACGCCGGATTATCGCCGTGTGGCGCCTATCAATTTTTTTGAGTCGTTGAAACTGTCGTTGAAGTGGAATGGTTTGTCCACTTTGGAGTTGGTGGTGTCGGGTGATCATTCTAGGCTTGACGGGTTGACTAGGCCGGGTGCACGGCTGGTTGTTGATTATGGTGGTGGCCAGATTTTTTCTGGGCCTGTGCGTCGGGTTCATGGTGTGGGTCCGTGGCGTTCTTCGCGGGTGACTATCACGTGTGAGGATGATATCCGCCTGTTGTGGCGTATGCTGATGTGGCCTGTGAATTATCGTCCTGGTATGGTTGGTATGGAGTGGCGTGCCGACAGGGATTATGCCCACTATTCGGGTGCGGCTGAGTCGGTGGCTAAGCAGGTGTTGGGGGATAATGCTTGGCGTTTTCCGCCTGATATATTTATGGCGGATGATAAGAGTCGTGGCCGCTATATTAAGGATTTTCAGGCGCGGTTTCACGTGTTTGCTGATAAGTTGTTGCCGGTGTTGTCGTGGGCTCGGATGACTGTCACGGTGAACCAGTTTGAGAATGCGAAGTTTGATCAGCGGGGTTTGCTGTTTGATTGTGTGCCGGCTGTGACCCGTAGTCATGTGTTGACTGCCGAGTCGGGTTCGATTGTGTCGTGGGAGTATGTGCGTGACGCCCCGAAGGCTACTTCGGTGGTGGTTGGTGGCCGCGGCGAAGGCAAAGATCGTCTGTTTTGTGAGGATTTTGACGCGTTGGCCGAGGATGAGTGGTTTGATCGTGTCGAGGTGTTTAAGGATGCCCGTAACACGGATTCTGAGCATGTGCATCTCATTGATGAGGCGGAGCGGGTGTTGTCCGAGTCGGGGGCCACGTCGGGGTTTAAGATCGAGTTGGCTGAGTCGGATGTGTTGCGTTTTGGGCCAGGCAATCTGATGCCCGGGGATTTGATCTATGTGGATGTGGGCTCGGGGCCTATTGCGGAGATTGTGCGGCAGATTGATGTGGAGTGTGTATCGCCTGGTGACGGGTGGACGAAGGTGACTCCTATTGCGGGGGATTATGAGGATAATCCGTCGGCCCTGTTGGCTCGCCGTGTGGCTGATTTGGCTGCGGGTGTGCGGGATTTGCAAAAATTTTAGAAAAGAATTGGGGGTTTGTTGTGGGTATTGTGTGTAAAGGGTTTGATGGTGTGTTGACCGAGTATGATTGGGCTCAAATGTCTGGTCTGATGGGTAATATGCCGTCTGTGAAGGGCCCGGACGATTTTCGTGTGGGCACGACGGTTCAGGGTGCCACAGTGTTGTGTGAGGTTTTGCCGGGGCAGGCTTGGGCTCACGGGGTGATGTGCACGTCGAATAGTGTTGAGACGGTGACAGGGCAGCTGCCTGGCCCTGGCGAGACCCGATACGACTACGTTGTCCTGTCTCGGGATTGGGAGCAGAACACAGCCAAGTTGGAGATTGTTCCTGGGGGCCGTGCGGAGCGTGCCCGTGACGTGTTAAGGGCTGAGCCTGGCGTGTACCATCAGCAATTGTTGGCTACTTTGGTGGTGTCGTCTAACGGGTTGCAGAAGCAGCTGGATAGGCGTGCCGTGGCGGCCCGTGTGGCGTTTGGCGAGTCTGCAGCCTGTGACCCGACCCCTGTGGAGGGTGACCGTGTGATGGTTCCTTCTGGGGCTGTGTGGGCTAATCATGCTAACGAGTGGATGCTCCTGTCTCCCAGGATCGAAACGGGTTCGAAGCAGATCCAGTTTGGCGGGTCTGCTGTGTATGCTTACACGATCCCGTTTGGCCGCCCGTTTGGTAGTCCGCCTGTTGTGGTGGCGTCTATGGCGACGGCGGCTGGGGGCACGCAGCAGATTGATGTGAAAGCCTACAATGTTACTGCCAAGGATTTTCAGTTGGCGTTTATCACGAATGATGGTTCGAAGCCTTCTGATGTGCCTGCGGTTGCTAATTGGATTGCTGTCGGCGTGTAATGTACGGCTTGCGGGTATGTGACGTGTTGTGGTTGTTGTAGTGGTAGGGGGCTGTAGTGTCATGGCTTACACCCACACTCGTAGCCTCTCTTTGTACCGCTATCGCCACGGTTTTGGGTTCTGTTCAGGCGGTTACGTACAGGTCGAAGAAGCGGTTGAGGCAGTTGTCTGCGCAGGTTGATGCGATGGAAGAGTACACGTGGAATATTCGCCATATTGTTCACCGCTATAACGCGAATCTGCCAGAGAATGTTGAGCCTGTGAAGATGCCTGATTTGCCCGAGTTTTTGAAGGATACTGTTGATGGTGGTGGGGGGTGAATTGTGAGGGAGTTGGAGGAAGAGAAGCGGCAGCGCCGCTCGTTTGAGAAAGCTTCACTGGTGTTGCTGTTTTTGTCGCTTGTGTTGTTGGCGGTGGTTGCTGCGGGTGCTTTACGTTTCGGGGCTGTATCCTCTGAGCGGGATTCGGAGCAGGCTAAAGCCCAGTCTAATGGTACAGCCGCCAAGGGTTTGGCTGCCCGTGTGCGGCAGGTGTGTGCCTCTGGCGGGCAGGAGTCGGTGCGGCTTCACCGGTCTGGTTTGTGTGTGGATGCTCAGCGTGTTGAGCGTAGCGTGCAGGGTGTGCCGGGTCCTGCTGGTGTGCGCGGCCCGCAAGGCCCCGCTGGTGTTGATGGCCGGGATGGTGTTGATGGTTCGGCTGGGCTGGTTGGCCCTGTTGGTCCGCAGGGTTCTCCCGGTTTGAATGGTGTGAAGGGTCCTGACGGGCTGCCTGGTGCTGATGGCAAGGATGGTGTTGCCGGTGTGAACGGGGCTGATGGCCGGGATGGCGTGCCAGGTAGGGATGGCGCTGATGGGGCTGATGGTGGCCGTGGCCCTGTGGGTCCTCAGGGTCCGCAGGGTTCTGCCGGCCCGCAAGGTGCACAGGGTGAACGGGGTGAGCGTGGCCCCGCCGGTGCGAACGGATCCGATGGCAAGGATGGTAATGATGGGCGCTCGGTGATATCGGTGTACTGTTCCGGGGGCCGCCTGGTTGTGAAATATAGTGACGGTACGGCCTCTACCGTGTCGGGTTCTGCAGCCTGCCAGGGTGTGAAACCGTCACCTGTGGTTACCGTATCATCCCACAAGTAAAAGAGGAAGGGTGTTACTAGTGTTGGTCGTGTTTGGTGGTGGTGTGTGGTGAGATACATTCCAGCGGCGCATCACTCTGCCGGATCAAATAAGCCGGTGAACCGTGTTGTGATTCATGCAACATGCCCGGATGTGGGGTTTCCGTCTGCTTCCCGTAAGGGGCGGGCGGTGTCCACAGCAAACTATTTTGCTTCCCCATCGTCGGGTGGTTCTGCCCATTATGTTTGCGATATTGGGGAGACGGTGCAGTGCTTGTCGGAGTCTACGATTGGTTGGCATGCCCCGCCGAATCCGCATAGTTTGGGTATAGAGATTTGCGCGGATGGGGGTTCGCACGCCTCGTTCCGTGTACCAGGCCATGCTTACACGAGGGAGCAGTGGCTGGATCCGAGGGTATGGCCGGCTGTGGAGCGTGCGGCGGTGCTGTGCCGGCAGTTGTGTGACAAGCATGGTGTTCCGAAAAGGAAACTGTCTGTGGCCGATTTGAAGGCTGGCAGGCGGGGCATCTGCGGGCACACTGATGTGACGGATGCGTGGCATCAATCGGATCATGACGATCCGGGGCCGTGGTTTCCGTGGGACAAATTTATGGCTGTGGTGAATGGCCACGGCGGCGGTTCAAGTAGTGAGGAGTTAACGGTGGCTGATGTGAAAGCGTTACATGATCAGATTAAACAGTTGTCGGCACAGGTGGCCCAGTCGGTGAATAAGCTGCATCACGATGTTGGTGTGGTTCAGGTTCAGAATGGTGACCTGGCGCGCCGTGTGGAGGCTTTGTCGTGGGTGAAGAATCCGGTGACGGGGAAGCTGTGGCGCACTAAGGATGCCCTGTGGAGTGTCTGGTATTACGTGTTGGAGTGTCGTAGCCGTATTGACAGGCTTGAGTCTGCTGTTAACGGTTTGAAAAAGTGATGGTGGTTTGTTGTGGGTAAACAGTTTTGGTTAGGTTTACTGGAGCGGGCGGCTAAGACTTTTGTGCAAACGTTTGTTGCTGTGTTGGGGGTGACGGCGGGTGTCACCTATACGGCGGAGTCGTTTCGCGGTTTGCCGTGGGAGTCTGCCTTGATTACGGCCGGGGTTGCTGCGGTGTTGTCGGTGGCTACTTCGTTTGGTAGCCCGTCGTTTGTGGCTGGCAAGCCTAAAACCACGGTTGTGGATGCGGGTTTGGTTCCACCGGATGATGGGGGCATGGTTGAGCCGCACTTGGTGGATGTGTCGGATCCTGGCATGATCGAGCCTGCAGATGATGCTGATCTTGGTGGCTATGAGCCTCGGCGTGCAGCCGAGTCTGAGGTTGGCACGGTAGAGTCTACTGTTGCATAAGTGAATATAGATGTGTGCCCCAGCGGTGCTGCCACGATCTGTGGTGGTTGCCGCTGGGGCACTATTTTTGTGTCTATAGTATTCTATGATTCGTTGTTGATGGTTTCTTCGATCAGCTGGTCCAGGTGGAGGCAGGCGGAGATCGTTTCGCTGGCCTGATCTAGAACATCCTGGCCGATAACGTTTTTGTGGTTGTCGCGGTGGCAGATGATTGACTGCATGATATCGTCGGCCGCCGATTGTAGTAGTTTTGCCTGGTATGCGATTCCGGCGAGCCAATCTATGGCTTCCTGGCTTGCCCGTGTGTCGTCTGGAATGCCACGGGTGTTGCTGTTGTTTGGGTATCCTGCACTGTCGCAGTCCCACAAGATTTCGCTGCACTCGTCTAGCGTGTCCTGGTCGATAGCAAGGTTGTCGAGGCTGACTTCTTTGACGGTAAGGTTCACGTTGTCGAGTGAGATGGGTACACGGTACTGGTTTTCGACACCGTCAACAATGTTTTGCAGCTGGTTCATGTTGGTGGGCTGTTGTTGGATGATTCGGTGTACCGCTGTTTTGAGGGCAGTGTAGGGGATATTGGTTGTGTTGTCCATGGTTTTTATGCCATTCCTTCGTTATCGTCTGGCATGTAGTATGTGCTGTTTGCGTAATCGGTTAACGTCATCAGTGTTTGGTCTGCCCACTGTTTCACCGTCTGCCGGGTGACTCCGAGTCGTTGGGCTGCCACCGAATAGGTTTGGTCATACCCGTATACTTCCCGGAATGCTGCCAGCCTAGCTAGCCGTTTCCTTTGTTTGGATGGCTGGCAGGTGAGGGTGTAGTCGTCGATGGCTAGCTGCAAATCGATCATGGTGGCAATGTTGTTGCCGTGATGCTGGGGGGCGGTTGGTGGGGGTGGCATGCCCGGCTCGACTGATGGTTTCCATGGTCCGCCGTTCCAGATCCATTGGGCGGCTTGGATGATGTCGGCGGTGGTGTAGGTTCGGTTCACTGGTCATCCCCTGAATAGGTTGTCGAGGTTGTCTGGGTTGCTGGTGTTGGTGGTGTCGAATCGTCCCACACAGTGGCAGTAGTCGTACATGAGTTTAATAATGTGTTGGTGGTCTCCCAAATAGGTGTTTCCGCTGATACTGTAGGTGGCTGTGCCGTCTTTACTAATAGTGTATTTGGCGGTGATGGTTTCGGGTGTTTCTGTGTTGGTGATGATGGCGGTGGTGGTGGCGCCTACTGTTTGTAGCCTGGTGGTTTGGGTGCCGTCGTCGAGGATGGTTGTGACCATGGTGTGTGTTCTCCCCTTTCAGATGCTTGTTTGGTTGTCGGCTAGATGAATGATATCGGTTAAAGGTTTCGGCTGGTCTAGGTGTTGTATGGTTTTGTTGGCTAGCCGTTTGGCTACCCTGTAGCACATTTTGGTGTAGTGTTTGTTGTCTAGGTTGTGGTATTGTTCCCGCACCGCAATATATAGTAGGGAGTCTTGGTAGAGGTCGTCTGCACTGATTGCGGGGTAGTGTGCGGCTGTTTTGGTGCATGCCCGGTTGAGTGTGCGTAGATGATGGTCTGTGGCCCACACCCACGATGCGGTGGTGGCTAGGTCTGCTTTGGTTGGTCGTCTGCTCATGGCACTATTACCTTGCTATCTGGTAGTTGTTTGGTGTTTTGTTGTTGATAGTGTAGCACACGAGTCCGGGGTTTCCGGTGGTGCCCGTCTTGTGCCGGTACCATGTGGATTCGCCTTCCATGGATGGGCATTGGATGAAGGTGCGTTGTCCTTGCTCGGAGATTTCTAGGTGGTGCCGGTGCCCTGCCATGAGAATATTAGATACGGTGCCGTTGTGGAATTCTTGGCCGCGCCACCAATCATAGTGTTTGCCGGTGCGCCATTGGTGTCCGTGGGCGTGCAGTATCCGTGTGCCTGCCACATCAACGGTGGTGGTCATTTCGTCCCGGCTGGGGAAATAAAAGTGTAGGTTGGGGTATTGGTTGTTGAGCTGGTAGGCTTCTGCGATGGCGCGGCAGCAGTCCACGTCGAAGGAGTCATCGTAGGTGGTGACGCCTTTACCGAATCGTACTGCTTCGCCGTGGTTGCCGGGGATGGATGTGATGGTGACGTTGGCGCAGTGGTCGAACATGTGGACTAGCTGGAGCATGGCCATGCGGGTGAGCCTGATTTGTTCGGTCAGGGGTGTTTGTGTGCGCCAGGCGTTGTTGCCTCCTTGTGACACGTATCCTTCGATCATGTCGCCGAGGAATGCGATGTGGACTCGTTGCGGCTGTCCTGCTTGCCGCCAGTAGTGTTTGGCGGATGTGAGGGAGTGCAAATAGTCGTCGGCGAAGTGTGCTGTTTCTCCTCCGGGGATGCCTTTGCCGATTTGGAAGTCTCCTGCCCCGATGACGAAGGCTGCAGTGCTGTAGTCGGTGTGGGTGTTGTCGGCTGGTTTTGGGGGTGTCCATTCGGCTAGTTTATCAACGAGTTCGTCTACCGGGTAGGGGTCGGTTGTGGGTTGGTGGTCGATTATTTTTTGTATGGATCGGCCTGTTTCTCCGTTCGGTAAGGTCCATTCGGAGATGCGTGTGCGGCGCACGGTGCCGTTGGCTAGATTGTCGTCGATGGTGTCTGCTTCGTTGTTGTGGTTGGCTAGCTGTGTGAGTAGCCGGTCTATATTGTCTATCACTGGTTTTCCTCTTCTGTTTGTGGGGTGGTGTTGGCTTGTTTGCGGCGATAGTCTTTAATGACGGTGGCGGAGATGGGGTATCCGGCTTCAGTGAGCATTTGGGCTAGCTGTGTGGCGGGGATGGACCTGTCGGCGAGGACGTCTGCGGCTTTATCACCGTAGCGTTGGATGAGGGTTTCAGTTTTGGTTGCCATGGTGTCCTATCGGTTGTGTGGTGGGCTGCCATCCTGTGCGGCAGTCGCCGTCGTGTCCTGGTTTGCGTGTGCACCATGATACGTTGCCGGCATTGTGGATGATGGCACGGCCGCATATGACGTCACGTAGGTGCTCGGGAAACTTGTCGTTGTTGTTTCCGTTCGTGTCGATCAAGTGTTGGGTTTTAGTAACCATCATGTCTCCTATGTGTGAAAGAGTGTGCAAATACTCTGCAGGTGTCATGGATGTTTATGCGGGTATGGTTTTCATTACCTTGCTGAACGTTACTTGGTTACTGTACATCATCTGGGTGATTTCCTGGTCGGTTTTGTCGGGGTGTTGTTTTCGCAGGTTTGCCCATTGGCAGGCGTTGTCGGTTTCCTGCTGTAAACGTGTCAGGTGTTGTTCGTTGATGATGTGTTTCCACATGGTCCACGAGACGTCGAGCCGTTTGAGCATGTCGAGGGCTGGCACGTTGAACTGGTCGAGGAAGAGTATTTCCTCCGTGTAGTAGTCTTTTTCGTATTGGTCCCATCCGCTTCGGTGCCTGTTGGGCTGGTTTTTGGGGTAGGCTTCCCGGCAGATTTTGTGTAACCGTTTGGCCATGTCGTCGGGTAGCCTAATGTCGGGGTTGGCGCGGATCATGGATCGCATCCCGTCGTAGGTGGTGCCCCAGGTGTGCATGATGTGGAGTGGGTCCACGCCGTCGGCCCATTTTTCTGCACAGATGGCGAGGCGGATACGCCTCCGGGCGGCCTTAGAGGTGTCGCGGCGGCCGGGGATGGGGCAGGTGTCGAGGGGGTCCATGATGTTTTCTATGCCTTTCTTGGAGTGATGTTTTGTTTGTCTGGTTTTATTGTAGCACTGTGTCTAGTGCTTGTGTCAACCCTGTTTTTCCGGCCTGCAGGTAGGTGTCTGTGACATCCCCGACAGTGAGGGGTACGTGTATGGCTTGGGGGAGTGCTGCCTGGATGGTTTGTGCCATCTGGTCTCCTGCTTTGTCGGGGTCGGACCAGATGTAGATGTGGTCGTAGCCTTCGAAGAATTTGGTCCAGAAAGTTTGCCACGAGGTTGCGCCGGGTAGTGCTACGGCTGGCCATCCGCATTGTTCGAGGATCATGGAGTCGAATTCGCCTTCGCAAATGTGCATTTCGGCTGCCGGGTTGGCCATGGCGGCCATGTTGTAGATGGAGCCTGTGTCCCCGGCTGGTGTCAAATATTTAGGGTGGTTGTGGGTTTTGCAGTCGTGCGGGAGTGAGCAGCGGAAACGCATTTTTCGTATTTCGGCTGGGCCGCCCCAAACAGGGTACATGTATGGGATGGTGATGCACTGGTTGTAGTCTTCGTGGCCTGGGATGGGGTCATTGTCGATGTATCCAAGGTGGTGGTAGCGGGCTGTTTCTTCGCTGATGCCTCTTGCTGAGAGCAGGTCGAGTATGTTTTCGAGGTGGGTTTCGTAGAGGGCCGAGGCTTTCTGGATTCGGCGGCGTTCCGCAATGTTGTATGGGCGTATGCTGTCGTACATTCGGGTTTTCTTTCTCTAGTCGTTGTTTCAGTTTGTGGAGTCCTCCTCCGATGCCGCATGTGTGGCAGTACCATACGCCCTTGTCGAGGTTGATGCTCATGGAGGGCTGGTGGTCGTCGTGGAACGGACAGAGGATGTGTTGCTCGTTTTTGGATGGGTTGTAGCGTATCTGGTAGGTGTCGAGGAGGCGGCAGGTGTCAGAGGTGTGGGAGGAGCTCGTTGAGGGTTGATACCACATAGGCTTCGCTCCAGGGTTTGTTGCGCTGTTTCATCACTACTAGTCCGATAGTGGACTGGCTTTCTCGGTTTCGATGGGTTTCGTAGTTGCGTGCCTCCCGGCTGGCTTGTTTCACGAATTCGGCGAGGTGGGGTTGGCCGGCTTTCGCCTCGATAATGTAGGTTTTATGGCCGGTTGTGAGGATGAGGTCGCCTTCGTCTTCGCGGCCGTTGAGGTGGAGGCGTTCTATATCATAGCCGGTGTCGCGTAGCTGGTGGAGGAGTCGTGTTTCCCATTCTGCGCCGGCCCGGCGGTTGCGTGACTGTTGTGTCGACATGATAGTCCTTTGTGGTGTTCGGTCATGTTCCATGGCTGTTTTTCGGCGAGTGGCCCGAAGAATGTGTATTCGGGGTAGGCTCGTAGCCGTTCGTATCGGGTTCCGTCTGGGCTGGATTTGCCTGTGCGCTGTTTGAGTATGGCGATGCGTGCCTCGGCGGGGATGGTGAGCCCGTTGCCGTTATCTTCGCCACCATACAGGGAGACTCCCAATATGAGTTGTGGTTTTTCGGAGAGGCCGTTTTTGATTTCCCGCCTAGCCGGGGGGTGTTCTATGTCGGTGCCGGTTTTGTCGGTTGCGTGGTGTGTGACAATAATGGTGGAGCCAGTATCTCTGCCCAATGCTGTGATCCATTGCATGGCTTCTTGCTGTGCCTGGTAGTCGGATTCGCAGTCTTGAATGTCCATCAGGTTGTCGATAACAATGAGTGGTGGGAAGGTGTTCCACATTTCCATGTAGGCTTGTAGCTCCATTGTGATGTCGGTCCAGGTGATGGGTGACTGGAATGAGAATGTGATGTGTTGGCCGTGGTGGATGCTGTCTCGATAGTATTCTGGCCCATAGTCGTCGATGTTTTGTTGTATCTGGGCGGTGGTGTGTTGGGTGTTGAGTGAGATGATTCGTGTGGAGGCCTCCCAGGGTGTCATGTCCCCTGATATGTAGAGGGCGGGCTGGTTGAGCATCGCTGTGATGAACATGGCTAGCCCGGATTTTTGGCTGCCGGACCGCCCCGCAATCATGACCAAATCCCCTTTGTGAATGTGCATGTCCAGGTTGCGGTAGAGGGGTTCTAGTTGTGGTATGCGGGGCAGTTCGGCGGCTGTTTGGGAGGCTCTCTCGAAGGATCGTTGTAGAGAGAGCATCGGAGCCTTAATCTATCTGTCTATCGGTTGGATGATGTTTTGGTGGTCAGATGGAGTCGATATCGATGTCAGCATCAGTTGAGGCTGTGGTGTCGTCTAGCTGGCCGTTATCGCGTTTGTCTACGTATTCGGCAACCTTATCGTAGATGGCGTCGTCTAATGGTTTGAGCACGACCGCGTTGAACCCGTTTTTGGTGCGCACGGTGGCGAGTTTGAATGCCTGTTCTTCGCCAAGGTAGGCTTCGAGGTCGCGGATCATGGAGTGTGGGCGATCGTTGTTGCCGCGGGCTTTCTCGATAATGGCGTTGGGGATGGTTTCTGGGGTGCCGTTGTTGAGGTCGTCTAGGGTGTGGAAGATTGTGACATCAGCGTAGATGCGATCGGCGACCTGTCCGCCGTAGCCTTCGGTGTTGTGCTGGACGTCGTGGACTTTGAAGGCGATGGCGGTGGCGTCCTGGTTTCGGGACGGGTTGAAGAAGGTGCTGTTGCTGTTGTTGCGGTAGTTTGCGAGTCCCATTGTTGTTTCCTTTACTGTTTGTGTTGTTTTGTTTGTTGGTTTGTGTCGGTTTTTATCGGGTGAGGCTGTTTCGTTTGCTGCGGAAAGCCTCAGACACGTCACTGTTACTAGTGATGGTCTTCTTGTACTGTTTGAGGAGGTCGGCTAGCTGTGCCTTGCTTGTTGCATTGTTGATTTTGTCGATGATGGTGTTGTTTCCTTCTGATGCGATGTTGTCTACGTAATCTTTGGCGGCCTGGTTGTATCGGTCTTGGAGGATGATGGATGCTGTGGCGATCAGGGTTGCCAGGTCCCAGTTTCTTGCCGCGGAGCTGTTTTTGAGTCCGCCTAGCAGGTCGATGATAGTCTTCTTTACCTGGTCGGCGGTGTCTCCGCGGATGACGGTCCATGGGGCGGCGTAGTCGCCTCCGTATTTGAGGGTGACGGTGAATCGGTCGTCGTCTGTGTTGTCGGTCACTGGTGCTCCTTGCCTTCTTCTGTTGGGGCTGTGATGGTGGTTTCTACCGGGTACCTGTAGGCGTCTTTCCCGTTAACAGCCCAGCAGGCGTCCTTGACGGGGCATCCTTTACAGAGTGCTGTGACGTGGGGTACGAAGATGCCTTGACTGATTCCTTTCATTGCTTGACTATACATGGATGATACATGCCGGTAGGTGTTGTTGTCAAGATCGTACAGTTCGGTGGATGTGCCCTGTTCGACCGATTGCTCGTCTCCCTTGGTGGTGGCGGGTGTCCAAAACATGCCTTTCGTGACGTTTATGTCGTGTTTGTTGAGCATGTACCGGTATGTGTGCAGCTGCATACTGTCGGCGGGTAGACGACCGGTTTTGAGGTCCAAAATGAAGGTTTCGCCAGTGTCGGTGTCGGTGAAAACGCGGTCGATGTAGCCAACAATCTGGGTGCCGTCCTGGAGGGTGGTTTCTACCGGGTATTCGATGCCCGGCTCGCCGTCAATAACAGCGGTGATGTATTCTGGGTGGTTGCGCCTCCATGTTTTCCACCGGTCCACAAAGGTTTGACCGTAAACCATCCACCAGTCGTAGTCTTTCTTGTGTGGCCCGCCCGACTCGCACATGTTTTTGCACACCCTGCCGGAGGGTTTGATTTCGGTGCCTTCGGATTCAGCGAGGGCGACTTGGGTGTCGAAAATGTTTTTGAAGGATGAAAGTTTGTCTGGCAGTGCAGGGTATTCGGCGGGATTGTACAGGTGTAGGTCGTATTGTTCGGTGATGTGGTGTATGGCGCTTCCGGCGATGGTGGCGTACCAGGTGTGGTGTTGGGCGTGGTAGCCGTGGGATAGGCGCCATTTTTCTCCGCATTCGGCCCACTGTGACAGTGATGAGTAGGAGATGTGGCCTGGATGGTCGATGGTGGATGGTTTTTGTGCTAGAGGCATTACTTGTCGCCTTTGTGGGTGTTCCATGGGTTGCGGGTGTCTTGGCCGGCATCGTGTTGCTGGTATGCGAGGAGTGCGAGGCAGTGCCAGGCAGCATGGGCCAGGTGGGGTAGCCCGGATTCATCATCGAGGTTGCGTCCTTGCTGCCATGATAGGAGGTGCCTGTAGAGGGCGTCGACACTGTGGCTCCACGGATAGCCGCCGGTCCAGTTGTTGTCGCCGTATTTGGTGGCACCGTAGCCTGCCACGGAGCCTAGGGCGTGCAAGGCTGCGGGGTCGATGAGGGATAGCCTGCAAAGTTTCAATTCTTTTTTGGCGCCAGTATCAGGGTCGGTGTACATGCGGGTGGGCTTATCCATGAGATGTGTGCTCCTTGAGTGTGGGTTACTGGTTGGGGTTGTGGGCTAGGGCGACGGCGAGAATAATGATGGCGAGGGTTTCAGCGATCAGTATGGGTGTTGTGATCATTTGCTGTCTTTGGGCTTGTATGTGAGTGTGGAGGCGCCTAGGAGGGTGGCGAGGGCGCATGCGGCAATAATGGCGAGGGCTGCCTTGTGTGGGGTTCCGGTTGCGTACATCCATGTGATGATGCCGCCTTGGATCCAGGCCAGTGTGGTGAAGAACGTTTCGTAGCTGTGTAGCTCAATGTTGTTGTTGGGTGTGTTCATGCTTGCTCCTGAAGAATGGTGTTGATGGTTTTATAAATGTTGTACAGGTCGGCTTCGATGGTTTGTAGCTGTTTGATTTGGTGGTCGAGATCAATGTCTGGGTTGAGGGTGTTGATGCGGGAGGCGATGTCGGTGGCTGTGCGTAGTGTGCCGCCGGTGTGGTGAATGATGTGTGCCGTGTCGGCTAGTCCGGTGGTGACAGCGTAGTGGGAGAGGAGAGGCATAGCTGGGGGTGCTCCTTGGCGGGTTACTGTTGCGGGTTGATGTTGAGGTCGGTGACGTGCGGGTGGTCTTCTGTTCCGGTGACGAGGCAGTGGACTGTGACGGGGAGTTTCGATGCTCCCGGCTGGCGGACGGTTGCGCCGTAGACGATGGAGAAGGTGTCTTTGCCAATAATTTTGTGGAGTTGGAGGTCGATGTCGGGGTTGCCGTTCCATTTGACGCCTTGCGTGGCGGCTTGCTGTTCGGCTTTGTCATTGCAGGTGTGTGCCGCGGTGATCATGGTGAGACCCTGTGAGGTTTCTTCACCCCGTGTTTGGGCTTGCTTGTGGGCTTTCTGCTGTTCGGCTCGCAGTGACTGTTCTGCGGCTGCCTGCCGTGCTTTCTTTTCGGCTTTGCGCTGTTGGGTAGTCTTGGGGGTCCATTCGGTGTTGGCTGTGGTGGCCTGTGGTGCGGGTTGTGAGGCGAGTGGAGGATTGTCGTCTGGGGCTGGCATGAATGAGGCGGCGGCGATGATGGCGGCTGTGATTCCGGCGATGGTGTAGCCTGTTTTCTTGTTCATGACTGTTGTCCCCTTTCCGGGGTGTTGTTCGTTGCTGACATGATCAATACTTCCAGCGAATGGACCTCGTGTCAAGGCTGCGCTCAACGATTGTGAGCGATCATTGTGTGGCTAGGGGTGATGGCTTCTTTCGCCCAATAGGATGTGCCACCGCTGGTCCAGTATCCGAGTTTGTTGCGCTGCATGCCCTTGGCGTCCATCTCGTCGATAGTGAGGCACCTGCGGCGATTGGGGCCTGTCTTGACCCCGTGGTCGCCTACCCGGTGCATGTCGCCTGAGGTGGTACTCGTGAATGTTTCGTGGCAGATTGTGCAGTGCTCTGGCTTGTATCCGGTGATTGTGCTATCGCACTTGTGGCATGTCCATTGCATGATTGGTCCTTCTTTCGTGTTTTAAGCTGTGACTCGGTGGATTAGAGCGACTTTCAGCCCCTGGGGGTATGATTATATAGGTCAGGTATTTTCTAGGCGATTCTAGGCTCATTGTGTACGAGTGATTCTTGTGGGGTGGGGGGCTATCGGCTGTACAGGGTGAGGAGGTGGCCAACATTGATGCGGGTCACGTTCCAGTAGAGTTGTGTGGCTTCCTCACTGGTGAGCGGCTTCCACTCGTTGTGGCTGAACACGGTGCCATCGGAGGCGATGAACGTGTTGGGGCGTAGCTTGTGAAGCTCAGTCTCTACATGCTGCCGGTAGGCTTCGGCGAGGCCCTCAAAATCCATGTGGTCGCAGGAGAGGTTTTCGAAGCGTGTCAGGTCGAAGGGTGTAGGGCAGTCGTAGCTGGCGGGGGTGTAGAGCTGGGTGAAGTGGTTGACGATCTTCTGCATGACGGGTTCCTTTCTGGTGTGTGGATGGTTTTTATCGTGTGGCTTCTTGGAGGATTGTGGTGGTGTCGATGGTGTCGATCTGCCAGGCGAGTTCCTCGGCCTCATCTGGGGTGAGCCTTTGCCAGTCTTGTGGGCCGGTGACTGATCCGTCGAGGGCTAGGGTCCAGTCGGGGCGGAAGAGGTTTAAGGCTTCTTGTACAGCATCCCGGTAGGCGTGTTTGGCGGTGTCCAGGTTGATGTGTTTGGCGTGTCGGCCGGCTAGCTGGGTGAGGTCTAGTGGGTCGATTTCTGTCTGCCCGTAGAGGGAGGTGATGGATGAGGTGATGAGTGTGGTGGCCATGAGGGTGTGCTCCTTTCGGTGGTGTATGGGTTGTTGTGGTTTCTAGAGTGTGTGGGCTGCGACCTCACAGTCAAGGCTGCGCTCAAACCCAGTGAGCGTTTCATGGAAGGTGTGTTGGGTGTGACAGATGTCACTTAAGCCTTTATTGCCTCTCTCAGCGTCTCAAATCTTCTAGGGGTAGGATTATGCAGGGTTGGCCCTGCTGATCGATTCTAGGGCCCTTCTAGGGCGTCTCAGAGGTATGTCTGGGTGATAGCAGGTTCGGCAGATGACCAGGCAGATCTACCTTGGCTTTCATGACGGGGGTCGAGGTGCCAGATCTGGGCATGGAATCCACACCCTTACACTATGTGAGATAGGCCACATCCTCCTGGTTTGGTGTGCACCCTCAAGGCCACTCTGCTGATCTGGCGTGGAAGGTGTAGCCCAGAAATGCTGTTTAAAGCCTTCACACGGCGCCCAGGAGCGCCTTACAGGGTGGGGGCTAGGTATTTATACCCCCAGCACATTCTGATCGATTCTAGACGCCTCCAGGAGCCTGATACACGATCCGCTATCCAGACACAGACCATCAGCCCCTATCCTGCTTAGCTAAGCCTCAACTATGTGGACAGTGTGGGATACTGTGGGGGAAGAAGGACACGGTAAAAGAAAGAGGGGGGCATCAGCCTTCAAGCCTTAAGGTCTTAGCGCTTAGCACCGATGGTCTTAGCAGTTAGCACCGAGCCCCCTCAAGGGCTCGGCATCAGCCCGAACAGGCACAGCCTTAGCGAGTACACGCCATCAGGGGAAGGCTTGAGAGTACGAGGAGCCCTAGCGACGAGTACTCGAAAGCCTGAGGGAAGACCATCAGCACTGATGGGCCTAGCGTGTTCGGAAAGGACACAAGGGTACAGTGTGAGAGCTGTTCGGGAGTGAAACCTGTTCTGACTAGGGGTTTCAGTCTTAACAACCCTCAAAGGTTACAAGACTCTAAGAAAATTTAAGGAAAAGTTTAGGTTTAATTTTTGGACCTTTACTACCAAAAACACCCGTTTACACCCCTCAAACCCGCCTATAGAGCCAAAACCACCAGTTTGACTCATCCCAGGTGGCATATGATAGGCTGGACAGGTAGCCAGCTGGACGCAAGGCCGAAATCCGCTGACGCGGCTTTCACCCTTACATCCATCAGTCTACCAAAGACTTAAAGACCTAAGGGCTTAACGCTAAGGTGCTGATAGCTTAGCACCGAGCCCTTGAGGGGCTCGGCATCAGTCTTAAAGCTTTAAACACTTTAAGTAAACTTAAGAGCTTAGCACTTAAAGTTAATTAATAACCTTAACAGCTAAGTTAAGTATAAAACCTTAAAGGCTAAGTACTTAAGGATATAAACTTCACATCAGTGTTTAAGACTTAAAGACATTAAGTACTTAAAGTTAACCATCAGTCTTAAACTTTAATATTATAACCTATAAGTATTAAAGCTTATAAGTTATAAAAGTTTTTAGAAGAGTTAAGGGGTTAACTTCTTTACTTCTCTTCTCTCTTTGGTTCTTTCTCTCTTCTCTTCTTTTCTTCATCAGGGGAGAAGAGGAACCTTTAACCGTCAACGCTGATGGGCTTTTCGCCGTGTGACTCGTGTGCTTCTGGTCGCAAGCTCCCATCGCACACTCCCCACACTCTGACACCCGTGCCCCTTTCAGGCTTAGCGTGTTCGGCTGAAGGCGTACGGCGTGTCACGCTCACACCCTTAACACTAGGTAAGACTTAAAGTGTATATTATATGTAGAAGACTTTAAAACCTATAAGGTGTTCCCGCTTAGCCCGTGTCCTACACCGCTAGGCGCCAAGCGCTAAGCCTTGAAACGCGAACACTCATCCACCCCTTTTTTTCTTTCGTGTCCTTCTTCTTTTGACACGGCTGGGGGGCGATGTGATCTTTTTCACACCAGTGGGGGGTAGTGGAGAAAACAACCACCCCGGCACAAACAGAACACCCCCCTAAACGAACAAAACAGGGCCTAGGATCGAACAGCAGGGCACCGGTAGAGTATTCCTACCCCCAGACGATTCCAGGCCGTTACAGGAGCAATGAGAGGCTCACAGAGGCCATAGGTGAACAGGGGACATGATGGCACACACCAACCGCACCGCATCCTCCGCCCACCGGCGCTGGCGGGCAAGACTCATCACCCAAGCCCGACAACAAGGCCAAACCGAATGCCCACTCTGCGGAGCCACCATCACCTGGAACACCCATGACCTGCCAACTAGCCCCGAAGCCGACCACATCACACCCGTCAGCAGGGGAGGACTCAACACCCTCGACAACGGGCAAATCATCTGCAGAACATGCAACAGAAGCAAAGGCAATCGCAGCGAACCAAACATTAGTTTCCAACAACAAACCACAAAAACGTTGATTCCATGGTGAAAAAACCCACAAACCCCACGGGAACCACCCCCTGCACACCCGTGCAAGACC
>OJVY01000230.1_pt1 | contig 28258 bp, 34 predicted proteins | sample 1600301 | NCBI WGS metagenome assembly OJVY01 (sample SAMN04436925, study PRJEB24849) | human gut metagenome | biome: human gut; feature: NICU; material: stool | host: Homo sapiens | place: USA: Saint Louis, MO | collected 2012-05-22
AGGTCAGAGCAGCAAGCTCGCTTTTTACGCCATACCCTGCTCATTCCTCAGCGGTCAGGCGATATTGCCGGTGATTGATATTAATCATCACCGGCATTTTGCCGCATTAACCCCGCGCTATGTTAGCCTGACGGTGGCTGCTTTCAGGCTGCGGGCGAAAGCCTTCAGCCGACTGAGTAACGCCTCCCGATCGTCCTTATGTTGTTCGATGATTTTCACGATTGCTGAGCCGGAAATAGCCCCGGAGGCTCCCGCTTTCATGGCATCCGCCACCTGTTCCGGGGTTGAAATACCAAACCCCTGAATCGCCGGTGGCGCCTGATAGTCACCAAGCTTAGAGACCAGATGCTCCAGCGGCAGCGCGGCGCGGTTTTCCGCGCCGGTTACGCCCGCGCGCGACAGCAGGTAGGTGTAGCCGCGGCCGTGAGCGGCAATGTGTCGCAGCAGCTCATCGTCAGCGTTCGGCGGGCAGATAAAAACGGGCGCAATATTATGGCGCATCGCAGCCTCGCGGAACGGTACCGACTCTCCGAACGGGACGTCTGCTACCAGTACAGAATCGACGCCAGCACGGGCGCAAGCGGCATAAAACGTCTCGATTCCCCGGTTATACACCAGGTTTGCGTACATTAGCAGACCGATGGGCAGCGCCGGATACCTGGCGCGAATGGTGGCCAGCATGTCGAAGCAGCGCGCAGGGGTGACGTTGGCTGCAAACGCGCGCAGGGCGGCGTTTTGTATTGTCGGGCCGTCGGCCAGCGGATCGGAGAACGGTATCCCCAGCTCCAGCGCATCGGCTCCGCCCTCGATCAGCGCATCGATAATCTGCAGCGACAGCTCCGGATTCGGGTCGCCGAGCATCACGAAGGGAATGAACGCGCCTTCTCCCCGAGTTTGCAGTTGCGAAAACATATCGTTATAGCGTTTCATCACATTTCTCCTCGCGCTTGCAGAATGTCGTGCACGGTAAAGATGTCCTTATCGCCGCGGCCGGAGAGATTCACCACCAGCAGCTGCTCTTTATGCGGATTGTCGCGCATCATTCTTAAGGCGTGCGCGAGGGCGTGGGATGACTCAAGCGCCGGAATAATGCCTTCCGCGCGGCTCAGGATTTTAAATGCCGCCAGCGCTTCATCGTCGGTGACCGAAACGTATTCTGCGCGGCCAATACTGTTCAGATGGGCATGCTGCGGCCCGACGGCCGGGAAATCGAGGCCGGCGGAAATGGAGCAGGACTCTTTGATCTGGCCGTCATCGGTTTGCATCAGAGGCGTTTTCATACCGAAATAGATGCCGGTACGTCCGTGTTTCAACGGCGCGCCGTGCTCCCCAGTCTCAATCCCCAGGCCAGCGGGTTCAACGCCAATCAGCCCGACCTGGGGCGTATCGATAAAGTCAGCGAACATGCCGATGGCGTTGGAACCTCCACCAACGCAGGCGATAACCGCATCCGGCAGGCGACCCTCTTTTTCGAGGATCTGCGCTTTGGTCTCTTCGCCAATAATGCGTTGAAATTCGCGTACGATAGTCGGGAAAGGATGCGGGCCAGCGGCGGTGCCCAGCATAAAGTGGGCGGTCTCATAGCTTCCGGACCAGTCGCGTAGCGCTTCATTCGAGGCATCTTTCAGAGTGGATGAGCCGCTGTGCACCGGGATCACCTCCGCCCCCATCAGGCGCATACGAAAGACGTTCGGCGACTGACGTTCAATATCTTTCGCCCCCATGTAGATGCGGCATTTCAGGCCCAGCAGCGCGCTGGCCAGAGCCGAGGCCACGCCGTGCTGACCGGCGCCGGTCTCGGCAATAATCTCGGTTTTACCCATACGCTTTGCCAGCAGCGCCTGGCCAAGCACTTGATTAGTTTTATGCGCGCCGCCGTGCAGCAGATCTTCACGTTTGAGATACAGGGTTGTGCGGGTACCCTGTGTTAGATTACGGCATCGGGTCAGCGCCGTCGGACGACCGGCATAGTTTTTCAGCAGCCGGGTTAATTCAGCCTGAAAGCGCGAATCCTCGCGGGCGCTAACAAACGCCTCTTCTAACTGGCGTAGTGCGGGGACGAGGATCTGCGGAACGTACGTACCGCCGAATTCGCCAAAGTAGGGGTTGAGTAAGGTATTCATTATTGCTCCTTGTTGTATGCGCAGTGCCTGATGATTCGGGGTCTATTGATTCCGGAGAGGACGCTGCACGTGAAGTGAAATCAGGTACTGCGCAGCGACTCCTGGCTGCTTTTTCTACGGTAGATGTACCGTAGGCGTAAAATCTGGACGAAAAAAAGCCCGCGCTTTGGCGGGCCGGGTATCGGTGTGCAAACTGCAGACGTAGCGATACTGCCCGTTATCGGGAAGTACGCCACCAGCCGTGCAAATTCATATTGTTTACGTGTTGCATTGTTCACTACCCAGGAATTTATTTTGTACCAGTAAACTAGTTCTGTAGATCAATGTCAACGACATAATAATTGACACGCAGAATGAATCGTTGCCGTTTTTCCGGCCAGGGCAGGCGTAACGCGCCAGATTGCTTTACGCCATCACATCAAAGTAACGTTGTTTTTTCAGCTTAAAGTCTATCCAGTTAGCGAGACCGTATGAATATAACCCGTGCCGACATGGCCGATCTTGTCTATTTTTTCGCCATAGCCCGCCATCAGAGTTTTAGTAAAGCTGCCGTTGAACTTGGGGTGAGCGCATCGACGCTGAGCCACGCGATCAAGGGATTTGAGGCGCGGCTGGGCGTGCGTCTGCTGAACCGTACGACCAAAAGCGTAACCCTGACGGCGGCAGGTGAGAGTCTGGCCAGCGCGGTGAGCGAGCCGGTGGCCGCCATAGATGACGCGATTGAACAGCTCAACCAGTTTCGCGACTCGCCTGCGGGACATATTCGGCTCAACGTCGCCGTCGAGGCGGCCACGCTGCTGCTGGCCCCGGTCCTGCCTGTTTTTGCTGAACGTTACCCCGATATTGAGCTGGATATCGTGGCCAGCAACCGCATTGTTGATGTAACGGAAGCGCGGTTTGACGCAGGGATCCGCTATGGCGGAACCGTGCCTGAAGATATGGTGGCGCAGCGGCTGTCCGCCGATGTGCGCTGGGTGGTCGCCGCATCCCCGGAATATCTTGCCCGCTTTGGCGAGCCCCGGCATCCTCACGATCTTCAACAGCACCGCTGCGTCAGCAATCGTCTGGGAAACAACCGCATTTATAAATGGGAGTTTGAACGTGGCGAAGAGCAGCTCATCGTCAAAGTACCGCCGCTGTTAACGGTCGATCTGGCCGAGACGGGCGTGGTGGCCATTCTGCAGGGGTTTGGCCTGATGTACCTGCCGGAACCGCTGATAGCAGAGCACGTCAGCGCAGGGCGCCTGCGTCTGGTGCTGACCGACTGGGCGTCATACGGACCGGGATTCTATATCTATTACTCCAGCCGTCATCAGGTTCCCACCGGGCTGCGCCTGTTAATCTCCCTTGTGCGGGAAATGAAGCCGCTCGGTCTGTAGCCCGATTGATGAAAATAACTCACAGCCCCATTCGATAGCGAGGGCTGGCTCCTTCTTATTCCGCGCCTTACCCTGTGGCAAAAGAGAAGGAGAGCTTGATGAACTATTCGCACCGCTGTATTCCCGGTCTGTTCTGGCTTTTGGCCGTCAGCGCATTTCTGTTTAGCTTTACCTCTACCAGCTGTGCCGCAGAGTCGAACACGCTGGTTATCGTCTCTCATCCGTATCCTGAGCAATCGGTCATGACCAAAGGTCTTGAGGCCGCAGCGCAAAGCGTACCCGGCGTGAACGTACGCAATCTCGAGGCGCTTTACGGTTTTGACACCCGAAATATCAATGCCGATGAAGAGCGACGGCTCATGCGGGAACACTCGCGCATCGTTTTTATCTTCCCGACCCACTGGTTCAACATCACTCCTATGATGAAGGCCTGGCTGAACGATACCTGGGGCAGCGTAGGGCCGGGAGTATGGCAGGGCAAAGAGATGCTGATTGTCACGACGGCCGCAGGCGGTGACGCGACATACGGCGAGACCGGGCGAACGGGCGTCAGCCTGGCCGACGTCTTTACGCCAATGAAGGCCAGCGCGCTGCATGCGGGAATGACCTGGCTGCCTCCGCTGGTTTTTCAGCGTGCCAGCCGCGATCAACTGCCTGAATACCAGCGTCAACTGGTGGAAAGGCTGAAGAATTAACGTGTCGGAAAGGTGTTCAGGATGAAAGCTTTTATTGCCGTAGCTGCAATGTCGTTAATGCTGGGCGCGCCAGCCCTGGCAGAAGAAAAAAGAGGTGAAAAAATGGCTCCACGTAGTCCATCCGTATTGTCCGCTGAGGATATTCAATCCGTCGCGCCGGCGCTTGCCCGTTTCGGCAGCGAGGTGCTGATAGGGGATCTCTGGCAGAGAACAGAACTCTCGCGTCGCGACCGCAGCATCGTGACCGTGGCGATTCTTATCGCCCGTAATCAGCCGGCGGAGCTAAAACATAACGTTGAAGTTGCTCTGGATAACGACGTCACGGCGGCTGAAATCTCAGAGATCATCACGCATCTGGCTTTTTATTCCGGCTGGCCCAACGCGATGGCCGCCGTTGCGGTGACGAAAGATATTTTTGTCGCGCGCGGCATTGGCCGCGAGCAGCTGGCTGCTGCCTCCCCGGAGCTGCTCCCTCTTAATCAGGCAGTGGAGAACCAGCGTTCAACAACCGTAGAACAGAACTTCGGCGCGATTTCCCCTGGACTGGTGAAGTTTACGACTCAACCGCTGTTTCTTGACCTGTGGCAGCGACCGGGGCTGAAGCCGCGCGACCGCAGCCTGGTCACGGTCAGCGCGCTGATTGCCGCCGGGCAAAGCGCGCAAATTGGCTACCACCTTAACCGGGCGATGGATAACGGCCTCACCGCGCAAGAGGCGGGGGAGATCGTTGCGCATGCTGCCTTCTATGCCGGCTGGCCAAACGCCTTTTCAGCGGTAGCGGTGGTGAGTGAAGTCCTGCGCGCTCGTGGCCTGGCAGGGTGAGGGGATGTTCAACTCTCTTAGCGCCACGCTATTGATTTTTATTGCTACGACGGGGGCGGCATTTGCCGCCGGGCGGGAGAACGCGGTGAAGATTCAGTTTGAGTTCAATGGCGTCACGGTTGTCGGCTCGCTGGATGAGAGCGCAGCGGCTAATGAGTTCCTGGCGCAGCTGCCGATGACGGTGAAGCTCGAGGATTATGGTTCCACGGAAAAAATCGCCTGGCTGCCGACGAAACTGCGCCGCGCGGATTCTGGCGCCTCAATGACCCCACGGCGCGGCGACATCGCCTATTACGCGCCGTGGGGCAATCTGGCCATTTTTCGCGAGGATTTTCGCCACTCCCCCGGGCTGATAAGCCTCGGGCGGATAGAGGAGGGACTCGCCGCGCTCGACCAGGCGGGAGCCGAAACGGTAACCATCCGGCGTTATTAAGTTCGTGCTGCGTTAAATTTTCCTTTCTGCATGCTTAACCGGGCTGTTAACAGCCCATTTATCGGATACAAAGCGAACGCTCAGTATCGGCAAAAATCATCTACACTTTTCCAGCCAGGTCATTTTCACACCTAACGGGACGCTATCGTCCAGAGATAGCATCCCGCCTTTAGACCCGACCCACTGCAGGCGTCAGGCCCGCAGCCTTGTTTTCTCACGAGAGGAGTTTGTAACATGGCATTTGTGACAACCAAAGACGGCGTCAATATCTTCTTTAAAGACTGGGGCCCGAAGGAGGCGCAGCCGATCGTATTTCATCATGGCTGGCCTTTAAGTGCCGATGATTGGGATAACCAGATGCTGTTTTTCCTGGCAGAAGGGTTCCGGGTTATTGCGATTGACCGACGCGGTCATGGTCGTTCAGATCAGGTGAGTGACGGTCACGATATGGATCATTATGCCGCCGATGCCTCAGCGGTGGCGGAGCATCTGGATCTGCATAATGCCGTGCATATCGGGCATTCTACCGGCGGTGGGCAGGTTGCGCGCTACGTTGCGCAGTATGGTCAGCCGCAGGGGCGCGTGGCCAAAGCGGTGCTGATCAGCGCGGTTCCGCCATTGATGGTAAAAACGGAGAGTAATCCGGGCGGTACGCCAATCGAGGTGTTTGATGGTTTTCGCAAAGCGCTGGCCGCCAACCGCTCGCAGTTTTATCTCGACGTGGCGTCCGGGCCGTTCTACGGCTTTAACCGTGAAGGCGCGGAGGTGTCCCAGGGCACGATTCAGAACTGGTGGCGGCAGGGCATGACCGGTAGCGCAAAAGCGCACTATGAGGGGATTAAGGCGTTTTCGGAAACCGACCAGACCGAAGATTTAAAAGCCATTACGCTGCCGGTGCTGGTGATGCAGGGCGATGATGATCAGGTTGTGCCTTATCAAAACGCCGCGATACTGCAGGATAAGCTGCTGCCGAACAGCCAGCTAAAAATTTATCCCGGCTTTCCGCACGGTATGCATACCTCGCACGCCGATGTGATTAACGCCGATCTGCTGGCGTTTATTCGCTCGTAGCCTGATGTAAACGAGAAGGCCGCCATCCGGCGGCCTTCTCGTTTACATCAGGCTTTCATGCTGGAGGATTTTGAGCATTTCGTCCTTCAACATAAGTTTTTCTTTCTTCATCTGTACAAGCTCGAGACTGTATCCTTTGCCATCGACTCCTTCTATGCGGGAAATGTCGTGATCGAGTGCATTATGTTTTTCGAATAGCGACTGAAAGCGCGGATGCGTGGTTTTTAATCGAGAAATCAGCTCTCTGTATTCTGGAAACATGTACCTTCCTTGTTGATGGTGAAAAGTGTGTACGCTGACACACACATTCAGATTACCCATATGAATAAAATGGTAATGCGAACGAAGTCGCGTTTATGTTACGTACTAATGAAATCTCAGGGGCCGGAAGCGGCCTGGAGGCATAGATGACAGTTGAAGAACCCACCGTTGCGCTGATCGGTCCGGGCGCAATTGGTACCACCATCGCCGCGGCGCTGCACGAGGTTGGCCGTACGCCTCTGGTATGCGGCCGCCGTGCGCACCCGCAGCTTTCGCTGCGTTTTGATGGTGGAAATATTGTGGTGCCGGGGCCGGTCTTGACGGAACCGGCATCGGTCGCCGCGCCGTACGACCTGGTATTTGTGGCGGTAAAAGCGACACAAATTGCGGCTATTGCACCGTGGCTGCAAGCGCTGTGTCACGATCGAACGGTAGTCTGCGTGCTCCAAAACGGCGTTGAACAAAAAACGCTGTTCGCGCCGTACGTGGCGGAAGCTACCGTGCTGCCATCGGTCGTCTGGTTCCCCGCCCAGCGTGAACCTGAAGCGTCGGTCTGGCTGCGGGCGAAGCCGCGCCTGACGCTGCCGGATGTTGAGGGGGCCGAGCGGGTGCGGCACGCGCTACGGGACACGCGCTGTGAAGTGGATATCAGCGCGGATTTTCTCTCCGTTGCGTGGCGTAAACTGCTGCAGAATGCGGTCGCCGGTCTGATGGTGCTGGCGGGGAGGCGGGCAGGGATGTTTGCCCGCGACGATATCACGGCGCTTGCTTTAGCCTATTTGCAAGAGGGGCTGACGGTGGCGCGCGCCGCAGGCGCCAGCCTGGACGACGGCGTGCCGCAGGAAATTCTCGCCGGTTTTCACCGTGCGCCTCCGGATTTAAGCACTTCAATACTGACGGATCGCGAGGCCGGGCTGCCGCTGGAGTGGGATATTCGCAACGGGGTCGTTCAGCGATATGGCCGTATTCACCATATCCCCACGCCGTTAAGCGATGTGATTGTGCCGCTGCTGGCCGCTGCCAGCGACGGGCCGGGCTAAAGGCGCGGGACGCCGGCGTGATCACGTTCCCCGGGATCAGATTGATTCCGCCAGCCGGTCGACAACCACTTTGCCGCTATTATCAAACTGGGTGATGCGGTAATTCACGCAATAGGAACGGCGGGTGGTAAATTGATTGAATAACGCCACCCGGCCTTTTTTATCACCATTTTTATTCACAATAATCCATTCGGTGACGTCCGTTGAATTAGCTTTACCGCTGCTGGCGCCCTGTTGTTCGACCAGACGATCCTCTTTTTCTACCTTCAAAAAATCACGTAACATTTATTTATCTCCGCTCATCATTGTTTTTAACAATACTCTCTTTATCGATTCATTCAATTAAACATTTTAATCAAAGCTATGGATTATTAGTCTGGAATGCATTGGCTTAGTGAGTGTGTATCCCATTGAATTTAATTAACATAAATTTAATCACCTCACCCGGGATACGTATGTTTTTCCATGAGTAACGGTTTTTTTATCCCGAATCCATTTATGTGACAACGTCACATAAATGTTAACGTCGACCTACCTCACAGATAGAAATTTTATATGACTGATGCGAACTTGATCACTTGACTGGTCAAGTGGGGCGCGCCTATGTTGAAAGCACCTTCTTATCCGTTCCGGGGAGCAAGAAACATGGGCATCATTCGAACGTTAAACGGGGATATTTCCGCTAATCAGCTGGGCGTCACCTACAGCCACGACCATATTTACTGTATTCCGCCCTATTGGGCCGAGCGTCAGGATGACGATCTGTTACTCGACGATCCGCAGGCTTCAGAGCGTGAATTAAGCGACTTCCGCCGGGCGGGTGGTAACGCCATCTACGACGCCACCGCGCCGGATTATGGTCGTCAGGCCGCAGCCGTCGCCGCCATGGCGCAGCGCCAGCAGCTGCACATTATCGCCACTGCGGGTTTTAACAAAGGCTTTCTGTGGAGCAGCAAGCGGCCGGGCTCCGCGCAGACTTTCGCCGAATGGATTGCACATTCAGACGTTGATGAACTGGTTGAACATGTCTGTCGCGAGGTCACTGAGGGGATAGAGGGCACCGAACATCGGGCCGGCGTGGTGAAGTGCGGTACCGGCTATAACGCCATTTCCCCTCTGGAACAAAAAACCATGGAGGTTATCGTTCGCGCCCAGCAGCGCACCGGGGCGCCGATGCACAGCCATACGGAAATGGGGACGATGGGACTCGAGCAGGCGCAGCTCTTTAAAAAATGGGGGCTGGATCTCTCCCGCTTATGTTTTGCTCATATGGATCGTAACCCCGATCCCTGGCTGCACCGTCAGATCGCCAACACCGGGGCGTTTCTCTCTTTCGACGGTATCAGCCGCATCAAATATCACCCAGAGCACATCCGTACCCAGGCCATCCTGGCGCTCTGCCAGCGTGGTTATCAAAAGCAGATCTTAATCGGCGGCGATTTTGCCCGTAAATCCATGAGCGCGCATTACGGCAAAGGGGGGCTGGGACTGAAATTTATCCTTAGCGACTGGCGGCCAAGATTCATTGACGAGGCCCGGGAAGCCGGGTTTGACGGCGAAGCGCTGCTGCATGATTTCTTCGTCGACAACCCGGCGCGTTACCTCGCTTTTGCCTGAGGAGATGTTATGAAGCTGCATCGTTTAAACGAAAGCGAGGCCCGGCGGGCGTTACAAAAGGCGCAGATCGCCTTATTGCCGCTCGGCGCCGTCGAGCCGCACGGCGACCACCTGCCGCTGGATACCGATAACCTGCTGGCCGAGCGGTTTTGCGCGCTGCTTGACGAGCAGCTGGGCGAGTGCGCCCTGAGCCTGCCGGTCGTTTCCTACAGCCAGGTCTGGTCCCTGCGCGGCCACGCGGGCGCGATTGATATCGGTCATGAACGGCTGACGTCGCTGCTGGTGTCGCTGGCGGAAAACATGGCCAGCTACGGTATCACCACCACGGCGGTGATTAACGCGCATTACGGCAATTTTGATGCGATGAAAGCGGCCTCCCGGCAGCTAAAAGAGCAGGGTATTACCTTGCTTAGCTATAGCTGGGCGGGGATGGAGGAGGAGGTAAAACGACGGCAAACCACCGCGGTGGCTTACCCCGGCTATATGCATGCTGATGAGGTCGAAACCTCGCTGATGCTGGCGCTGGCGCCAGAGTTCGTCACCATGACCAACGCCCGCGCGCACTATCCGGCTTTCCCGAACAATTTTCGCTATCAGCCGATACCCTGGACCGAGTTTTCTGACTATGCGGTGCTGGGCGATCCAACTGCCGCCAGCGAAGAGAAAGGGCGCGCGTTCGTCCAGCGGGCGCTGGCGACCACGCTTGCCTCTATCCGTCATCACCTAACCCAAGGAGCCTCCGATGATTGAGCGTCAGGCGATACGTGTAGACTGCCCGGCCGCTACCCCTGAGGAGGCCATCCGCGAGGCGGGGAACGCGCTGTGCCGTGCGGGAGCCTGTAGCCCGCAATACGTCCAGGCAATGGTCGATAGCTACCGCGAGCTGGGCCCCTATTTTGTCATTGCCCCCGGGCTGGCGCTGCCGCATGCCCGCCCGGAGCAGGGGGCGATGAAAGCGCAGATCAGCGCGGTCAGGCTGCGTGAACCGCTGGCGTTTGGTCATGCGGAAAACGACCCGGTTCAGGTGGTGCTGGGGCTTTCGGCAACCAGCAGCGATGCGCATATCCACCTTATCCAGCATATCGTGACCGTACTCAGCGATGAAAATAACCTGCATACCCTGATGCATTCGAACGATCCAGAACAACTTTATCGGCTGTTAGCCAGCGGCTCGCAGCGTTTGTAGCGTGATGAACACGGAGTGAGTAGCGATGAAAATTCTGACAGTCTGTGGTTTAGGTATGGGCTCCAGCCTGATTTTAAAAATGAACGTTGAGGCGGTGTTAAAACAGCACGGGATTCAGGCCTCCGTGGAACATATGGATGTCTCTTCCGCCGCTTCGGCCAACGCCGATGTGGTGATAACCAACGCGGAGCTGGTGGACAACCTTAAGCATCTGTCCTGTCCGGTGGTGGTGGTGAACAACTATATCGATAACGCCGAAATCACCGCGGCGCTGACCCAGGCGAAAATTCTGCCCGCAGGAGAGCCGTCATGAGCGAGTTTCTTGGCGTGCTGCGCTGGATCACCATCAATATATTTGGTGAAGCGTCGATCTTAATTGGCCTGATTGTGCTGCTGGGGCTAGTGCTGCAAAAGAAATCGCTGGCGGACATTGTGTCCGGCACCCTGAAAGGCATTCTGGGCTTTCTGATCATCGGCGCGGGGGCCGGGATTATCGTCTCCGCGCTGCTGATATTTCAGCCGATCTGGACCGAAGTTTTCGGTCTCAGCTCCATGAACCTGACCAATATTATCGGCCAGGCGCGCTTCAGCGAACGCTACGGAAGCAGCGTGACCATCGCCATTGCCGGCGGATTCGCTATCAATTTGCTGCTGGCCCGGCTGACGCGCTTTAAATACATCTACCTGACAGGACATATGATGTTCTGGACGACGATGATCTTTGCCGGGGTGATGGTGAACACCGAGCCCGCTATTTCAGCGGTGCAGCTGACGCTGATGCTAACGGTGATTATGGGGCTCTACTGGACCCTACAGCCCGCGCTGGTTCAGCCCTGGGTGCGAAAAATCACCGGCAACGACAACGTGGCGCTGGGGCATACTTCCGCCTCCGTCGCGCTGCTGGGGGCGATTTTTGGCCAGATTTTCGCCCGCAACAAAATCAGCTCCGAAGATATCAAAGTCCCTAAAAAGTTGGGTTTCCTGCGCGACTCCAACGTGGTGACGGCGTTGACCATGGCGCTGCTGTTCTTTATTGGCACCTTTATTCTGCAGATTAAAGGTACGCCGAAAGCGGCGGAGATTCTGGCGCAATCCGGCGACCTGAGCTTCTACATCTATGCCCTCAAACAATCGCTGATGTTTACCGGCGGCATTGCCGTCGTGCTGCTCGGCGTACGGATGTTTATTGGCGAAATGGTGCCGGCATTTAACGGCATCGGCTCGCGGCTGGTGCCCGGCGCAAAACCGGCGCTGGACTGCCCGATACTGTTTAACTTTGCGCCAAACGCGGTGGTGCTGGGGTTTGTCGGCGCTTTCGTCGGCTCGCTGCTGTGGCTGACCCTGATCGGCCGCTATACCGGCTACGTTTTTATTCCCAGCATGATTGTGATTTTCTTTCACGCCGGTACGGCGGGGGTCTTCGGCAATATTACCGGAGGCTATAAAGGCGCTCTGCTGGCGGGGTTTATCACCTCGACCGTGGTCGCCTGGGGGCAGTATTTCTGCGTCACCGGCTTTATCGACAATACGATCCCGGATACCGCGCTATGGGCAGGCGACAGCGATATGTTTGTCCTCGCGCCAGTCATTCATCTTTTGACCCGCCTGCTGGCGTTCTGATATCGGGAGGAAGTCTATGAGTCAGGCCCTGAAACAGTACTACAGTCAGATCCGCCAGAAGCTGGCTTTTCTTGAGCAGCGCCCCGATGAACTCACCCGGGCGGCGGAAATCATGTCCCACAGCATTATGGGGCAGCGCAACATCTTCGTCTTTGGCGCCAGCCACGCCGGGATTCTGGCGGAGGAGATGAGCTATCGCGCGGGCGGCCTGGCCATCATCAATCCGCTTTTTACGCCTGCGCTGATGCTTAACGTCAGGCCGTTAACCCTCACCAGCGCGGTGGAAAATGTGGAGCACCTCGGTCGGGTACTGGTGGAGCAGTCGCCGCTAAGGGCTGAAGATACGCTGCTGATCCATTCGGTGTCGGGACGCAACGCGATTACCATTGATGTCGCGCTGGCGGCGAAAGCGTGCGGCGCAACGGTTATCGCGATTACCAGCCTGGCGACGGCGGCGCGCGTCACGTCGCGCCACTCCAGCGGCAAGCTGCTGGTGGATGTGGCCGATATCACCATTGATAACCACTGCGAATATGGCGATGCGGCGGTGAGCCTGCCGGGGATGGCGCAGAAAGCCGCGCCGCTCTCCACCATCATGGGCGCGACTATCGCCAACAGCCTGGTATTACGTATTTGCGAAATCATGCTGGAAAATGCGCGCACGCCGCCCATTCTCGCCAGCGCAAACATAGACGGTAATCAGGAGATAAATCAGGATATACTTAGCGCTTACAGGAGCCAGATACACTACCTCTGAGTTGGAGCACAAGTATGTTTGAGTCGGATGGACTCCCTCTCTATTTAAGGATAAAAGACGTTATCCTGCAGCGGATCCTCTCTTTTACCTATGACGATAAACTCCCGGGCGAACTGCTGCTCGCCGGGGAGTTTAAGGTCGCGCGCGGTACCATTAAACAGGCGATAGATTCGCTGGCCAGTATTGGCATGGTGTACCGCGAACAGGGTAAAGGGACGTTTATTAACCGCGATGCGCTGCAGAAATACTACACCGACCTCCCGGACGTACTGACCACCTTTGCTCCGCCGGGGGAGATAGCCGTGGAAGTTCTGTCGCTGATTTCGACCATGGCCGACCGCCAGGTGGCGGAGCAAATGGGGCTGGATTTAGGCTGCCAGTTGATGCGTCTGGAGCGGCTGTTAGTGCAGGGCGACCGGCCGGTTGGCCATGTGCTGACCTGGCTTAATGGCCGTATCTATAACGATCTGAGCCACGTGGACGGCAGCCGATCGCTGTATAAGCAGCTGCGGGAAACGTTCGGCTACTCGCCGGCCAACGCCACGGAACGCTATACGCCGGTGTGCTGCGATAGCCGCACGGCGGGATTGCTCAATATTGAACCCGGCCAGGCTCTGTTTCGCATTGAGCGCGTCGCCCGCGATCTGGATGATGTGGTGCTTGAATACAGCGTCACGCATACCCTTGACGCCAGCCTGTCGCTGCAAATCGCCACCAGCCAGAGCAGCATGAGCCAGCAGTGGGCCTGCACGATCGAGAAAGGGCGTTAATCCGCCTCCCAGGCGAGAATATCGCCTGGCTGGCACTCCAGCGCCTGGCAGATTTTTGCCAGCGTATCGAAGCGGATACCTTTCACCTTTCCTGATTTGAGCAAAGACAGGTTTTGCTCGGTAATCCCTACATAGGCCGCCAGCGCTCTGGACGTCATTTTTCTCTCTACCAGCAATTTGTCCAGATTAACCACTACCGCCATAGTCAGATAAACTCCTTATTCTCATTTTCCGCTCTGATCCCTTCGAGCATGGAGTGAAACGTCACAAATAACAAGCCGCCGGTCAGCAGCAGGACAAAATCGCTAAGTAAAAGAACGATCTGGGTATAAGGATGCGGCCAGTAAAAAACCAGCGGCACCAGGAAGCGAAACAGCGGCAGCAGGAGCCCCATCCCCAGCATCGCCAGCGCGATTTTTCTTACCCTCAGCGCCAGGTCGAGGCTCAGAATGGTGCGTTTTCTGACGTATTGAGTGACGCGGATCCCCTGCCAGATCGCCCAGGCGAAAAGCCCGGCGGGTAAATAGAGTATCGCCAGCAGCGCCAGCAGTTTAAAAGTCGGTGCCGTCAGACCGCTTTCATTACCGAGCGGAACCTCGGCAAACTCAAGCATATTTGCGAGGAAAAACGACTCGCCGGTAAAATAGATCCACGCTGGCGTAATGACCGCCAGAATAAAAAACAGCGGTAATATTCCAGCCAGTAAGAACAGACTGAGTTTGTTTCGTGCGTTTTTCACCTTTAACCTTCCTGAATAATGGTGCGATTACAGAACCAGCACGCCAAAGCATGACATAAGGAGCAGAGATAAGACAACGTGTAGTCCGGCCGCCCGTCGCGACGGGCCGCGGAACCACGGGCGCTGCCAGACGCTAAACAGACCGATGGCAATAAACGCCGCCTGTATTGTCCAGGTCAACATTCGCATCAGGTAGCCTGTTTTACTCAGGTTATCGATGGTTTGTAATGACTCGGCAATATAAATAACAATGAAGGTGAAGAGAACATAATTAATAAGGCGTACTTTGTACCGTGCAAACCCGTTTCCGGAAATAAAGACCGCCACTGACAGCAGGGTCAATATCGCCCACAGCATATTAATCCAGTTCATCGTTCTTCCTTAACGTCGGATAGCGTGGAAAGCAGCAATTTGATTGCCGGCACAATTACCGGCCATGCGGTATCTGAGAGGATCACGACGGCGGTTTTACGCTCGGGGTCAAAGGCCATCACGGCGGCATAGCCCGCGGACTGACCATCGTGCCAGATAATATCCCGTCCCTTGATAGCGGTGGTGAACCATGAATAGCCTACCCGTGAATCGGGATCGTCGGTCGCGAACCGCGGCGCCATGCCCTGGCTTCCGGCCAGTTTTCCTGCCATAAGCGCCTGGGCATATTTCGTCATATCGACAATAGTGGAACGTACGCCGGCCGCAGGCGAGAAGGCGTTTAAGATCCACGGCGCTTCGCGTAAACCTGACGCTGACCAGCCCGGCATAAATGCCGCGTCAGGCGGCGTCGTCTCTTGCGCCACAAGCGAACGGGTCATCCCGGCCGGTGCAAAAACGCGCTGTTCCAGCAACGCCGCGAATGTACGGTGAGAGGCGCGTTCCAGCGCTAGCCCCAGCAGGGCAAACCCGGAATTGGAGTAATCAAATATTTTGACCTTCGGTATCCGCGCCCGGTTAATCATTTCCGCCAGCTCCTGGCGTTCGTAGCTCCACGGGTTTTCTCGTCTCACAATGGCGGTAAGCATGGCGATTTTCTGCGTGAGCGATGAGGCGAACGGAGGCAGGCCCGAACGATGCGAGACGAGCTCCTCAAGGCTAATATTCCGCGCCGGACCGACGAGCTCTGGCACCAGATCGCCGACCTGCGTCGTGGCTGTGACTTCGCCGCGCCGGATGGCATCAATCAGCAGGCTGGCGGTCAGGGTTTTGCTGAGGCTGCCAATCTCAAACTGCCTGGCATAATCATTGCCCCAGATACCATAGCGCACGCCGCCTGGCGTGATGAGCGCTGCGGCGACGTGACCGTGCGCGCCTTTGAGCAGCGGCGTTAAAAAGGCAACCAGCGCTTTGTCCCCGGATACCTGGGTGGTCAAGGGTCTGAAGCCGGGTTGCAAATAAATGCCTGCCGCCATCACCGCGACAAAAGCCAGGCCTGAGCACAGGATTTGCCAGTCACTGCAGTATCTGCGGTATCGATAACCGATCATGCTTTCTCCTTAAAATGAGTACAACCGCAATGAATACAAGGTGTACTGGACCCTGAATAGCGTGGAGCAACTGACGCGCCCGTCCCGGCAAATCCTGACATCTCGGCTGACATCGCCGGCGCGCGCCGCAGCGCCCCGGAGAGTAACCCCCCGCGCAGCATACTTCTGTTCATGACTTGCCTCTCCTGGCAATCTGGTCGGTGAAAGAGCGCGCAGATTATCCTGGTGTTTATCGTTTTACAATAAACTTTTATCGTTTTATATTTAATTAAAAAGCGGGGAGAGCCAGAGCGCGAAGCGCGAGTCGCGCGCGAAAAACAGAAGCGTGGGTTGATCGCGCGGCGTTAATGGCTCTTTGAGAGTGGCAGAATATCTGTCTGGCGGAGGCGTTATCAGGGGATAATGCGCGCGGCTCTCAGCTGAGCGAACAGGCGGAAAAACATATCGTCGGTGGCCTGCATTTCAGTGAAGCCCGCCCGGCGCAGTTTGCTGCCATCGCCAAACATGTCGTAGTTCCAGCCAAAGACGAAATCAGCAAATTTACCGTCGCTGAGCCTTAAGATGTCCGCTTCCACCAGACTCTGCCCGGCCAGTTCGCGCCAGTGCGCGCGGTAATCCACAAACAGCTGGTGAAATGACAGTCTGACCGGCGGGGCGGATGCCAGTTCAAACCAGCTCGCGATGCGCGGCCACAGCTCGCACCAGCGCCAGATGTCGCCGTTATTGACGTTGAACGCTTGGTTTTGCGCCGTTGGCGAGGTCGCGGCCCAGAGCGTGGCATCAGCCAGCAACCCGGCGTCCGTGTGATCGACAATGCTGTGCCAGGTTTTTTCCGAACCGGGGAAACGCAGCGGTAGATCCTGCGCTTTACATAGCGAAGCATAGATCGCGATGCTGAGTGCGAGATTCATGGCGTTGCCGGGCACCGTGCTGCCGACCACGCCCGGCCTGATCGCGTTCCAGCGCCACGTTTTTCCGCGCTGGAAATGGCTGAGCCAGGTGAGCTGAGCGGCGTTAAATTCGGCCCCGGGTACGCCGGGATCGCTTTCACGCGCCGGGGTTTTGAACGGACCAAGATGCGCGCCGTACACTTTGTATCCCTGCATCAGGCTTACCGTCCGTAGCGGTGCGGTTTGCTCGATGTTGCTGACCAGGTTGCGCAGCATGGTGACGTTCGGTTCAACCATTTCCGCCCAGTTCCCGGCGTTGGCCCATGCGCTGTAAAAAATGTGGGTGACGCCGTTGAGCGAATGCAGTTTTTGCGCGCTGTGCTGCGCATCCAGTAAATCGACGTGAATGAAGGGAATGTTTTCCGGGTGGGACGATGCATGGCGGCTGAGGCCGATAACCTCCCAGCGATTGCGTAACAGCGTTTTCACCAGTTCTCTGCCAATAATGCCGCTGGCGCCGGCGACCAGGGCGATTTTGGGTTGCGGTATCTTATTCACGTTGCTTCTCCAGGGTGGGTGACAGAGGCAGTGTGGTATATTATTTTTTTCACGCATATCCCGTAAAACTGATGGTACTTATAAGCAGAATCATTAAATGAATAATAAGCTCAACGCCATTGCCACCTTCCTGCGCGTGGTAGAAGCGGGATCCTTTTCAGCGGCAGCCCGCCAGTGCGGGATGAAACAATCCGCCGTCAGTCAGCAGATCGCGGCGCTTGAGGAGGAGCTTGGGGTGGTGTTGCTGCACCGAACCACGCGTGCGATGGCGCTGACCGAGCAGGGAGAAATTTACCGGTGCGATATGCAGCTTTTGCTGGAAGCGATGCATGAAGCGGAAAGACGCTTACAGCCAACCGATCGCCAGTGGCAAGGCCGGGTGCACGTGCAGCTGCCGAGCGGCCTGGGGCAGCTCTTTTTGCCGCATCTGCTGGCGCTGCAGAAAATGCACCCCGAGCTGCGTCTGACGCTTTCTCTTGATGACCGCATTGCCGATCTGGTTGCTGAAGGAGTGGATGTCGCGCTGCGGTTGAGCAGTGAACCGCCGCCGGGGAGTGCGGCGCGCGTGCTGGCGCGTATTGAAACCGCGCTCTTTGCCGCCCCCGGTTTTAAAACGGTGCATGCCGTCAGCGAGCTGGCCGCCCACCCGCACGTGCGGTTCAGCGGCATCGCGCAGGACGCGCCGCTGCGGCTGGTCTCGGGTGATAAAACGGTTGATATGAAAGTCAATACCGTGTTTCGGGCTAACACCAGCGAAGCGCTGCTGCAGGCGTTAGAGTCCGGCATCGGTATCGGCGGCATGCAGTTACCCCTTGCGGCCCACGCTTTGCAGTCCGGCAGGCTGGTACCGGTATTACCCGCCTGGCGATTACCCGATCGCGTTCTCTATGCGGTCTATCCTGACGCCCGCTTTATCCCACCGCGGGTAAGAAGTATTATCGACGTGATTGAACAATTGCTGCCTGAGATGACGGAGAGTGTCTGACGGTTGGTTTTTCTCCTGCCTCTACCGCGCGTAAAGTGACGAGCGTTGCTGCTGACAAAGGCGTCTTGATTATGAACCGCTATGAAAAAGAGTATCGGCAGTTGCTGGCAAATGGCGCTATCGCCTGGGCTGGCGAAGGTTATTTCCGGGCCAAAGAACAGCAGGAGCGCGTTTTTAGCTGGCTTCATTTACAGCACTATTTCCCCCAACCCGGCGCGCCTGTCCTTGAACTGGGGTGCGGGAATGGCGCGATGGCCGCGCAGTATTTTGCGGAACGAGGCTATTCGGTGTGGGGGATAGATTGGTCCGAAACCGCGATCCGATGGGCACAAAATCGTTTTCAGCAAGCGGGTCTCCCGGCAAATTTTTTTGTCGGAGATGTCTGCCATATTCATCAGTGTCAGGATGCGACGTTTGAGCTCATTGTTGATGGCAGCTGTGTGCATTGCCTGATTGACGATGCCCGCCACCTCTGCTTTGCCGAAGTCAGAAGATTACTGAAACCCGGAGGACGACTGGTGATCGGCTCCATGTGCGGAACCCCGCGTCATGCCGAGGATATTCTCGCGTACGATCCTATCCGCCATCATTTACTTAAAGAGGGCAAACCCTGGCGTACGTTGCGACCGCTCCAGGCCCTGCTGGACGAGATTCGTGCGGAGCAATTTACGGTTCTTGAGGTGAATATTAATGAGAACGCATGGTGGGATCATGCCACCGTGGTATGTAGAGTCGATTAACCTTCACGCCTCCCGTCCGCTCGGGCCTGGAGCGGACGGGGAGCTTATGGGTAAACGTGAACGTTCTGCCGCCGGCGACGGTGCCAGGCCCCTGATTCAGGCGCTCAGCACCGACGGGGTTAATGCAGTGCCTTCGCTATCGCGCTAAACATCAGCGAGGCTTCCAGCGGTTGGGCGCTGAAGGCGGGCTCAGCCTGCGGCCAGGTCGACCACTGGACGATGACCAGATTTTCCGCCTGATTAACCATTATCATCTGACCAAAAATGCCCAGCGCCCACAGCGAATGTTGAAGGGATGCTTGCGGCGCAGGTTCAACGTTGGTCGCATTGGCCGGCACTTCATTGTTCCACCACTGGTAGCCGTAAATACCGTGTGGATGCGCCGCGGACACCGAGCCTGCCGCCCGAGTCCAGCGTGATGACTTGGCAACCCAGTTTTCCGGCAAGATCTGCTCGCCGTTCGGCAGCACGCCGTTATGCAGAATGAACTCACCGAAGCGCCCCCAATCCTCTAACGTGGCGTTAAAGCCGTGCGCGCCCACATCGTGCTCACCTTTTGTGTAGGCATGCCACACGCCGTCGCTCGCCATACCGTAGGGTTGCCAGATACTTTTTTCCAGATATGCCGCCAGCGTCATGCCGGTGGCGCGTTCCAGCACATCCCCCAGCAGCCATGCGCCGCCGGAGGAGTAAGACCAGTTCTCGCCGGCAGGATGCGCGCGGCGCAGGCCGGACACCAACTGACGTACGCAGTCATAGGCGCCGGGTCTGGCTTCACACTCGGTAAGCCGGGCGAAGTCCGATTGCGGATTAGTGTAGTCCTCATTCCACGCCACCCCGGAGGTGTGGCTAATCAGCTGCTTCAGGGTCACACCGTCCCAGGCGGTGCCTTTCAGGTCGGGTTCATACTGGGTGATGAGATCGTCGAGCGAGTGAATTTTGCCCTGTTTAATCGCCACGCCCACCAGGGTGGCAACCACGGATTTGCCCACCGAGCGCGATGTCCAGAGAGTGGTGTCGGTATTGCCTTCTGCCAGATATTTCCAGGCCACTTTGCCATTTTTCAGCACCAGCATGCCGCTGACGTTCTGGCGCCGCAGGTAATCCTGCAGATTCCAGGTTTGGCCGTTCACCCGATAGCTTGCGTCGGTTAAGCGTTTCGCCGCGGCCTGCAACGGCACGGCATTACCGTGATGAAACACATCGCCAGCGTAATTGCGGTAGTCGTTACGAAAGCCGATTACCCGGTCGGTCTGGCTCCAGGTGAGCATGTTGTGGGGATCCGGAAGCTGCGCATCAAAGGGGGCGGGACAGACGCTGAGTTCGGTGCCGGTACAGGCGGCCTGCGCGGCGGGCGCCAGCAGGACGCTGCAGAGACTGATAACAACGCCAGACAGCAGGCCAGGGTTAAACACTTTGCTTTTCATATTTTTACTCGTTCAGCTCAGGAAGGTGTTCAGCTTAAAAAAACGCGGCCTATAATAAAAAACGCATCATGGGGGAAAATCCCCCACAACAACTGAATGGAGGGCCGTATGCCGAGCCTGATATATTCTTTTGCCCAGCTGGAGGCCTTCACCGCCGTGGTTGAGTGCAAAAGCCTGGCGAAAGCGGCGCGCCAGCTGGGCAAGGACCGGACGACGCTGCGCGATTTAATTGAGTTCCTCGAAGATGGTCTGGGGTATGCGCTGTTCCTGCGCGAAGGGCGAAGCCTGCGCCTGACGCCGGAAGGTGAGCAGCTGCAGCGGCAGGCGCACCTGCTGATGCGCCAGGTGAAAGCGTTTGAAGCGTTTGCCAGGGCGGTGCCGAACAGCGCCACGCAGGACATGACCCTGGTCTACGATCCCTTTACCCCCAGAACGCTGCTGCAGGGGTTGATTAGCGCTATGGCCCAGCGCAACGTTCGTCTGAGTCTGATAAACGCGTCGCGCGACGAGGCGGAAAAGCTGCTGGCGAGCGGGCAGGCCGACCTGGGGATCTGCCAGGCGCGCCATCGTAGCGTGGGAGACGCTATGGAGTGGCGCGCCTTAGGGGCAATCGAGATGGATTTTTACGCCGCCGAAGCGCTTTTTCCCGGCGCTAAACAACCGCTTTCCCTGCTGGAACTTTCGCTGGCGCCGCAGGTGATTATGCACCCGGATACTGACGAGCCCGTGGCCCGCCGTCTGCAAATTTCAGGACATACCATCTTCACCAACGACCTGGAGATGCTGCGCGGCCTGCTTGAACAGGGCTGCGGCTGGGGATTCTTGCCGACGCACATGAATGCGGCGCGCTGGAAAAACGTCACAACCTTGCGCACCGAAGTCGGCAATCAGGGGATCGGCCAAACGATGGTCACTATCTGGAAGCCAGGCAACGACAGGCGGGCGCTGGTAGCTGACACGCTGGACTTGTTGCCGGCATTGTGGTGAAAGCCGGGCCTCGCTGCTGGCATTTCGGCGACAGGGCGAGGCGTAAATCGATAAATACGCTACCTTGCAGAGCTATTGAGCAGACGAAAATTTTGCCGCGATCGCTTCAGCCGTGGGCTGTATGCCGCCCAGACTCCACTGTTCCGGCTCATGCTCATCAATGCGAACCCAGACTGAACGGCGGAACTCGGGATCGCCTTTCCCTTCAATTTCGACAATCAGATCGGTCATGCGGCGTAAAAGCTCTTTTTTTTGCTCCGGGTTCATTATTCCTTTAATGGTTTGTACATTGACGAAGGGCATTGTATTCTCCTTGATAATCTAGGTCTAAAATTCATACTCAGATTAAAGAGCGAAAGCGGACATGTCAAAAAATAATTCAGTTGCCTACCTATTACCGGAGCTTTGCGGGCTTTCTGCGGCAGCGGAAATCCTGGGAGATCGGTGGGTTTTGTTGATTTTAAGAGAGGCTTTCTACGGCGTGACGCGCTTTGAAACGATCCGCTCGCATACAAAAATGCCTAAGCAGACGCTGGCAAACCGGTTAAAGAAAATGACGGAACTGGGTTTACTGAGCAAAACGCCTTATCAGGAAGAAGGCGTGCGCGAACGTTATGAGTATATCCTTACGCCAAAAAGCCGCAGCCTGGCGCCGATCCTGTTTTCCCTGATGGCGTGGGGGCATAAAAATATCCTGCATGATGAACCGCATATTGCGCTGGTGGATAAAGAGAGCGGGGACGTCGTCCACAATGCATTTGTGACGACGAAAGGCACCGTTGTTGAACCTCGGAACATCCAGATAGTGGCTCTGAACCTTAACCAGCCCTAGCGCGGGCGACAAAAACCGCAACCCCGTTTTCTGCTTTCTGACGGCAAACGTTGTCTGCTTGAGCGGGGAGGCGTAATATACGAAACATATATAAATTGTTACGGTACGTATAAATGGGCATTGTAAAAATTTCCGACCTGCTGCACGACGATATTCGTGACGCCAGCAAGGCGATGTCGCGTTCGGTCAACGCGCAGGCGGAGTACTGGATCCGTCTGGGTATGATGAGCGAGCTCTATCCCGAACTTAACCATCAGCAAATTAAGCTGATGATGCTCAAGTCCGGCTCTGACCGCTTGCTGGAGGTGATCAATGCTATCAATTCCCATTAAGACCGCGGACGAGCTGGCCAGACAGCGCCGCGCAGGTGAGCTGCTGGCCTCGGTTTTCGACATGCTGGATACCTTTATTCAGCCCGGTATCTCCACCATGGCCATCAACAACCGGGTAGAGGATTTTATCGTCAACGATCTGCATTCGCGCCCGGCCAGCAAAGGGCAGTATGATTTCCCCTACGTGCTGAATACGTCGATCAACGAAGTGGTTTGTCACGGTATGCCAAAGGAGAGCGAGCATCTGAAATCCGGCATGATCGTGAATGTGGATATTACGCTGGAAAAAGAGGGGCTGATTGCCGATTCCAGCAAAATGTATCTGATTGGCGAGGTTTCACCGCTGGCCCGTCGGCTGGTGCAGAAAACCTACGAAGCGATGTGGAAAGGGATCAAGGTCGTCAGGCCGGGCGCGACGCTGGGCGATATCGGCCATGCGATCCAGACTTATGTCGAAGGTAACGGCTACAGCGTGGTCAGGGAGTACTGCGGCCACGGCGTCGGCAGAGAGATGCACGAAGATCCCCAGGTGCTGCATTACGGCATACCGGGAACCGGCGCCGTGCTCAAGGAGGGGATGGTGTTTACCATTGAACCTATGGTGAATCAGGGCGATAGCCGGATAAAAACCAAAAAAGATGGCTGGACGGTGGTCACCCGCGATAAAAAACTGTCCGCGCAGTGGGAGCACACCATCGCCGTCACCGCGGATGGATTCGAGGTCCTGACCCTGCGTAAAGAGGAAGCGATCCCGGAGTAGCCCAAACAACAGGTTTCACGCCCGGGCAGTGAAACCTGTCAGACAGCGACTACGCGGGCATCTCTTTGCGCCCCACATAACGCTCTTTCCATAATGCGCCCGCCACCCCGATATCGAGGAATGGCGAAGGCGGCATAACGTTCGCCTGGCCGAGCGACTGCATCGCGGCGATCAGCGGGTTGTCCTGGCCCATCGCCAGATCGGCAAGCAGCGTCCCGGCGATAGTCTGTTTGGATACGCCAGCGCCGTTACAGCCCCCGGCGGTCCAGATCTGCGGCGCAAAACGCCCCCAGACCGGCGCGCCGTTGCGGGTGACGCTGATGGTCCCGGACCAGGTTCGCTCCAGCGGCACATCCTGCAGCTGCGGATAGGCCGTATGGAACAGCGCCAGATGCTGGCGCGCGGCGCTGGCGGTCTGTCCGGCGGTAATCACTCCCCGCAATGCCGGATCGACATGCTGGCGGACCAGAAAACGATGATCGTGGGTATAGCGTAGCGTGGCGCCGGCGATCGCGTTGACCGGCGTTAATCCCCAGCTTTCCATTGCCGGCAGACGCTGGCGCTGTTCAGGGGTGAGCGGGGCGGTAATGCTGGCGTAGGTCGCCATTGACGCCTGGCGGCTCACGGTGGGCGAGAGTTCGCGGGAGAGCGCGTTGGTCGCCAGCATCGCCTGGTCGGCGCGGATCGTGCCCTGCAGCGTCGTCACCCTGACGCCGCCGTTTTCCTGGCGCATAGCCAGCGCCGGGGTTTGATGGTAAACCGTGACGTTTTCCGGCAGATGACGCGCGAGGCCCGCAATCAGTTTCGCCGGGTTCACCAGAATACAGCCGGGGGTGTAAATTCCTTTGCTGTAAAGGCGGGTTCCCAGCTTCTGGTACAGCGCTTCGCCGTCCAGCAGGCTGTAAGGCTCCTGCATCAGCTGCAGGTTATCCACATACTCCTGCATAATGGCTTCGCTGGACGGATCTATCTGGCAGTGGTATTTCCCGACGTTTTCCCATTCGCAGGCAATCTGGTGCTCGGTCACCGTTTCATCGAGCAGGCGGATCCCCTCCTGGAGCAGGGCGCGGTAATCCTGCGCTTTTTTCAGCTCGGCGGTAGAGCTGCCGATATTGTGCGGCAGGCCGATGATAAAGCCAGAATTTCGCGCCGAGGAGCTGGTCGCGGCGCATTCGGCGTCGATGAGCACGATGTTCAGCTGCGGATTGAGGCTGGACAGCCTGCGGGCAAAGCTTACGCCGGCATAGCCGGAGCCGATAATCACCCAGTCAGCTTTAATGTCGCCGCTCAGCGAGGGCTGTCGATAAAGATCTTCTTCATTAAGCGGCCATCCCACCTGATTTTGATTGAAAGGCACTGATGCAAATCTCACGGTTAATCTCCCTGTGGAAAAAACACCTGCAGGGCAGGTGTGAATGGGGTTGCCGCTCTCCGCGTTTTTGGTCTGGAGTGTGAGTCGGCAAGCGCGAGGGCAGCGTCTGAAGAATCACCACGCTGAATGATAATCACCTGGACAACAATTCAGCAGAATAACAAGGAACAGGCAAAATAACACCTCTTGCTGTAGGGGTATGCGGTTTTCTCTGGCCTGCGATATCACCCTGACGGTTCACTACGGCAGCGAGTCGGGTACCTGGTTATTCCTTTCCTCTAACCCTGCAAGATACCGCATAAGATATTGCTGTGGATCATGATCGCATGACCAACATCCCTATAAGGTTATTTCTTCCGCAGAGGGAATTTTGACCAACTGGTAAAATATAGCCTCTCCGCGCTCCTCTCTATAAAGAAATCCTGCCCTTTCATAGGATTTTTCAGCTTTTAAACTTCGCTTCCTACAATATGTATTAGGAATTTTCTTACGGATGAGTCCTAATATTCCACAAGCGCATCGATCTTTTGCAATTGTATGAAATACATGGTTTTTTTAATTGCGTGATGCTGTCGATGAAATTTTTTTAAGTTGTGAATATATTTTTTTAAATTATTGGTAATATTTTTACATACATTGTCGTATTAAACTGCTTTTGCGAGATTTTATCCTGCAAATTATTTTTTAATGAAATTATTAGCTCGTAATTACCCATTTGGTAGATGCATATGTTCAATTGTAAGCTTTTTCAAGTTAGTATGATTTCGCTGTCAGGAATACACATAACTCAAGAGGATATAGCGGTATTTTGTCAGCATAAATATGCGTTATTATCTTCTGATGTTATTTCCAGGATGGTTATCCAGTAACTTTTAATATAACGGAATGTATTATGAAAATTAGCAAAATTGCATCTGCTGTTGTTCTCACTATGGGTGTCGCCTCTTTCGCAGCTCAGGCCGATCAGGGAAGCGGCAAGGTGACTTTCTGGGGTTCCATTATTGATGCACCATGCTCAATCAAAAATGGTTACGGCGATCAGCGTATTGAACTGGGTCAGATTTCCAATACTCATTTAGATAACGGCGGTATTTCCACTCCTCGTCCGTTCGACATCGAGCTGGAAAACTGCTCCTTCGAGAAGGATTCAAACGGCGACCCGATGTATAACACCGTTAAAGTGACCTTTGCTGGCGGTAATGTCCCAGGAGATATGACCATGTTGGCTATTTCCGGTCAGGCCGCTGGCGCCGGCGTGCGTATTGAAGATGGTTCTGGTCAACCCGTGACTTTATTGGTACCTACTAGCGGTCGCGGCCTGGGCATTGGCGACAATACCCTAAACTTCAGCGCTTACCTCGAAAAAATCTCTACCGTAACCAACGTCACTCCGGGTGATTTTGAAGCAGTGACCAACTTTACCCTGGCTTATGAATAAGGTGAGTCCTGTTCTCATGTAGCTTTATTCGGGCTGCATTTGCAGCCCGATATTCAGGAGCACAGTCATGGTAAATATATCGCGTTCTCTGATGTTGAGTTTGTTATTAGGCATATCACCGCTGTCTCAGGCATCCGACCAGGGGCGGGGCCTGGTTACAATGAATGGTCAAATTCAGGAGTCGGCCTGTTCTATTCATACCGACGATATCTGGCAGGAGATTCCATTCGGCGTGATCTCGTATAGCGATCTTAATCAGGAAGGCAAAGCGGTCATCAAACCTTTTGCGGTTCGGCTGGTGAATTGCTCACTGGAACGGAGTCGCGGCGGTTTATGGCAAAGCGTGAATATTACCTTTAGTGGCGAAACGGAGATATTCCGCCCGGATATTTTTAAAGTCAATGGCGAGGCGCAGGGGCTTGGACTGCGTATCCACAATCAGGCTGGCGATGTGGCGCGTGATGGAATACCGATGCCTGCCGTCATGATCCAAAATGAAAATAATGAATTACGTTATTTATTATCGTTAGTGCGCGGTGGAAAAACGTTGTCAGAAGGCGACTGGTACGGAATTATTCGTTTCATGGTGACCTATCAGTAGCGGGAAATATGAATGATAAAAACAGATGAGCCTCTCATCTAAATTATTTCCGGGATTGACGCTTCCCGCCGGTGAATTCTACCAGGCAATAAACGGATTTTAAAAAATGAAAAAAAGCAGACCACCAGCTTTTTACCTGCGACGTCTGGGTATTTACATTGCTATTGCCATTTTGGGTTCTACATCACCGGTAGTGGCGGTAGAATTTAATATTGATATTCTGGACTCGGAAGACCGGGAAAATATCGACTTATCGCGCTTTTCCCGGGCCGGCTATATTATGCCCGGAACCTATACGCTCAGCATGCGTTTAAATGAGCACGGTATTTCTGACCAGGAAATTTCTTTTATTGAAAGAACCCGTGACGATGGGGTGGTTGTAGAAACCTGTCTGACGCCTGCGCAGGTCGAACTTCTCGGTCTGCGGGATGACGCGCTCAACATGATTCAATGGCTCGACGAGGGGCGTTGCGCTGATTTTTCCGCTCTTGAAGGCGTCGTCCTGCGCGGCGATCTGTCAGAATCTTCCCTGCAAATTGCGGTCCCCCAGGCCTGGCTGGAATATCAGGATGCTTCGTGGCTGCCTGTTTCCCGCTGGGAAGAGGGCATCCCCGGGATGTTGGTTGACTATAACCTGAATACCAACGTCACCTGGCCTCGTCAGGGTAATCAGAGCCAGAGTGCCAGTATCAGCGGTACAACAGGCGTTAACCTGGGTGCCTGGCGCCTGAGGGGGGATTATCAGGGGAGCTATTACAATACGACCGGACGCGCGGATAAAAATTCACGTAATTTTGACTGGAGTCGTTTCTACGCCTATCGCGCGTTACCTGGAATGATGTCGAAACTCACCGTTGGTGAGGATTATCTCTCTTCCGATCTCTTTGACTCCTGGCGCTATACCGGTTTGTCGCTGGCGAGCGATGAAAGCCAGCTGCCGCCTAAACTTCGAGGCTACGCGCCTGAAGTCTCCGGCATTGCCCGTACCAACGCCAAAGTGACGGTCAGCCAACAGGGTCGAGTCATCTATGAAACGACGGTTGCCGCTGGCCCGTTTCGTATTCAGGAACTCAACAGCGCCCTGACCGGACGTCTGGATGTTCGCGTTGAAGAGCAGGATGGCTCCGTGCAGACATTCTCGGTTGAAACGGCTCAGGTTCCTTATCTGACGCGCCCCGGCCAGCTGCGTTATAAAATGACCACCGGTCGTCCGCGCGATTATAACCACAGCACTCAGGGACCATACTTCGCCACAGGTGAGCTCTCGTGGGGGCTTACCAACGCGTGGTCGCTGTACGGAGGTGGCATTTTTTCCCAGGACTACAACAGCCTGGCGGTGGGG
>OJVY01000251.1_pt1 | contig 25639 bp, 25 predicted proteins | sample 1600301 | NCBI WGS metagenome assembly OJVY01 (sample SAMN04436925, study PRJEB24849) | human gut metagenome | biome: human gut; feature: NICU; material: stool | host: Homo sapiens | place: USA: Saint Louis, MO | collected 2012-05-22
GTTCACGTCCGGTTCTGAGAGGGCCTAAGGGGGAGGTTCCCTTGGGCTACTTACTTTAAAATCATGACTAATGATTATCCGACAGCATTAAAATGGTTCCACGCTGTCAAGCTTTACCTAAAAGACAGACTTAAATTAGATATTTCCAATGAGAAGTCTAAAATCGTCAATTTGCGTAAATGTAAGTCGGAATTTTTAGGATTCGCTATTTGCGTGAAACAAAAAGGGAAAAAATGGGTTTGTAATTCACGTATTTCTAACAAAAAAAGGATCAGATTAAAGAAGAGATTAAACAAAGAATCAAAGATATTCAAAAGAGTCCTACAGCACAAAATGCTCTCCTGTTTAATGCTCTCGTGCTCGGTGTTCATAATTATTTCAGGTATGCCACTCATATTAATTTAGATTTGAATAGGATGAACTACGTTCTTTCATTCACTACGTACAACCGATTATCAAATTGTAGTACAAGATGTTACCCCAACAAAGCTTCCCCAACTTACAAAAAGTTTTACTCAACAACGATGAAAACTTATAAAGTAGCTGGAGTCTATTTGTACCCTCTTTGCGACGTATCTACAAAAACAATTTACGGATTTAATACGGAGGATACACCGTTTACTCCGTTTGGTCGTCAAAGATTGGAGCACAAAAGCCTACAGTCTCTTGTGTTCCAAGAATTAAGAAAATTGATGGAATCGAAAATACCGAATAGAACGGTTGAGTATTTAGATAGTAGAATATCTCGTTACTCAATGAAATCAGGCAAGTGTGAGATTACAAAACAATTTTTGCCAGCAAAAGCCGTTCACTGTCATCACTATTTGCCAAAAAGTCTTGGTGGAGACGACAAATTCGATAACTTGAGAGTTATTCATAAGGATATCCATCTTCTGATCCATACAACAAATAAAATGATAATCGATCACTACGTGCATGAACTGAAACTGGTGCCAGAGCAAATAGTAAAAATCAACCTTTATCGAAAGATGTGTAATCTGCAAAACATTCAATAGAAAATAAATAGATGGAACGCCGTATGAGGTGAAAGTCTCACGTACGGTGTGGAGCGGGGGAAAAGATGGAGATTATATCAAATTCTTACCTATCGCTATAAATGTTAACAACAAAGGAAAGTGCGGTGATTTTGAATAAGCTCAAGCAAATTGTGATGTTAGGTCGTCAGTCTGGTTTCTTTCTGATTTTGGCTTGTCAAAGACCAGATGCGAAATATTTAGGAGATGGGATTCGCGATCAATTCAACTTTCGTGTAGCTTTGGGGCGTATGAGTGAGCTCGGGTATTCCATGATGTTTGGCGAAGTTGATAAAAATTTCTTCATGAAACGCATCAAAGGTCGAGGATATGTGGATACAGGAGGGAGTGTGATTAGTGAGTTTTATACGCCACTTGTACCAAAAGGGTATGATTTCTTGAGGGAAATTAGCGATATTGTTGGATTAAGCGTTAATACGGAAAGAGAAAATAATAGTATGTAGCCTAGGAGTATCAATAATTCTAGGCTTTTTTATTGAGGTGATTTATGACATTTTTAGATTTATTCGCCGGGATTGGTGGCTTTCGCTTAGGTATGGAACAAGCGGGTCACCAGTGTATCGGCTTTTGTGAAATTGATGAATTTGCTCGGCGGAGTTATAAGGCAATTCATGATACAAGGAAGGAGGTGGAAATGCATGACATCACAAGTGTATCAGACGAGTTTGTTCAATCCCTCGGACCAGTGGACATCCTTTGCGGCGGATTTCCGTGCCAAGCTTTTTCAATTGCGGGAAAGCGGCAAGGATTTTCCGATACTCGAGGTACTTTATTCTTTGAAATCGCTCGGTTCGCCACTCTTCTCCAACCTAAGTTTCTATTCCTTGAGAACGTCCGGGGATTGCTCAATCACGAAGGAGGGGCTACGTTCGAGACGATCCTCCGAACGCTGGATGGACTGGGGTATGATGTGGAATGGCAAGTGCTTAACTCAAAGGCCTACGTTCCCCAAAGCCGCGAGCGGGTCTTCCTTATCGGACATTCTCGAGACGCATGTACCAAACAAGTATTTCCTATCATTGGATCGTCTCCACCATCTGATCAAAACATCAAAAACCTACTAAATATCAACCCTTCCAATCGAGGAATGGGTGGCCAAGTTTATGGATCAGATGGTGTAGCGCCAACCTTAACCGGTGATGAAGGAATCAAAATAGCCTTACCCACGAATGAGGGAATTTCTGTAGTGGGTATGTTGCCGGGGAATTTTGAACAAGGAAATCGGGTCTATGAGGTAACCGGAACAGCTCCCACCTTGTCAACGAAACAAGGGGGAACGAAGATTATGATTCGGAAAAATAAAACAGAATATCAAGAGGTAAAGCCAGGGGACAGTGTGAACCTGGCTTTTCCTAATTCCACAAGTCGTCGAGGCCGTTTGGGAAAACAAAGTGTGCATACCTTACTAACAGGAGACCAACAAGCAGTCGTCACAGATCAGTACCAGATTCGGAAGTTAACACCTAGAGAATGCTGGCGGCTTCAGGGTTTTCCGGACTGGGCTTTTGACCGAGCTTCTCAAGTCAATTCAGATAGTCAGTTGTATAAGCAGGCCGGAAACTCTGTAACAGTTCCGGTCATTTTTGATATTGCCAGAAGATTAAAGGAGGTAAAAATAGATGATTTATGATGAGTTGTTTGGGAAGTCTATTGGGTGATTGGCAAGATTCAGTCAGATCCGGAATTGGAAGAAGAACTGTACCGGCTCAATTTTGATATTCGCAAAAATGGGGTGAAAGTCCCTGGTGATTCATATGTAATGGACGAGGAAACCGATGCTCGAATTGAACTAAATCAAGTAATCACGGAACTTGAACGGATTGCGGACCTTGCGAAAGAACCGGATATACGTCAGTACTTGTTTGAGATAAAAGCAGAGTTGGAAATTGAGGGCATTAGCGCGGAGTGACAACCAGATAAACCACTGATAGGCGCTGACCGCGGGGGATTTGCGAAGCAGAAATCCTCCGTGGTGCTGTGCCTGTTCATGGACGGCGTTAGCCGGCCATGATGTCTCACCCCCCGTATCTAACAGGGGGGTACAAAAACACAAAAAATGAGCAAGTAATCATTAAGAATTATTGGTGTAGCAAGGATATTAAGTAATTTGCATAGGTGTTAACTCATTAAAAAAAGTTAACACCTTGAATTTGGAGGTGAGAACTTGGCACAACGGAATTTAGATTATCGATTATTAAAAGACCGACGTAATGAATATGGTGTTTCACAAAATAAATTAGCTATCGCTTGTGGGCTTAGTCGGACCTATTTAAATCTGATAGAAAACGGTGGCGTAACTGCCTCTACAAAAACCATGAGAAAAATTTTTGACCAACTGGAAAGTTTTAATCCCGATTTACCTTTAACGTTACTGTTTGACTATGTAAGGATTCGTTTTTCCACAACGGATGTGCGGAAGATTATTCAAGAGCTTCTCCATCTGAAATTTGAGTATATGCTTCATGAAGATTACGCCTTTTACTCCTATCAGGAACAATATGTCATGGGAGATATTGTAGTGATGTTGTCTCATGAAGAAGATAAAGGTGTTCTTTTGGAATTAAAGGGTCGTGGTTGCCGGCAGTTTGAAACTTTTTTACTCGCTCAAAAGCGTAGCTGGTACGACTTTTTCGAAGATTGTCTAAAAACCGGTGGTGTGATGAAACGCTTGGACTTGGCAATCAATGATCGAGTGGGGCTACTGGATATTTCTGATTTAACGAAAAAATGTCAGAAGGAAGAATGTATCTCCTTGTTTCGTACCTTTAAAAGTTATCGTTCCGGGGAACTTTTAAAAGCTGATGAAAAGGATGGCATGGGAAATACCTTATATATCGGCAGTCTCAAGAGTGAGGTTTATTTCTGCTTGTACGAAAAAGATTACGAGCAATATATCAAGTTAGGGATTCCATTAGACCAGACTGAGACGAAAAATCGTTTTGAGATTCGACTGAAAAATGACCGTGCTTATCATGCGATTCAAGATTTGTTAAAAGGTCGTAGCATTGAGAGCACCACGTTTTCTATTATCAATCGTTACTTGCGATTTGCGGATAAGGTGGAAGGCAAACGGCGAACCAACTGGCCCTTGAATGAACAATGGGGTCGCTTTATTGGACGGAATCGGAAGGAAATTCAATTAACTTCTGAACCGAAACCTTATACCATTGAACGAACCTTGAATTGGCTTGGACGTCAAGTCGCCCCTACGTGGAAGATGGCAAAGGAATTGGATCGGCTGAATCAGACAACGTATATACAGGATATGGTACGGAATGCACGGTTATCAGACCAGCATAAAAAAATTTTGGAACAACAAAGTATGGCAATCGAAAATTTGATTGTATGAAAAGAGGAATTTTGATGGGAATTGTAAAAGATATTTTATTGGTATTTGATGGCAGTATGCTTGGTGTTACTGTGATGTGCTTGATGCATGCAAGTACAGCAGCAGACCGAGTAATGGAAAAGAAAGGAAAGTGACGAGATGAATTTTGGACAAAATTTATATCAATGGTTTTTGACCAATGCTCAATCCTTAGTCTTACTAGCGATTGTAGTCATTGGTTTATTTTTAGGATTTAAGCGGGAGTTTTCTAAATTAATTGGCTTTTTGGTGATTGCCTTGATTGCGGTAGGTTTGGTCTTTAATGCTTCTGGTGTGAAGGATGTCTTACTCAATTTATTTAACCGAATTGTTGGTGCATAAGGGGGAATCACGATGGAGCAGATGCGTGTTTATATTGCGAACCTTGGAAAATACAATGAAGGAGAGTTGGTGGGGGCGTGGTTTACTCCACCTGTCGATTTTGATGAAGTCAAAGAACGAATTGGGTTAAATGATGATTATGAAGAATATGCGATTCATGATTATGAACTACCCTTTGAGATTGATGAGTATACATCAATTGAGGAAATTAATCGATTGTGTGGCTTAGCGGAGGAATTAGAAGGAACGCCAATTGGTGAGGTTGCTTCAGAGATTCAGCACGCTTTCTTTAATTCTTTCGAGGAAATGGTGGAGCATGTGGATGATATTGTGTATTATCCAGATTGTAATGATATGGAAGATTTAGCTTATCAAATGGTAAATGAGGGGTATTTAGGAGATGCTCCAGAAAATTTTGTAAGGTATTTCAATTATTCCTCTTTTGCTCGCGACTTGGAGATTGAGGGAAACTATTTAGTTACTAATCGAGGTATTTTTGAATATCCAATCTAAATATAAGCCATTCAACTTGAATGGCTTATATCTCAATTTATTAGTGGAAGTTTATCAGTGTTAGAAAGCGCCCAAACAATTGCATTACCTGCTAAAGTAACAATTTTAGGATGTTTTTCGAGAAAATCAGAAAATCTTTCTAAAACGTTAGGTTTAAAATCTTTAGTTTCTACGATATTGATAAGCTCTTTGCCAACTTGTTGCTCTTCAGGTGGTAAAGCATCAATATATTCTTTTAATTCATCAAGAGAATTATTCCAATTGTTTGTAACGGTATTATTGTTTCCGAATGTCGCTCCTCTATAGTCACCTGAAGAGTTAAAATTAAAGGTATTTGTCGTCTGAATCGATTGACTATTTTTTTCTGAAGGATGAATTTTCTCTGCCCCCTCTTCTGTTAGTTCGACATCATCAGTCCAAATTATGGGGTACATTTTGGTTTTTGTTATGGATGCACCTCGGATGTAGCCAGATTTTGTTGCGCTTTCCAGTAATGATGCGAATTCTTGTTGAGATAACTCCAATAAGTCTGACGTAACTGTAGTTCCATCATAAATGAAGTTTAAGAGCTGCTTTAACTTCTTTTCTTTGGTTCGATAGTCCAATACTAATCTCTCCTTTTAATTATTATTGGTTGTGTTGTTACTGCCAAAACTCGCACCCTTTTGATCTCCACCATAGATATTGTATGTATTACTGATGGTTGCTCCGGGTGTATTATTTTTTGGATAGGGAGTATCTAATACATCATATCCCTCTGTAGTAACCCTTGCAAATTGAGATAAAAAAAGATGGGGTTTATTGCTAGCATATCGAATAGCAATTCCCTTAACGAGATTTGAATCAATAGCATATTTAATTAAGTCGTAGTAGTCAATTTCTTGAACACGATAATTTGGAGTTCTTAAATCAGCGTCATGGTCATCTAATCGTTTGAGAAATATCTGAAGTTGTTTGTATCGATTCTCACGATTCATTTTAATAGGTTTATCTGCTTCACCAATTTGATTAATAAATGCATATCCTTTATCTGTGATTATTGCTTGGCTAGCATCTATATTTGGACCGCTGTAATAGTGTTCTATTTTTAAATTATAAACTAATTCTTTAGAGATAAGATATCCATAAAAATCTGCGTCTGATTCTGAAATGTCAGCATTTGTTAGTGTGTCAGATTCATTTTGGATTTTCAATAGCAACTCATATAATTTAAGATTAAGCTCTTCTTGTTTCAAACTTATCTACCCCCTAATTAATTTTAATTATAACAGAATATTTAATTTAAAAAACAATATATTTGGAGATGAGTTAATGAAAAAAATAAAAAGCTACACCAGTATCTGGGCAGTTGAAAAAGTCATTTACGCAATCAATGACTTTCATCTGCCTTTTCCTGTAACTTTTAACCAAATGGCTTGGTTTGTTTTATCCTTGCTGTTTGTCATTGTATTTGCCCATGTGCCTCCACTATCTGTGATAGAGGGGGCATTTTTAAAATACTTTGGCATCCCGGTGGCGATTACTTGGTTTATGTCGCAAAAGACTTTTGATGGCAAGAAACCATTGGGATTTTTACGATCCTTTATCAGTTATCATTTACGATTTAAGGTCACTTTTGCAGGAAAAAAAGTTAAAGAACAGAAAAAACGATGGGATGAACCCATTACATTAGTGAGGAGTGTGAACTATGTACCCGATTAAGTATATCGAAAATAATCTTGTTTTTAATCAAGAAGGAGAGTGTTTTGCTTATTATGAGTTAATACCTTATAACTATTCCTTCTTATCTCCTGAACAAAAATATCAAGTGCATGATAATTTCCGCCAATTGATTGCCCAAAATCGAGAAGGTAAGATTCATGCGCTACAAATTGCGACAGAAAGTAGTATTCGTGCCACTCAGGAACGATCTAAAAAGGAAGTTATAGGTAGACTCAAAGAAATAGCATTACAACGGATTGATTTACAGACAGACGCATTAGTATCCATGATTGGCGATAGTCAGATTGATTATCGCTTTTTTATTGGTTTCAAACTGATTGCTACAGATGAAGAAGTGAATTTGAAAAGTCTCAAAAAATCCTTCTTTTCCGGCTTTCAAGAGTTTATCTATGAGGTCAATCATCATTTGATGGGCGATTTTGTTTCATTATCAAATGAAGAAATTCGCCGATATACCAAGCTTGAAAAACTGATGGAAAGTAAATTAGCGCGGAGATTCAAAGTCAGACGAGTGAATCCCAGTGATCTTACTTACTTGATTGAACATATTTATGGCGAAAAAGGTACACCGTTTGAAGAATACGCCTTTCAGTTACCAAAGAAAAAATTGAAATCAGAAACTTTGGTGAAACGCTATGACTTATTACGTCCCAGTCGTTGTTTGATTGAAGAGAAACCTCGTTACTTAAGGATTGAACATGAGAATCATGAGTCTTATGTAACCTATTTGACAATTAATACCATTGTCGGGGAGATGGAGTTTCCTTCCTCAGAGCTTTTCTATTACCAGCAACAACAATTTGCTTTTCCGATTGATACTTCAATGAATGTAGAAATTGTCACCAATAAAAAGGCATTAGCTACCGTTCGCAACAAGAAAAAGGAATTAAAAGATTTAGACAACCACGCTTACCAATCTGACAATGAAACGAATTCCAATGTTTTGGATGCTTTGGATTCCGTTGATGAATTGGAGACCACCTTGGATCAGTCAAAAGAATCCATGTACAAATTGAGCTATGTGGTCCGGGTGAGTGCAGAATCAGTGGATGAACTAAAACGCCGTTGTGATGAAGTGTTCGATTTTTATGATGATACCAATGTGAAACTAGTCCGGCCCTTTGGCGATACGATGGGGCTACATGAAGAATTCCTACCAGCTAGTAAACGGTATATGAATGACTATATCCAGTATGGTGCGACTCGTTTCCCTATAAGTGCATAGGCATGAAATGGGAGAATTATCAAGAACTAAAGATAATTACAACTAGTTATTTCACAGTTGAAATGAAAACCGTCAAGTTGGTTGAAGCAACTGGTCTGATACTCCTACATGCGAATATTCATAACAGTGAATATTCGTGTGAAGCTAGGTAAAGTCGGCAGAACAATACCTAAGTAAGTAATAACTTATATGGTAAAGGATATGCCGGGACGCCACAAACTATCTATGGTGAGAATGTTCCTACGGAACTGACGAACTTGCGAATGTACGGGTCTAAAGGATGACTTTTATCGAAAGATAATTGGGTTGCAAAAGCAACGAATATTACCGAAAAGTAAGAGTCGTATTTATGAAATTCGGGATAAGGAACAATGACCTTATATAATATTCAGGCTCAAAGTAAGCACCTAAGGATAGATGTATGGCTAGAATAACTGGAACGAGGAAAACAGAAAACACTTATTCAACAACTGTTATTGGAGCGTTGGATATAAGACTAATAGTCGAAAATCCTTAATTTCTGCGAGAGTAGGGGCACAGTACCTGTGAAGCGTCTAATCAACGTGGAGGGATAGCCCCAAGACTTGTTCTTTGAAAAGTGAATACAGTTAAATGAAACTCACAAGATCTGGTAAGAGGATGGGACTAATTTTAAAGTTAGGAGAAATAATCCATCAGTGAGTACAGAATTACGATATTATGAATACTATCAAATGCAAGAAACTTTTGATTGGCTCTATGAAAGAAGTAGCAAACAAGCAACAAAAGGTATTGACCTTTATAAAATAATTATGTCAGAGGAAAATATCCTACTAGCATATAGAATTATTAAATCAAATACTGGTTCTAAAACATCTGGGATAGATAATCAAACAATCAGTGATTTCAAATTTCAAAACAAACAAAAGTTTGTAAATGATATTCGAAAAACAATTGAAAATTATCAGCCGCAGCCAGTTAGACGAGTCAACATTCCAAAAAGTAATGGGAAAACTCGTCCTCTAGGCATTCCCACTATGAAAGACCGCTTGATACAACAAATGTTTAAACAAGTGTTAGAACCCATATGTGAAGCAAAATTTTTCAAACATTCCTATGGGTTCCGACCTAATCGCTCTACAGAACATGCAATAGCAAGATGTAATTTTATTGCACATAAATGCAAATGTCATCATGTGGTAGATGTCGACATTAAGGGATTCTTTGATAACGTCCATCATGGAAAGTTAATCAAACAGCTTTATACCATCGGTATAAAAGATCGACGCGTATTAGCAATAATCTCTAAAATGTTAAAAGTGACAGTAGCAGGACAAGGCACTTCCACTTCTGGCGTCCCACAAGGTGGCGTGTTATCTACATTATTATCGAATGTTGTTCTAAATGACTTAGATTGGTGGATTGCCAATCAATGGGAAACATTTCAAACAAAAAGAAAATATAGCAGTGTAGATAATATGCACCATGCTTTGGTAAAGTCGAAATTAAAGAAAATGCACATCGTACGTTATTGTGATGATTTTAAAATCTTTACAACAAATCATAAACATGCAGTAAAAATCTATCATGCGGTCAAGGGATATATTAAACAACGGTTGAACCTAGATATTTCACCAGACAAATCAAAAATTACAAATCTTAGAAGAAATTATTCAGAATTTCTAGGATTCGAGCTAAAGGTCATAAAACAAAAGAAACAACAATATGTTACTGTTTCGAGAGTCTCAAAGAAATCAAAAAGTAGAATTAAGAAGGAAATCAGAGAAAAGATAAAAGCAATTCAGAAATCTCCTACTAGAAAAACTGTTAACCAATACAACCAGTATGTACGAGGTATTCAGAATTATTATCAAAAAGCCACCTTGATTAACCATGACTTTTCTTCTATCTACTATTCCTGCTTACCAGCACTATATAATCGTTTAAAACCATTCGGAAAATATGAAATCCCTAGAAGCCCACCCATTACGTATAAAAAGTTTTATCCTCTCACAAAAAGAACGTTTTGTGTTAGGAAGAATTATTTATTTCCATTAGATAGCGTGAAATGGAAAAGGTTAGAATTTTTCAAACCTCACATCAACAACTATACGCAAGATGGACGATTGGCTAAACTGAGGAAATTAAAACCTTCGGTTTATTCTGAATTGGTTACCCTTAGTACGATGGAAACAGATGAAAGTCTTGAATACTTAGACAATCGACTGTCAAGATATTCTATGCAAAATGGAAAATGTTCCGTTACAGGGATTTTTCTAAGAACGCAAGATGTTCATTGTCATCATATTATTCCTCGTAAATTTGGGGGTACAGATGAGTTTGATAACCTAGTTATTATCCATAAATGGGTACACAGACTCATCCATGCCAAAACAAAAGAAACGATTAAAGAGTATCTACAACTTCTTCAACTAACAAATAAGCAAATGAAGAAGTTAAACAAATATCGTTTAGAATGTAATTTAACTGAATTTCACTAAAGAAATACGAACAAGTTGGAACGCCGTATGCGATGAAAGTTGCACGTACGGTGTGGAGCGGGGGAAAACCTAGAGATAACTTCAAAGGGTTACCTATCGCTATTTACGTCTGACTTTTTGGCGGGACTTGGTTTTGGGGCTACTCAGATGCTAGGAGAATTAGAAGGCATTTACTTTGGCTACAATGTAGATACGGGTCGTAATGTTTATCTCAAGCCGGCTTTGGCTTCACAAGGAGTCAAGGGTTCAGTTACCAATGCACTTGCCGCAGCTTTCCTTGGTTCACTAGGTGGTGGGAAATCCTTTAGTAACAATCTCTTAGTCTATTATGCTGTCCTTTTTGGTGGTCAAGCTGTGATTGTCGATCCAAAAGGTGAGCGAGGTGGCTGGAAAGAAACCTTGCCAGAAATTGCGGAGGAGATTAATATTCTCAACTTAACTAGTAAGCCAGAAAATCAAGGCTTACTTGATCCATATGTCATCATGAAGAAAAAGAAGGACTCGGAAAGTCTAGCGATTGATATTCTGACCTTTTTAACAGGAATTTCTAGTCGAGATGGAGAGAAGTTTCCTGTTTTGCGCAAAGCCATTCGGACTGTTACCCAAAGTGATCAGCGAGGGTTGTTACAAGTAATCGTTGAATTGCGTAAAGAGGGCTCGCCAGTCGCGGAAAACATCGCCAATCATATTGAATCCTTTACTGATTATGATTTTGCCCATTTGCTTTTCTCAGACGGTTCGATTACCCAGTCGATTAGTTTAGATAAACAATTAAATATCATTCAAGTGGCGGATCTGGTTTTACCAGATGCAGAAACGACTTTTGAAGAATACACCACCATGGAATTGCTTAGTGTTTCCATGCTAATTGTCATTTCGACTTTTGCCTTGGACTTTATCCATAGTAATCGAGAAATCTTCAAGATTGTGGACCTGGATGAGGCGTGGAGTTTTCTTCAAGTAGCGCAAGGAAAGACTTTATCGAATAAATTAGTGCGTGCTGGTCGGGCCATGAATGCCGGTGTTTATTTTGTCACGCAAAACAGTGACGATTTACTGGATGAACGCTTGAAGAATAATATCGGGTTGAAGTTTGCGTTTCGCAGTACCGATATTCATGAAATCAAGAAGACTTTGGAATTCTTTGGCTTAGATCAAGAAGATGAAAGCAATCAAAAACGCTTGCGAGATTTGGAAAATGGGCAATGCTTGATGCAAGATTTGTATGGTCGAGTAGGTGTTGTACAAGTTCACCCTGTATTTGAAGAACTCTTCCATGCCTTTGATACCCGTCCACCTGTTCAAGAGAGAATGGAGTGAGGAGATGAAAAAGAAACTTTTTCGGATTGTGGGAGTCGTTTTTATTAGCATCATCACTCTGACAGTTCTATTGAGTTTAGTCGGTACGGTAGCTGAGGCAACAGGTCTGGTAGATGATACAGTTGAATCAGGAAATCTCTATTCCCAATATTCTCTTGGTAACTATCAGTTGGATTTCTTTGTAGATAGCTCCTGGGATTGGTTGCCTTGGAATTGGGGGGATGGCTTAGGGAAGAGTGTGATGTATGGTCTTTATGCCATTACCAATTTTATTTGGACGGTTAGTCTCTACTTATCAAATGCCACGGGCTATGTGGTTCAAGAGGCTTACAAGTTAGATTTTATTTCAGATACGGCTGAAAGTATTGGGAAAAATATCCAAACCTTGGCAGGCATTACCGAAAATGGACTACAGACTTCAGGCTTCTACTTTGGGTTTCTATTATTGATGATTTTAGCTCTAGGAGTTTATATGGTGTATACAGGCCTACTCAAACGAGAAACTACAAAGGCAGTCAGAGCCGTGATTAATTTTGTGATGATTTTTCTACTTTCGGGTTCTTTTATTGCGTATGCGCCTACCTATATCACAAAAATCAATGATTTTAGCTCAGACGTTAGTGAAGCGGCTCTTAGCCTTGGGACCGAGATTGTTGTACCGAATTCGGAAAGCCAAGGAAAAGATAGTGTGGATTTGATTCGGGATAGTTTGTTTTCGATTCAAGTCCAACAACCTTGGTTACTCTTGCAATTTGATGATTCAAACATAGAAGAAATTGGCGAAGATCGGATCAATAAGATTCTATCCGTGAGTCCGGATGAAAATAAAGGCAAAGATCGGGAAGAAGCGGTCAAAGCCGAGATTGAAGACAATGATAATGCGAATCTAAGTATTACCAAGACCATGAACCGCTTAGGGACCGTGGTCTTTTTGGTGTTGTTCAATATTGGCATATCCTTTTTTGTCTTTCTTCTGACTGGGATTATGTTGTTCTCGCAAATTCTCTTCATTATCTTTGCGATGTTTCTTCCTATCAGTTTCTTATTGTCCATGTTGCCGACTTATGAAAGTTTAGGAAAGAAGGTGATTATTCGCTTGTTTAATACGATTATGATGCGAGCGGGAGTGACCTTGGTGATTACAACTGCTTTTAGTATTTCTACCATGTTTTTCAATATTTCGGCTACCTATCCCTTCTTTATGGTAGCTTTTCTACAAATTGTGACTTTTGCCGGTATCTATTTCAAATTGGGGGACATCATGAGTATGTTCAATCTCCAAAGTAATGATAGCCAGTCAATGGGAAGACGGGTTATGCGAAAACCGCAAATGTTGATGAACCGTAAATTGCGGCAACTCAGTCGAAATGTGGGACGAACTTTGGCTTTTGGTGGTGGTGCAGCAGTCGGAAATAAGTTGGCAAAGGAACAATCAAAATCCAAATTTAAGCCATCCGGTTCTGCTCTACGAAAGAATTCACGATTACCTACCGATCACGAGCTACCATCTGACTTGAATAAGGAAAATCCAATTTCAAATAATAAGAAACAATCTCGAATGAACTTGGCCGGGAGAAAAATCGGCAAAGTTCTGGATACCCAGGCTTTGGTGAAAGATAAGACAAAACAAGTAAAGGATCAGGTACGGAATACGCCGACCAACTTAAAATACATCCTCCATAAAGGTCTGGAAAAGACGAAAAAAGCACCGAAAGAATTTAAGCGAGGGCTTGTTCAAGAAAAAGCAGATCGAGAGAAGCTGCGAGACAAACAACGACAACGCAGAGATGAGAAAATGGATGAAAAGCGAAAAAACTTGGGCGAAGTAACAGACCGTCATGGAAAAAGAAGAAGTAATGTTTCGATAAAAGAGGATCCAAAACCTCAGAAGGATAGGATACTGAAAAATGAACTTCCAAAACGGATTGTGATGGTAAAACCGAATTCTGAGGTAAGGAGAAGACTTGTTAAACAGAATTTGGTTGCGAGAGAGAATAACCAACTATTAAGTAAGAAAAATTCTTTCCAGCAAGTTAAGCAACGATCTACTCTTCCGAAGAGAGCCAATCAAAAAGTACAAAGAATAATGAAGGCTCGTCCAAAACCAAAGTCGGGTGATAAAAAATGAATTTAAAAGAATTGAGTGTCATTTCGTTAACCATGTTGATGCTCTCTTTTATGGGCATCTTGATGTGTGTGAGCTTATTGTTTGGGGAAGATAGTGAGGGGAGTGGTACTTCTGGTATTTCTCCTGGTGGAAATAGTGTCTCAGAAGAAGTCTTGAAACATCGCTCAATGGTTGAAAAATATGCTAAAGAATCGGACATATTAGACTATGTACCAATTCTTTTGGCAATCATCCAAGTCGAATCTGGTGGCACAATGGAGGACGTCATGCAAAGTTCTGAGTCTGCGGGTTTACCACCAAATTCATTAAGTACCGAAGCATCTATCAAGCAGGGATGTATTTATTTTGCTTCCTTGGTTAAGAGCTCCAAAGAACTAGGGTGTGATCAAGATAGTATTATTCAAGCCTATAACTATGGTGGCGGCTATTTGGATTATGTCGCAAAAAACGGGAAGAAGCATAGTTTTACTTTAGCCGAATCATTTTCAAAGGAAAAATCGGGTGGTCAAAAAGTCGATTATCCCAATCCCATAGCTATTAAAGAAAATGGCGGGTGGCGCTATAACTATGGCAATATGTTTTATTGCCTATTAGTGAAGCAATACCTGACCACGACACAGTTTGATGATAAAACAGTCCAAGGGATTTTTGACGAGGCTTTTAAGTATGAAGGTACTGCCTACGTATTTGGCGGTTCGAGTCCCGCAACGGGTTTTGATTGTAGTGGATTGACCCAGTGGTGTTATGCCAAAGTTGGTCTGAAACTTCCCCGGGTGGCTCAAGATCAGTATGATGTCATGACTCATATTGACTTAAAAGATGCCAAACCTGGTGATTTAATTTTCTTTCACTCAACCTATGATGCCGGTACTTATGTGACTCATGTAGGTATTTATGCAGGAGAGAATCGCATGTTTCACGCAGGAAATCCAGTGGGTTGGACGAATCTAACAGAAAGCTATTGGCAGCAGCATCTGATTGGAGCCGGCCGATACAATTAAGAGAAAAGAGGAAAAATAATGAAGATAAAAATTGAATGGATTCAAAAGGAAAAGATGTCAAAAAAGAAAAAAGAGCGGACAATTTCAGTGGGCAAGCATCGAAAAATGGTGCTTGCCCTTTGGCTTTTACTGTCATGTAGTCTTGCTTTTGGTATCTACAAAAATTTCACCGCCATTGATCAGCATACAACTCACGTAAAAATGGTTGTAAAAGAAAAAGTAATAAATACTTCTGGAGTTGAAAGTTTTACAAAGAATTTTGTGAAAGAATACTTTTCATGGAAGAATAACAAGGAAGTAATTGAAAAGAGAATGAGTAATCTTGGACAGTACCTTACAGAAGAAGGCCTTGCTTTGAGTCAAGATATGGTTCGAGTAGATATTCCCACTAGTTCAGAAGTAAATTCAGTAAAAATTCTAGATGTTGAAAAACGTTCGAAAGATTTTGTCGTTTCATTTTTAGTAGACCAAAAGATTACAGAAGGGAAAAAGTCAGAACAAATTTCTTCTGCGTATCGAGTGAAGATATTTGAAGATGAAAAAGAAAATCATATAGTGACGAGTTTACCAACTATGATTAGTAAGCCAGGTAAGGCAAAATATGAAGTAAAACAAGTAGAAAGTGATTCTGACATTGATGCAAAAACAACGCAAGAAATTACTGAGTTTCTAGAGACATTTTTCAAACTTTATCCAACTGCTTCTGAAAAAGAGCTAGAGTATTATAGTGAAAATGAATCTATGAGCCAAGTTAGTAGCGATCTTAGATTTGTAGAAATAACCAATCCTATTTATCTTGAAAAGGACGGTTCGGTACAAGTAAAAATCGTAGTAAAATACCTAAATGAAATTGAAAAGGTGACAAATAGTTTTCAATACAATCTATTGTTAAACAAAGAAGAAAATTGGAAAATCATTAATGGAGAATAATTTTTTAAGGAGAATATAAAAAACAAGGAAAGAATGAATCATTGTAAACTTGTATGGTGAGTAATAGTTTAGGCATAATAAAGAAACAATGTTACTAACTATACTATATTGATAAGGTTGTTTAAAAGAGAAAATGGAAATCCTTGATAGCGTAAAATATTTTGTGTAAATAGAAATTTAGGGTGGAAAAAAAGAAAGTCCATTCTGTAAAATTAAAGTTACCACACAGAAATTTTATAGGAGGACTTTCTCATGACTAAATTTACTATAGAAATTATGCAAACACTACTCAATAAAGGGGATTTAGATGAATTATTTCAGGATCATTTAGAACGAGCGATTAATTCACTTCTACAAGCAGAGCTAACTGCTTTTTTAGATTACGAAAAATATGATCGAAATGGATTCAATTCAGGAAATTCCCGTAACGGGAATTATTCACGTACATTTAAAACAGAATATGGCGAGTTGAATTTAACTATTCCTAGAGATCGTAATGGCGAATTTTCTCAACAAACACTACCAGCATATAAGAGAACCAATGATTCATTAGAAACGACCATTATCCAATTATTTCAAAAAGGCATTACTATGGCTGAAATCTCCGAATTAATTGAAAAAATGTATGGTCACCACTATACGCCACAAACAATCTCCAACATGAGTAAATTGGTGGCTGAAGATGTTTTAGCTTTTAAAGAAAGAACGTTAGAAGCCAATTATTCCGTTATATTTATGGATGCGACGCATATCCCTGTGAAGCGACAGACTGTTTCGAAGGAAGCAGTGTATATTACGATTGGTATTCGTTTGGATGGAACCAAAGAGGTTCTTGGGTTTACTATTGCCCCAACTGAGTCTGCTTATATTTGGAAAGAAGTTCTTCAAGATCTTAGAAAACGTGGGTTAGAAGAAGTTTTATTAGTCGTGACAGACGGATTAAGCGGTATTGAAGAAAGTATCCATAGTGTGTATCCGAATACCCAATTTCAACAATGTTGTGTGCATGTATCTAGAAATATCGCTCATAAAGTTCGTGTTCGAGATCGAAAAGAAATTTGTGAGGATTTCAAATTGGTTTACCAAGCGAATTTAAAAGAAGAGGCATTGGATCACATCGACTTTATGATTAGGAAATGGAAAAAGCAGTATCCAAGAGTCGTCAATTTACTCTTGAATCTTGCCCTATTAACCTTTTATAATTTCCCTCACGCCATCAGACGAACAATTTATTCGACGAACCTGATTGAAGGCTTTAATAAGCAGCTAAAACGATATACTCGAAGAAAAGAACAATTCCCTAATGAAGAATCTCTAGAGAGATTCTTAGTTTCGCAATTTAATCAATATAACCAAAAATTTTTAGGTAGAATTCACAAGGGATTTAAAGAAATTCAGGATACATTAGAGTCGATGATTTAACTGTAATTAACAGAATGGATCTTCCATTTACACATAATTCTTGACGCTACCTAATTAGCAATAAATGGCATATTTTATTCCTATATAGGCTTTCTTTTCTCTCATACTATCCTATCTAAGAATTAATTATGTAATCTCAGATAAAATAATGTGTCAAATTGGTATACTCCGCAAAAAAAATGATTACAAAATCAATCAATGGATAAAATGTTTTGATAATGAAATCTTGAAGTTAGTATTTTCCTTTCAAGAATTGCAATTAATTCATTGTTAGTATTAAAAGCAGACTTCGTTGCCAGTAAAAGACATTCATCGTCAGAATCAAGAAATTCTTTTTCCTTCTCGGAAATTTTTTTCACTTGATAACTTTCTTCTATAGTTTTTAGAAAGATACTTCGTTTTTTAAACAAGGTATCTAGATCTTCTGAAACAATTTCTTTTTCTGATAGGAGTGCGAAAGATTGATTCTTGAGAATAATTGTCTCAATTGCAACGGGTTCACCAGATAGCTTGTGAATCATTTTAACTCGAATGACCTTCTGATCATTTGGAATACCCATTTGTTGTTTAACAGTTAAAGGGGCATCCTCTTTAGAAAATGAGATTAGTTTTCTAGTCAGCTCTTCGGGATTAATACCTTCATAATGTTTATTAAAATCCATATCAAGAAAAGAGTTTAGAGAGCTTTTTTTCATGGCGGATACAAAAGACCCTTTTCCCTGAATTCGATAAATATATCCACGTTTTTCTAGTTCGCTCATGGCTAGGCGAACCGTGGTACGACTAACAGAATAAAGTTCGCAGATTTCCTTTTCGGTAGGGAGCTTTTCATTAGGCCCCATGTCAGTATCAATTTGATCTAAAAGATTATTCACTAATTGGAAATAGAGTGGAACTTTATTTTTTGAGTCTAACATAGTTTTCACCTCATATTTGTTATAACGTAATTATGAAGTTATATCTATCTTTTGTCAAATTATCACCAATAATCAAAAATATAGTACTTGACACTTAATTGGAAACGGTTTAAGATACATTAAGATGTTGTGTTGTTATAACAAATAATTAGGAGGTTCTCTTATGAACAAACGATTACTAGATTTTTCTGCTTCGGATTTTTTGAAAGTATCCCCACTTGAATTGAAACAAGCAATTTTAGCATCAGAAGGACGAACGATTATGGCTGAAAATGTCCCTAGTCGATTACCTTATATGGGTGATGCCGTAACAAATGCTGAATTGGAAAGAGCGGCAGGTGCGGATTTAATTCTATTTAATGCGCTGGATCTTTTTGAACCAGAAATACATGGAGTTCCCGATGACTTATCAGAAAATCCAATAACTTGGATAAAAAGAGCCACTGGCCGAGCGATTGGAGTGAATCTTGAACCGGTAGACATCGACGCACCAATGAATGAATCCAGAGCCGAGATATCAATAGGCCGGATTGTATCGCCTAAAACGCTTTTAAAAGCTAATGAATTGGGCTTTAGTTTTATTTGTTTGACGGGAAATCCTGGTACAGGAGTTTCAAATAATGCTATTTTAAATGCAATAAAATTAGCAAAGAAACATTTTGAAGGATTGATTATTGCCGGTAAAATGCATGGTGCCGGAGTCGATGAACCTGTCATGAACTTAGAAATCGCTAAAAAATTTATTGAAATAGGTGTAGATATTTTGTTAGTCCCTGCTCCTTATACAGTTCCTTACTTTATGGAACAAGATTTACGAGAAATTGTTGATTATGTAAAAGATTTTAACAAGGGTAAAACAATAGAAGATAAGGTATTGATCTTGACAGCTAATGGAACAAGCCAAGACTCTTCTGACCAAGATACAATTAAAAAGATAGGATTGACATCAAAAGCTTGTGGCGCCGATATTCAGCACATCGGAGATTCTTTTAATGGCATGTGTCTTCCGGAAAATATTTTTGCTTTAGGACAAGCAATTCGAGGATATCGTCATCAAATCATTATGTTAGGGCGCTCAAATTATCGTTAATAGAAGGAGAGATTAAAATGATTGACAAAGTTCAAGGGATAGCAGCAAAGATTAGCAATCAAAGACATTTGTTAGCTTTAAGGGATAGCATGGCTGGAGTCATGCCATTAATCATCATTGGTTCGTTCTTCATGTTGATTGCAAACTTTCCACTGGAAAGTTTTACGAATTGGTTAGCAGATATCGGTTTACAAACTTTTTTTAACAAAGCTTCTGATTCAACTTTTGGTATTATTGGCTTAGCCGTAACTTATGCTTTAGCGCACAACTTGGCAAAAACCTATGGCGTAGATTCATTATCTGCAGGCTTGTTATCACTAGGAGGCTATGTTCTATTAACACCACTATTAGAAAGTGAAGGTGGAATGGGTTTTCCAACTAAATATCTTGGTACTTCTGGTCTTTTTGTAGGTATTATTGTTGCGATTATCTCAACAGAAATCTTTAGGTGGTTTGTAGAAAAAGATATAACAATTAAAATGCCATCAACAGTACCGCCAAATGTTAGTCGGGCATTTGTCGCGATTGTTCCAGGTTTTTTCGTTATTCTTTTATGGTTCATTATTGTTGTAGTATGTCACTATGCTGGAATTGAAAACGTGCATGCTCTTATAGCCAATACGATTGCTAAGCCTTTGTCTGTATTAACTAAGACATTACCGGGTATCATTTTCGTGATTCTAATTCAATGTTTCTTTTGGATGTTTGGTATTCATGGCGCACAAGTTACTGGTCCGATTATTGAGCCATTATTGTTGCAAAATTCAGATGCAAATCGTATAGCTTATCAAGCTGGAAAAGAATTACCCAACATTATCACTTACGAATTTCTATATAATTTTGTTTTCTCTGGGGGAGCAGGATGCCTATTTGCTTTAGCTATCTTAGTTTTCCTATTCTCAAAAAGTAAAGAAAATAAAACTTTAGGCAAATTGACAATTGCTCCTGTAAGTTTCCAAGTTGCTGAACCATTATTATTTGGGTTTCCGACTATTCTAAACATAAAAATGTTAATTCCGTTTGTAGCGGCTCCAGTTGTTACTACACTAGTTACTTATTTTGCAATGAGTACAGGATTAGTCGCAAAACCTGTCGGTGCTACAATTCCATGGACAACTCCGCCAGTGATTGCCGGTTTTTTAGCATCAGGTGGACGTATTAGTGGTGCTGTAATTCAAATTATTACAATTGCAATTAATATGTTAATCTATTACCCATTCTTTCGTGCCGATGACAAAGTGAAATTGAAGATTGAGCAAGAAGCTAATCAGGAAGAAACAGCTCAACAAACAATAAAGAAGAGTAGTGATATGGAGGATATCATTTCAAAAAATTAATAAGCTTTGATAGTAATACTTGATGAATTAGATTTTTTAATAATTTAGATCTATAACTTCGTTAAAAGAAAGAGGAGAGAAAAATGGTAAAAAAAACTATCATGTTGGTCTGTTCAGCAGGCATGAGTACTAGTCTACTTGTGTCTAAGATGCAAGAGGCTGCAAAAAAACGAGAATTGGAGGCAGATATCTTTGCAGTATCAGCTTCCGAAGCTGATAGTAATTTATCTGAAAAAAGTGTTGATGTTCTTTTATTAGGGCCACAAGTACGATACATGAAATCTCAATTTGAGAAAAAATTAGCAGATAGAGGTATTCCAGTTGATGTTATTGATATGTCCGATTATGGTAGGATGAACGGTGAAAAAGTTTTAACTACAGCCGAAGAATTAATTGCGAATAAGTAGGTGGTAAAAAATGGATGACTATTCTTTACAGACTATTATGGAATTAATCATGTATGGTGGTGAGGCGAAAAGTAGTGCTATGGAAGCAATTGAAGCCGCTAAAGCTGGTTCCTTTAAATTAGCGGATGAAAAAATTAAGGCTGCTGACGAAGCTTTAATTAAAGCGCATCATTCACAAACCGGATTGCTCACAGAAGAAGCACAAGGAAACCATATTAAAGTATCTTTATTGATGGTTCATAGTCAAGATCATTTAATGACGGGGATTGCATTTACTGACTTGGCAAAAGAGATTATTAATATTTATGAACATTTACAGGAAATAGTTGACTAATGGCAGGAAATAGCTTGCATGAAGTGGTCTGACTAATTCAGGTAATTCACTTAACGGTATTACCTGAATTAATTTCTTAGATTGTTAATAAAGTTATCGTGTATATTTAATAAAACAAAAAAATCAAAAATTTTTGGAAGAGTATGGAAAAATAATTATCTATATCTAGGTGGATAGGCAAATTTGTCTATGCACCTATTTTGGTAAGTTTTCTTAATTTCTTCAAAAAAATATCAATCAAGTTGTAGCACAGGAGTTTGAGAATTGGATCAATCGAAAAAACTATAACTTTTGATGTAAAACGTTAGTTCGAATTTTTTCTCTTTTGTGTTTTTCATTATATGAAAGTTTCGTAAAAGGCGTACCTACGGAATTCTCATAAATTGAAAAAACTATCGCTCATTGAAAATTGAATAAAATATCTATCGGCACATTAGTATTCGTTTAACTATCTAATTCACGTCATGGCCATAACCAGTAGAAAGCTAGCTATAGGGATTTGATAAAACAACGAATTCTTGATAATGATGTTTCCGTAATCAAATTGGCCCGCCATCACTGGGGGGAGGCGAGATTCCTATGTGCTTGGTCAAAGCAACGGATAGATTAGAACTACAACTTTCAATTTCTGAATTTTGATTTATTTTGTAGAGTAAATACGCATTTCACATAACCATTATCCAACCCAAACTACTTTGATGAGTTACTAGAGCGTTAGTACTAAAAATTATGGATAGGATTGATGAAGGTGAAATATATAACTAAAAATCATATATTAGAAATGAAGTTCTGTTCAGTTCTAGAAGAAAAAATTGAAGGGTATACCGATAGTGAAATTAGCAGTGTCAGTCATAATAGAATCAAATTGAATCTTTTCCTCCATGGAAAACTTTATCATTAACAAGAAAACGCTAATGGAATTTGCGACTGTAGCTTTCGAATGAAACACACTGTTCACGGTGAGCACAATCAATTTTCTCAAAAAGAGATTGAAAAAATTATGGAAACAGTTATTAAGGAAATAGAAATACATTTTCGTGATTAAACTTTGTTTATAAAAATGAAATTAAATAAAAGATGGTTGATAGGCGGTGCATTTTTTGTTCATCGCTTTTTTGTACTTCATAAATTGTAATGCAGCTTAAAAAAAATTAAATAAATGGTTATTGGAACAATCAAACAGGTTTTTGATTCTGTCAATGTTGGTAATGCATCTGTTTGTTCATTTTCAAAGATGATAAAACTGAATAAAGGAGCAAGGAGGAGAGATGGATGATACTAATTCAATCGGTAAATTTTTATACTCTAAAAGATTCAAATAATTGTACTCCTATTCTCTCTGGCTTCTCTATTGTCATTTTACAACGACGCTTATTAAACAGAAGAAATACTTCCCTTACCTTCCTATTGCAGAAAAACGGTACGAGAGAATTTGCAGAATTTGATAAAGAAAGTAGTGTACTAGAAATTTATTTAAATTCGACCTTTCATTTCTGGGACCAAAGGGAACAATCAATACCATTGAGAGTGACGAAAGAGCTACAACAGATTACGCAATTACTTTTTAGTTATTATCTTCACGGAAAGTTCACTTACTCAGTAGACAAGGTGATTTACTCTCTCGTTGATCAAATCATAAAGTTAAATTCAGCTAGTTTGATTGCCAATCATTATTTCGTGTTATTGCTAAAATTTATGGAAGAAAACATTACTAGCCCGTTAAGAATTTCTGACTTTTGCAAAGTGATACATTTAAGTGAATCTAGTCTGAATCGTTTGTGCCATAAGCACGCTGGAACAACGGCTATGCGACTTTTTAGGAAAATGCAATGTTGGGAAGCGGAAAGACTATTGGCGGATACATCTCTGACTATTCAAGAAATCAGTGAGAGAATGGGATTCAAAAGTAGTAAGAGTTTTTCAACAATGTATCGAAGAAACGAAGGTATTTCACTATTAGATAAAAGAAGGGAGTTGCAAAGTGATAAACGTGGAAAAAGAAAACGACGAATATACATACCAACAAATTCAATCCGTTTTAAACGAGTTTCAAAGATTAACGAAAATTTATAATGCTCTGTTGAAACGGACGTTAGAAAATGGTTTTGATGAAAATTCAAGAGTTTCTAGAGAGGTGAAACCCATTTATGGTATAGACATACAAAATCAACAGTACTATTTCTCAAAACAAAGCAAATTCAGAGGTCATGATTATCAATCACTCGCATTAACTATTGCTGCACTATTAAAAGGAAGTGGTTGTCCCATGTCTACAAAGCAACTATATGAAGCATTGGTTGAGAGAGGTTTTACCTTGACTCGGTCAAACTTCTCAAACAATATTATGCAAAAAATTATCAAGGGTTCAAGGATAAATGTGGAAAGAGCCTATCGTGGATATTGGCAATATCGTTTAAAGTAGCGTCATTCATTTTTTGAAGCATCTTAATTAATTAGGGTGTTTCCAGAAGTAAGTGAATTTACTTCGATAATAAAGAAACATTGACCTTTGAAAATTAAATAGTATTTGTCAGGTACGAAAACTTTCAAAAGTGAGCCAAGATATAATTAGCGCCATGACAAGTGAAAGAGCGAGAAAACTAATTGATATCAAATATAAGCTAAAATGATGCAATGACTTTTGAAAGTATAATGATACTTCTGTGAAGCTCGGCATAAAAAGTGTTGCCATTCCAAAGTTTTGAACATTTCTTGGGAGGATTAATACTGATGAAGAGAGTTTCAAATATATATAAAGACAAAAAGAGAGGGACTTGGTATTTTAGTGTTACTTTAGGATATGATCGTTTTGGGAAAAGAATTCAACCGACAAGAAGAGGATTTAAAACACAACGTGAAGCGAAGGAAGCTCTGGAAGAATTGAAAAAGACATTTTCAGATTCTCAAGGAATTTATCTGCAAGGAATAACGTTTCATGATTTTTATCGAGAGTATTTTTTTCCTTGGTATAAGTTGGGAACTGTAGAAAAAACATATATGAAAACAGATCATATTTTACAACGTGCATTGGATTTTTTTGGAGAAATGCACGTTGTAAAGATTCGACCAATTCATATACAAGAATTTCAACAGTTTTTATCGAAAATCCATGTTGTAAAAAAAGGCATTGAGCAACCATTATCACCAAATTATATTAAACAGATATTCAATAAGTTGAGAGTAGTTTTTAAAAGGGTAATTGTACTTGAAATTATTGAAGAAAATCCTGTAGATACTATAGGTAAAATAAAAACTCAGCGTCCTCAAGTAGAATTTTGGACAGTTGATGAATTTAAGAAAGTATATAATAGTGTTTATCACGGGGATTTTTATGAAGAATTTTATAAACGTTTGATGCGTTTTATTTTTGTTACAGGTGTAAGGAGTGAGGAGCTTTTAGCGTTACAATGGAAAGACTTTGACTTAATAAATGGTAGATGTAGCGTAAATAAGTCAATTTACATCCGTACAAGACAAGATTACGAATTTGCTGAAACAAAAAATACATCAAGTATTCGAATAATTTCGTTAGACAGACAAACCGTTGAAGATTTAAAAACATGGAAAAAACCTCAACAATCAATTGGGAAAAATATAGAATTGGTTTTTTCTTTTGATGGATTACCGCCATCTCCAAGAACTATTTTAAGTAGGATAAAAAAACTAGCTGAAATTGCAGGAGTAAAACCAATTCATATGCATGGATTAAGACACTCGCACGTTGCCTTTTTAATTGAACATAATAAAAATATCTATGCAATATCTAATCGTCTAGGTCATGCCTCTATTAAAACTACTTTGGACAAATATGGACACTTATATCCAGAAACAAATCAAGCACTCGCAAATGAAATTACGAGGTTTGATATTTAACTTTCCACCTTTTTTGCTGTCACGCTGCTGTCACAGCCTATTTTTATTTTTTTATGTTGATATACCTGGGGTTATAAGCTAGCTGTCGGTATCGAAAATGGATGAGGATGAACCTAAGAAGAAATAGCTTTTTTGAACTACGATTAAAGTTATGAGGCGTTGGATCAGTGATCCTT